>Ga0209172_10000262_pt1 | contig 152213 bp, 148 predicted proteins | sample LarsenN4metaG_FD_184113 | JGI IMG/M metagenome (GOLD analysis project Ga0209172, IMG submission 184113) | Hot spring sediment bacterial and archeal communities from British Columbia, Canada, to study Microbial Dark Matter (Phase II) - Larsen... ...
AGCTGACGCGCGTTTACTAGCAACTCCGGCTTCATGCAGGCGAGTTGCAGCCTGCAATCTGAACTGAGGACAGTTTTGGGGGATTGGCTCCACCTCGCGGTTTAGCAACCCATTGTACTGCCCATTGTAGCGTGTGTGTAGCCCCGGACATAAAGGCCATGCGGACTTGACGTCATCCCCACCTTCCTCCGGCTTGATACCGGCGGTCCCGTATGACACATGTAACATACGGCGAGGGTTGCGCTCGTTAGCGGACTTAACCGAACATCTCACGACACGAGCTGACGACAGCCATGCAACACCTGTGCAAGCTCCCTTGCGGGTCGTTCACCTTTCGGATCACTACCACTTGCATGTCAAACCCGGGTAAGGTTCTTCGTGTAGCATCGAATTAAACCACACGCTCCGCTGCTTGTGCGGGCCCCCGTCAATTCCTTTGAGTTTTAATCTTGCGATCGTAGTCCCCAGGCGGTTAACTTATCGCGTTTGCTACGGCACTGATGGAGTTTAAGCCACCAACGCCAAGTTAACATCGTTTACGGCTAGGATTACCGGGGTCTCTAATCCCGTTTACTACCCTAGCTTTCGCGTCTGAGCGTCAGAAATGGTCCAGAAAATCGCTTTCGCCACTGGTGTTCCTCCCGATATCTACGCATTTCACCACTACACCGGGAATTCCATTTTCCTCTACCACTCTCTAGCCCGGTAGTATTGGACGACCTCTCCTAGTTAAGCCAGGAGATTTCACGCCCAACTTACCGAACCGCCTGCACGCGCTTTACGCCCAGTGAATCCGGATAACGCTTGCCTCCTACGTTTTACCGCGGCTGCTGGCACGTAGTTAGCCGAGACTTATTCCTGAGGTACTGTCCTTTCTCATCCCTCATAAAAGCGCTTTACGACCCGAAGGCCTTCATCGCGCACGCGGCGTTGCTGCTTCAGGCTTTCGCCCATTGAGCAATATTCCCTACTGCTGCCACCCGTAGGTGTATGGACCGTGTTTCAGTTCCATTGTGGGGGGCCACCCTCTCAGGTCCCCTACCCGTCGTCGCCTTGGTGAGCCGTTACCTCACCAACTAGCTGATGGGACGCAGGCCCCTCCCAAAGCGCATTGCTGCTTTAGTCATCAATTTCTAAACTTGAAGACCACATGCGGTATTAGCAATCCTTTCGGACTGTTATCCCACACTTTGGGGCAGGTCACCCACGCGTTACTCACCCGTTCGCCACTAGGACACTTCTCGTATTGCTACAAAAAGCGCCTCGTTCGACTTGCATGTATTAGGCACGCCGCCAGCGTTCATCCTGAGCCAGGATCAAACTCTCCGCAAAAAATATTTTTCACTCTTGCGAGTGTTAAGTTTACGGAATGTACTGGATTGACAAAAATGTTGTTTTCTATCACTCTTCAGTTGTTAAGGTGCTTGCCATTTTGAGCGGGCTACCAGTCGTTCTGCCCGACAACCGCCCACATACAGACGAAAATACCGATGCATCCTTTCGCATCGGCGCATCAGACTGCAAAACATACTGCTTTGTGTCTCTGATGGAAGACGGTTTACTCAGTTGTGAATGATCTGTCTGGAAGACGAAATCTTTTGAATTTGTACTGGCGAGTGCTGATTATATGTATTTTTATCACTTTGTCAATAGTTATCAGACAATTAAACCTTAAAAAATTCGACCAATTTTTGACCCGCCTCTCCACCCATTGACATACGACTCAATCGCCCGAATCGCATTCTCCACTCCATTTTCGCTTCGAATCGCTTGACCTATTATTTGCGCTCGCCTTCGGGTTACATCCGATTCAGCCTCAGCAATTGCACGAACCAATCGCGCCGTTGAAAGATGTTTTATCAAAATCGGCTTCGGACCTGCGCCAACAGCATAAACTCGATTTCCCCAAAACGGTTGGTCGGCAGTAAACGGCAGGACAATGTTTGGAATACCCGCCCTCAACCCAGCCGAGGTTGTGCCTGCGCCTCCATGATGAATCGCTATTTTACATTTTGGCAACAACCAATCATGCGGCGCAGAATGAATATATAACAAATCGCTTGTAGATTCATGCGTTATTCCGCCCCAGCCCGATAAAACAATCCCTCGATTATTGGTTTGCTTCAAAGCCTCGCGTATAATTTCGTCAATACGTTTTGCGTCTTTGTTAACCATGCTCCCAAATGAAATACAAATGGGCGGCTTGCCTGCTTTCAAAAACGAATCAAGTTCGTTCGGCGGGCTATAGGAATCATCGGGCGAGAAGAAAAAATATCCCGTCACATAAGTTTGCGGGTACGACCAATCTGCTGAGGCTGGCAAAATGCTCGGAGACCATGCACACAGGATGGGGGTCTGAAAATGAAGCGGGGTTTTATCAAACGGGAAAAACAATTTTCGTTTGGGTAATTTCGCTTGGCGGCGAATGTATTCAAATCCAATTTTCGCGGCAAGGAAAAATATTCTCGCAGAGAGAATATGCGTGAGGCGATTGATAAAACGATTGTTGAAGTTCGGCATGGTCACGTTGGGGTAATCGCCTGTGGGCGTGAACATGGGAAATGTTTGAATGTGAATATCGGGGATGTTTTTTTCGCGGGCAAGCGCGTGCGCGCCAATAGCATGGGCGAATGTGTGAATAATGAGGTCGGCGTTTTGACAGGCGGCTTCAGTTTGGCGCAAAATATCTGCGCCGATTGCCACAGCGTGTTTCATTAAGGCTTGGGTTTGTTTGATGAAATTAAAGCCGACATCGTTTAACTGGCGGCTTAACTCTTCGGGGTCGCCAGCCAACGGGTAAAAATGTATTTGACGTTCTTCGACAAGATGTTTGAAACGAGACGGGGCGGCAAGTGTAACTTTATGACCGCGATTGATTAACCCCACTGACAGCGGAAGAAGGGGTTGCACGTCGCCGCGCGAGCCATAAGTGAGGATTGTGATATTCATTTTAAAAACCATGACCGCGGACGACTGACGGCGGTCGGTGGTCTGCGGTCATTAATTTGTAAATTAAAAAAAAACAACTTAATTCATCTCCTGCCTACCAGACAATGCTCTCAACAAAGTATTTTGGTCTGCATATTCCAAATCACCGCCGACGGGCAAACCGCGCGCAAGGCGTGTGACCTGCACATTGAATTGACGCAATTGCCCTTGCAAATATTGCGCGGTGGCATCGCCTTCCATGCTCGGGTTGGTGGCGAGGATAATTTCTTTCACTCCCCCATTGGCAACGCGAGCCAATAACGGTTTGATTTTCAAATCATCGGGTCCTACGCCTTCAATGGGAGATAACACCCCTTGTAAGACGTGATACTTTCCATTGAAGCCGCCCGTGCGTTCGAGGGCAAGCACATCAAGCGCTTCTTCAAGAACGCAAATGATTGATGAGTCGCGTTTGGGCGATTCGCAAATTTCACAACGCGCACGACCCGCTTGCATGATGTTGAAACATTCGGGGCAAAATGCCGTGTTGGCTTTGAGGTTTGCCAGCGCGTTTGATAAATCTTGAGCGATTTCATCGGGCGCGCGTAATAAGTAGAAAGCCAGCCGAGAGGCAGATTTAGGTCCGATGCCGGGCAGGCGCTCGAGAGCGGTGATGAGGGATTGGATAGATTCGGGAAGCAACATAATTAGGGGTTAGAGAATTCTCGATTCTTCTAATTCTCTCTTAAAATGGCAATCCACCTGCCAATGGACCCATTAACTTTTGTTGCAAAGCGCGCGATTCATCCAATGCCATATTGACAGCGGATAAAACCATATCTTGCAACATTTCTGCGTCTGCTTCTTTTAGGAATTCTGGGGAGATTTCCACCGATTTGCATTTTTGGTCGCCCGTCATAATGACTTTAATCGCGCCGCCGCCCGCCGTTGCCGTGACGGTTTCTTCGGCAAGTTTTGCTTGGGCTTCTTCCATTTGTTTTTGTAGGCGTTGTAATTGTTGCATCATTCCGCCGCCCATTGCGGGACCTTTGTTAAATCCTTTTGCCATAATAAACCTCGTTATTCGTTATTTAGGAATCGGAAGTTGTGAATTAGATTAACACTTTAACGGATTTCCGATTCACTATTCCCTTTAATTTAATCCATATCCACAATTTCGCCGCCATGTTGAATAGCGGTCGCCACCATGCCGTCTTGCGAAATATGCGCCGGAATTTTACCTTTTGCGTTTGTCACCACACAGCGCACGGCAACATCCGCGTGAAAATGGTCTTTGATGAGACGCTGAATGGTTTCGATTTGGTCAGGCTTATTCAACTTTTCCACCAGCACATCGCTCGCCATGCCAAGCGACAAAACGTTCCCTTGCACATCTATCATACGAACCGAATTTAACAACGCGGCGAGGTTCGCTTGTGACTTTGGAAGCGTGGCGATGAGGCTTTTCCATGCTTTGACAATATCATTGGAATTGAGAATTGGTTTTTCGGTTGGAACTTCCGCTTCTTTCTTAACTTCGAGCTGGGTTGCCGAACCCTCAGGCTTTGACTTGGCGGACGAAGCGGCAACCCCTTGGGGTTTGGTTTGAAGCGTTTCTCCGTCTAATATTTCCGCTAAGGCAAGTTCTAAACTCAGCGAGGGTTGCCACCCGCCGCGTAAATCGGTTGCGGCGTTGTTAAAAATTTTCATCATGCGCAAGACTTCGGTTTGATTAAACGCTTTTGCATGTTCTTGCATTTGCGCTTTGACCTCGCGTGTGGCTTCGACTTGTTCGAGATTGCCCATTTGAATCAACATTAATCCGCGCGTGTATTCAACGAGTTGGCGAGCCAGCGAGCGTGGGTCGGCGCCGGAATCGAGGGCGTGATGAATAGTTTCAAGCCCGCGAGCAGGCTGACGATTAAGAATCGAAGCGATGACGTCTAAAACGGTTTGGCTGGTTGCCGTTCCTAACACTTGTTGAGCAAGCGCAAGCGTAATTTTTGTTCCAGTGGACGCGAGTTGGTCGAGCAGAGATTGCGCGTCGCGCATTCCGCCAGCCGATTGACGCGCGATTAAAGTCAGCGCTTCATCTTCGGCTTGAATATTTTCGGCTTGGGTAATTTGTTTTAAGTTAGAGACGATTTCATCAATCGGCACGCGCCGAAATTCATGGCGCTGGCAACGCGATAAAACGGTGGCGGGAATTTTATGAATTTCAGTGGTCGCTAAAACGAAGATGGCGTGAGGGGGGGGCTCTTCTAACGTTTTGAGCAAGGCGTTGAAGGCGGCGGTAGAAAGCATGTGAACTTCGTCAATGATGTAAATTTTATATTTGCCTTGCGTGGGGGCAAAGTTGATTTTGTCGCGCAAATCGCGCACGTCGTCAACAGAGGTGTTAGATGCGGCGTCAATTTCTATTAAATCAAGAAAGCGGTTTTCATTGACGGCTTTGCAATGCTCGCAAGCGTTATCGGGGCGTTGGCTTAAATCTTCGTTGAGGCAATTGACCGCTTTGGCAAGCAAACGGGCGACGGTGGTTTTCCCCGTCCCGCGCGGACCTGCAAATAGATAAGCATGGCCGACACGATTGGCTTTAATGGCGTTCGTGAGCGTTTGGACGACATGGTCTTGTCCAATTACTGTATCCCATTGTTTTGGGCGATACTTACGGTAGAGGGCTTGAGTCATATATAGGTTTTCGTCGTCAAATTTCGGTTAGGTATTTCTCAAATATAGCACAGAATATTTTGATATAAGGGAGATTAAGGGATGTGGGTAATCATAAAATTGTCGAAGGAGACGTCGGTGTTGGTTGCGTTGGCGGCGCTGGAGACGACCACGCCCACTGCGCCGTTGGTATAGGTTGAGTCGCTCACTGAGGTAATTTCTTGTCCATCTACAAATAAGGTGAGCGTTCCGCCGGCGCATTCTGCGCCAATTTGATAAGTGGGCGCATTTTGCGGGATGATTTCGGAAAAGCCCCATTGACCGTCGTTGGTGAGAATTGCGCCAAGAGCGCCGTCGTCTATTCTGACGATAATAAATTGTTCGGCAGGCGTGACGGCAAGGTAATAAAAAGATTGAGCGGTGGGTTGTCTGTGGCACATTAACCCAAACATGGTGTTGGGGTCGGTGTTATTGTTGATAACGGTCGCTTCCACTTTAATATTTTCGTAACTGGTGTTATTTGGGGTGCTTAGAATGAAACTATCGGGTTGTAAAATTTTTATGCGCAGGGTTTCATTATCATATTGAACGGAGATATTTCCATCGTTCATCGTTCCCCACCCGCCGTTGGGCGTTGAAAAATCATCTTGCAAAATCATATTTGTATCTTCTGTGAAAAGGGGCGACTGAGTTTCTTGCGGGGCGGGCGATGGGGTTGATAGTAAGTTGGCAAGAGAAGCGAGCGTATTCGGCGAGTTAATCAGGTATATTACAAGAGCCGCCGCGCTAAGCAAGCCCACGATGAAAAAGAAAAAACGTATGGGAGAAAAAGAGCGTTGAGGTTGAGAATCAAACGTCCGCTTCGGTGGTGAGGCGGGCATTTCGCCTGTATCGGCTTCAAAGGGGTTTATTGTTTTGTTTTTTAGGGCAATCTTCCATGCGGCGATAAATTCATCTGTGCTGGCAAAGCGACCTTCTGGAGATTTATGTAACGTTTTCAGGATAATTTGTTCTACGGCAGGCGGCACATTCGGCGCGATTTTTGAAGGCGGCGTAACTGTGGCTTGAATGTGTTGTAAGGCAATAGCAATAGCGGTGTCTGCGTCAAAGGGCAAACGCCCTGTAATCATTTCATATAAGATAATGCCTAATGAATAAATATCGGAACGCTGGTCAACCTCTAGCGCAGCCACTTGCTCCGGGCTGCTATAAGACGGCGTGCCTAAGATAGAGTTTTTTTCTGTAAGGCGATTGGAAGCGGTGTTTTCTATTAGTTTGGCAATGCCAAAATCGGTTAGGAATAAATTATTTTTTTCGTCTATTAAGATGTTGGCGGGTTTTAAGTCTCGATGAATAACGCCTTGTTTATGAGCGTATCCGAGCGCATCGGCTAATTGAGTGACGATATGGTCAATATCGTCTAACGTTAGAGAACTGGTTTGTAATTTATCGCGCAGCGTTCCGCTGGGCAGGTAACGCATGACGAAATAAGCGATTCCGTTTTCTTCGCCATAATCAAAGACCGGCAGAATGTGCGGGTGTTCTAACTTGGCGATGATGCGCGCTTCGCGTTTGAACCGCAAAACAAATTCTTGGTCTTCGGCTAAATCTCTGGGTAAAACCTTAATGGCCACGTATCGTTCCATAGACGGCTGATAAGCTTTATACACGGTGGCCATGCCGCCCGCGCCGATTTTTTCAATAATTTTATAAGCGCCTAAGGTTTGACCTGGTTGCAGTCTTTCCATGTATTCTCCTGAGGGGTAAATATGCTTATGGCACTCGGTACACCGCTCTTAAATTTCCTTGCGCGTCGTACAAACTTGCGTTTTCGCCAGAACTCCAAACCGAATCGCCAATGCCCCAATATAAATCAATCACCGTATCTGTGCCAGCAATGGTATGAACTTGCACTGCGCCGTTTTGGTATAACGTTAATTGCGGGAAGGTAAAGGTGTTTCCGTCTTCGTCTTTTAATTGCCAAGAAGTTAAACTTAATTCGCCTTCGCCTTCAAATTTGATAATCACAATTTCGGTTTCTAAAACGCCCGCCCCAATGACGCTGGTAATTTTAACGGGAATATCCGTCTGCAATTCGGGGCTTGAAGAGGAAGAGGGGTTTGAAACAGGCGTGGCTTGAAGCACAGCGGGTTGCAGCGCGGCGCGATAATTTCTATCGTACCAAAATAACATGCCGCCCGTCACAGCGGCTGAAACGAACACGTTGAGCAAGATATATTGGATGAGTTTTTTTCTATCCATTGTGAACGAATGATAGCATAAAAAGGTTGAAAGGCGGCTGGTCTCTCGTTTAAGGCTTTGATAATGAAATCGCCACCCAATCATGGATTTGACGAACTTCGCCTTTGACTAATCCTTTCGCCTGCCCCGCTTCTATCACGCTTTCGGCTTGGTGACTTAAAATTCCGCTTAAGATTACCTCTCCGCTGGGTTCGATTAAATCTGCGAGTCCCGCTTCAAATAGGCGAATTAAAACTGGAGCAAGGATATTCGCCGTCACCAACGGCGCAGACTTAAACTCAAATTGTCCATTTAATATTTCCGTCACCGAGCCTTGACCTAAAATCAATTCATCGCCAATTCCATTCACTGCCGCATTCTCACGCGAGTTTTTAATCGATTCGATGTCAATATCCACGCCGAGAACTTTTTTCGCTCCAAGTTTCAAAGCGGCGATAGATAAAATTCCAGAACCACAACCAACATCTATGACGGCTGGCCGCTTACGGCTGACATCTTTATTCGCGGTCTGCGGTCTATCATCTACGGTCGTTTTATCAAAATATAATTCCATTAATTCCAAACATAATTGAGTCGTTGGGTGTGCGCCCGTGCCAAACGCCATGCCAGGGTCAATTTTGATGGGGATGCGAGTCGGCTCAGGGTTGGGCAACCAAGCCGGCAGGATGAGGAGGCGTTTGCCAATCAAAATGGGTTTGTAGTGTTGCTTCCACGCTTCCATCCAATTTTGTTCGGCAATTTGTTTGTAAGTTGGCTTTGGCACAGGTTGAATCATTCCCAAATAAAAAAGCGCCTCTTCAATTTTTTGTCTTGTTTCTTCTAGGCGCTCGTTCACTTCTAAATAAGCGCGCACCGTGATAGGACCTGTGGCAGTGCCTTCGTCTTCTTCGTCATTAAATTTTACGCCTTGCTCGGTCATCACGCCGTTAGGAGCGAAGCGCGCCAACACATCCGCCACCGATTCGGCAAGTTCGCCATTGACCGTGAGAGAAACTTCAAGCCAATTCATATTATCTATCTCCAAATTAAGTAGCCAATGGCTCGCCCAAGCCACACAACAAGTAACCCAAGCGTCACATTGGCGCTAATGTTCGCAAAAGCATTGAAACCAAAGCCTTGGCGCATTAAGTTGACCGTTTCATTTCCAAATGCGGAAAATGTTGTGAAGCCGCCCAAAATGCCCACAAAAACAAATAAACGCGCCTCATCGGTAAACGCGCTCCTGCTTTCTGCAAGTTGCGCCAAAAAGCCAATGAGGAAACAGCCAACGAGATTAACCGCTAACGTTCCGTACGGAAAGTTAACGCTTTTTGAAAACTGTTGAACATACCCGCCCACCAGATAACGAAGCGCAGAGCCGATAAAGCCGCCAACACCAACAAGAAGAATATTTGTCAATTTCTACCGTCCACCGTCTATTACCTATTACCTATCACCTATTACCTATCACTCTATTACCTGTCTATTCACTGCCCAACGAATCAAATCTTTTTCGGCATATAACATTTGCGGCAAATCATTCACAGCAAAATATTTCATCTCCGAAACTTCATGCGAAGGTTGAAATTCGCCGCCTATGATTTTACACAAATATACAATACTGAGATGAGGAAAGTCTTTTGCGGAAGAAACTTTCAATAGTTTTTCAACGCGAATCCTAAGGCGAGACTCTTCGTAAAACTCACGAACGACCGCTTCTTCTGGCGGTTCTTGATATTCTAAACTTCCGCCGGGGATGCCCCATTCAAATTTTCGATAAGTATGTTTGAAAAGCAAAACTTTCCCCTCCTCGTCAAAAATCAACGTGCATACGCCCGCATTGAATTTTGGCTGAGTGAGGCGCGTCGCCAAAACATGAAGCCACATAGGCATTTTTTGCCAAATACGCATTAAAGTTTTCATCATAGAAGTAAGAGATTATAAATCTACCCAAACAAAAAGACGAGCAGACCCTTCATCCGCTCGCCAATTCTCTAATTCTCTAATTCTCTAGTTCTCTAATTATCAATCACCCACCCAACGCCTCATTCAACCAATCTAAAAATCCCTTTTCTTGCGGTTTAACGGTCGTCCCTAAACTCTCAGCCAATTTCTCAAACAAAGCGCGCTGCTCTTTTGATAACTTCGTAGGAATCTCCACGTTCACAATCACCAATTGATTGCCGCGCTGTTTTTGCCTTAAATATGGAACGCCCTTTCCTTTCAAAGTAAACACTTTGCCGGGTTGCGTGCCAGCGGGGATTTTTAATTTTTCCTCGCCGTCTAAAGTCGGCACATCAATTTCTGCGCCAAGCGCCGCCTGCGCCACGTTAATATCAAGGTTGAGGAGAATATCATTCTCACGGCGTTTGAAAAAGCGATGCGGCTTGACATCTAAAACCAAAAACAAACTGCCGTTCGGTCCGCCAAATGTGCCGGGCGCGCCTTCTCCATTCAAGCGAATTTGCGTGCCATGGTCTACGCCTGCAGGAATTTGCACCGTCTTCTTAACTCGTTTTCGCTCTAACCCATTGCCGCGGCAAGTGGCGCAAGGCGAGGCAATCGTCTCGCCGCGCCCTTCGCAAGTGGGGCAAGGATACGTCTGCACCATTTGCCCCAAAAATGTTTGGCGCACCTGCCGCACTTCGCCTTGCCCATTACAAGTGGCGCATCGCAAAGGAGTAGTGCCTGGCTCGGCGCCCTTGCCGTTACACCGCGAACAAACTTCATCGCGCTCAAATTCAATTTCTTTTTCAACGCCAAACACCGCCTCTTCAAATTTCAAAGAGACGGTCATCTGCAAATCACGTCCGCGGCGCGGCGCATTTCTCGCACGCCTGCCCGTAGAAAAACCAAACCCGCTGAACAAATCTTCAAAAATATCGCCAAAATCCACCGTATAATCATGGAAGCCGCCGTTCCCCCCCAAACCCGCTTTCCCAAAACGGTCGTAGCGCGCGCGCTTTTCAGAATCCGAAAGCACGCCATACGCCTCATTCACTTCCTTAAATTTTTCTTCAGCGTCTGGTTCTTTATTTACATCAGGGTGATATTGGCGCGCCAACTTCCGAAACGCCGACTTAATCTCATCTTCGCTTGCGTTTCGGCTCACGCCCAAAACATCGTAATAATCTCGATTAGACATATTCACTCAAACCGCCTTTCTCGGCGGCGATATTATTCCTTCACTTCACCTTCAACCACATCAGGGTTTTCGTTATTTTTAGATGAAGAGCCCGCTTCGCCGCCAGCCCCAGCCTGATTCTGCTCATACACGCTGGCGCCTATCTTTTGAATTGCCTGCCCCAACGCCTCTGTCGCAGACTTCATCTTTTCCACATCGTCGCCTTGAGCCGCCGCCTTCACCTCGGCGACTTTGCTTTCAATATCGCCTCTTACCTCAGTTGGAACTTTATCGCCAAACTCGCGTAAGGCTTTTTCAGCCGCATAAACGGTGTTATCGGCATGATTTCTCGCCTCAATTAACTCTTTACGCTTGCGGTCTTCCTCAGCATGAGCCTCCGCGTCCTTACGCATTTGCTCCACTTCGGCGTCGCTCAAACCAGAAGAAGCGGTAATGGTAATATGCTGCGACCTTCCAGTGGCTTTATCTTTTGCGCTCACTTTCAAAATGCCGTTGGCGTCCACATCAAACGTCACCTCAATTTGAGGCACCCCGCGCGGCGCCGGCGGAATTCCATCCAAAATAAATTTACCTAAAGATTTATTATCCGCCGCCATAGGGCGCTCGCCTTGCAGCACATGAATCTCCACTTGGGTCTGATTATCTGCCGCAGTAGAAAACACCTGCGTCCGCCTTGTCGGAATCGTTGTATTCCTCTCAATTTGCGGAGTGGCAACGCCGCCCAACGTTTCAATGGCAAGCGTCAACGGAGTCACGTCTAACAAAAGAATATCTTTCACATCGCCGCCCAGCACCCCCGCTTGAATCGCCGCGCCAATAGCCACCACTTCATCGGGGTTCACGCCTTTATGGGGGTCTTTACCAAAAAAAGCGCGCACTCTATCTTGAATCGCCGGCATACGGGTCATACCGCCCACTAAAACAACCTCATGAATATCGCCGGCGTTTAATCCTGCATCTGCCAAGGCTTGCTTCACTGGGGCAATTGTGCGGTCAACCAAATCCGCCGTCAATTGCTCAAACTTCGCGCGAGATAACGTCATCACCAAATGTTTCGGACCGTTCGCATCGGCGGTGAGATACGGCAAGTTAATTTCGGTTTGCATCACGGTTGAAAGTTCAATCTTTGCTTTTTCAGAAGCCTCTTTCAAACGTTGTAAGGCTTGGCGGTCGTTATGCAAATCAATGCCGTTTTCTTTCTTAAACTCTTCAATCAAATAATCCATAATGCGTAAGTCAAAGTCATCGCCGCCGAGGAAAGTATCTCCGCTGGTAGCGCGCACCTGAAACACGCCGTCGCCCACGTCTAAAATCGAAACGTCAAACGTACCGCCGCCCAAATCATACACAACGATAATTTCATTTTTCTTTTTATCTAACCCATAGGCTAAGGAAGAAGCGGTCGGTTCGTTAATAATTCGCAACACCTCCAAACCGGCAATTTTGCCGGCGTCTTTGGTCGCGTTGCGTTGCGCGTCATTAAAATAAGCGGGGACGGTAATCACCGCTTGCGTAATTGGCTCGCCCAAATACGCTTCCGCATCCGCTTTAATTTTTGCAAGAATCATCGCCGAAACTTCCGGCGGAGAATAATCCTTGCCGCCCAATTCCACGCGCACATCGCCATTCTCCGCCTCTTTCACGGCATAAGGCACGCGCTTTTTCGTGCGCTCCACTTCGGGGTCGTCCGTTTTTCTTCCCATAAAACGCTTCACCGAAAAAATAGTGTTCTGCGGGTTTGTAATGGCTTGATTACGCGCCACGCGCCCCACCAAGCGTTCTCCGTTTTTATTCACCGCCACCACCGAAGGCACAAGCCTTTCGCCTTCAGCGGATGGAATCACAATCGGTTCGCCGCCTTGCATTACCGCCGCCACCGAGTTGGTCGTGCCTAAATCAATTCCAATAATTTTTGCCATGAGTTCCTCTTTAGAATGATAAGTGATAAGTAATGAGTAATAAGTAACGAGTTTTCTACTCCAATCTTCCGCTTACTATTTGCCGAGGGTTGAAAACTCGTCGCTTGTAATTTGCATTTTGTAATTTTATTGAGCCACTCTCACCAACGCGGGGCGAATCACGCGCTCGCCCAACATATAACCGTTTTGCACAACCTCAATCACATACCCGCTTTCCACCTCATCGCTTGGCTCATGAGAAATCGCTTCATGGAAGTTCGGGTCAAACGCCGCGCCTTTGGCTTCAATGCGTTTCAAATTTTCATTTTCTAAAATGGTTTGAAATTTTCGCACAATCAACTCAACGCCGTTCGCCCATGCGTCGTCGGCTGGGCGGTTTTGCAAAGCGCGTTCCAAATCGTCTAACACGGGCAGCACTTTTTTGATGATATCGCCTTTCATATTGGCGTACATCAACTCGTTGTCGCGTTCCATGCGTTTCTTATAATTTTGAAAATCCGCCTGCGACCTTGCCCAACCGTCTTTATATTCGATGATTTTCGCTTCGGCTTCTTTCAGTTGATTGATTAACGCTTCGCGCTCAGGGTCAGCCTGTTCATTCGTCTCAGGCATTCCCTCGTCGCTCGCGCGTTCTTTTTCTACTTCTTCTTGTTTTTCGTTATCGTTTGCCATTGTTTTCACTCTCGTTTTTCGATGTTAGATATTGGATAATTGAGCGTTTGCTTATGCTATATCGTTTTCATTTGAAATTGAATCGCTCACTAAATCGCTTAGCACGCCAGCCACATAGCGCACGGTTGGAATTGCGCGCGCATACGACATTCGCATTGGACCTAACACGCCTAACGTTCCAGTCGCCATGCCCGGCGCTCCGTATCGAGCAATGACCATAGAGCATTGACGTAATTCTTCCCATTCGCCTTCGCCGCCGATTAAGACTTGCAACCCGCCAACATTGCTGTTGACGGTTGTTTTTTGCAATAAATCTTGCAAGGTAGAGCGCTCTTCAAAAATTTTTAGGGTCTTACGCGCTTCTTCCGCTTCTGAAAATTCGGGTTCGCGTAATACATTAGTCAAGCCGTCGGTATAAATTTCACTGACGCGATGCGAAGTATTTCGTAAATCTTGTAATATCAATAAAAGGATGTCTTGGTCTAATGGGTCAGAACGGGCTGGAAGCGAAGCGATTGCATCCACTGTCAGCCCAGCCAAAAGCGAGTTAAGACGCGCGGCGGTTTGGCTCAGTCTTTCTTGGGTAACAGGTTCTGTCAAAGTAAGAATCTGTTGACGTACGTCGCCGCCCACTAACACCAGCACCATCAACACTTGACGACCTTGCGTCGAAATTAATTCCACGTGTTTATATTTGGCTTGTTCGACATGCGGCGCCGTGACGATTGAAACGCCTTGCGATTGTGTAGCCAAAATCGAAGCCGCAAGCGTCATCCATTGTTCCAATTCTGGGCGCGATTGGTGGAACTGATGAGAAATAGTATGTTGCACGCTTTCGGGCAATTCGGCTTTGTTCATCATCTCGCTAACGAAGTAACGATAGCCCTCTTCGGTTGGCACGCGCCCAGCCGAAGTGTGCGGCTGGCGAAGATAGCCTAGCTCGGTAAGTTCCGCCATTTCGTTGCGAATGGTGGCAGGGGAAAGTTTAAGACGATAATGCTCCGCCAAGCGCTTCGAGCCAACGGGCTGAGCGGTTTCGATGTAATCTCTTATTAGTAGAAGGAGCAATGTCTTCTGGCGTTCGGTTAGGCGATTCATATTCAAAAGTTAGCGCTCCCAAAACGAGAGCGCTTTTTTCACAGGATAATGATAACAGTGGGACAAGGTGAAGTCAATAAGAGGAGTGTAAGAAAACTCCCGCTTTAGCGCGGGAGTTTTTCTTCTTTTATGGGTTGGCAGCAGGCCGCCATGCAGGGTGAAAATCTTGCGCTCTGTCGGTTGTCAGCCGCACGCGGTCTCCGCCTGAAACGGTCATATAAAAAACGTCAAAGTTACCCGCTTCGCCCACGCCTTCATAAGCGATGTAAAAACCGTCGGGTGAGTAGGCAATGCTTTCAATGTATGCGAGATTAAGTTGAACGCGTAAGCCTTGTTCGCTGCTTCTGTCGGTAGGAGAGGTACTCATTAGGTAAGGGTTGCAAAAAGCGGTAGCGCAACGCTGGTTGAAGAGAATAACGTCGTTTCTTGGCGACCATTCTGGGTTGTAATCGGTATAAGCCACGCCGCTGCGAATAATTTGGGTTTGGTCTGAGCCGTCGGCGTTCATCATCCAAATTTGGTACACGCCAAAACGTCGAACTGAATAAACGATTTTAGAACCGTCTGGCGACCATGCAGGCATTCGCGATTCGACCGCTTGCGCCCCAGAGGTGATTTGTGTGATAGAAGATGGGTCATCCACTTTGACGGTAAAAATTTCCATCTGGCCAGTCCGCAAGGAGGTGAATGCAATTGTCGTGCCATCAGGCGACCAAGCGGGGTCAAAGTTTCCGCCGGGCGAGGCGTCAAATGGGGTTAGACCTGTTCCATCGGCATTAATAAGGAAAAGGCTGGTGTTGTAGTAAATGTCTTCTGGTCCACGGCATGGAGAGATAAATACAATTCTTTGTCCATCCGGCGACCAGCTGGGTTGGCAAGCCCCATTAGGCATGTTTGTAATTTGCGTTGCCGATTCGCCGTTCAAATCGGTGAGGTAAATTTGGGCAACGCCTGAGCGAGTAGAGGCAAATGCAATTTGCCCCGCTCCCCCGCCAATAAAAGCGGAGGGTAAATTTGAAATAGGAGTAGCGGTAAACAAAGGAGTTTGTTCTACCCTTGGAACGAATGTATTCGTTGGCGCGGGGGTAAATGTGCGCGTTGGCGTATGCGTAGGCGCAGACGTGGCGGTGAAAGTGGGCGCGTTTGTAAACGTCGGCAAAGGCGTAGGCTCTACCGTTGGCGTGGAAGTTTGAGTGGGCGCGGCAAGGAAAGGAATCATAGCGCGCACATCGGCAGGCAATATGCCTGGCGCAAAATATAAAACGGCGCCAATGGCAAAAATAACCATTAAGAAAACAAAGCGAATTAAGTTAGCCCGTTGCTTTCGCTCGCGTTCTTTTTGGCGTTTGAGCGGAGAGATAAAAGGTTGTTCTTCATGCTCTGAAGCGGATTCAGGCGGAACGGGTCCTTTTGGCGTGCGAGCGGGTTTTATGCCGCTTTCGGCTTCCACAATCGTATCGTGCAAATCGCGCATGGCAAGCGCGTCGGGCGGCGGTGGGGCAACCGTGTATGAGCCGGGGATTTGTTGCGTTTTCGATTTTGAAGCCAGCAACGCTTTCTTAAATTCTTCAGCAGATTGAAAACGGTCAATCGGGTCAACCGCCATGGCTTTTTCAATAGCCGCGGCTAACTTGCGCGAAACTTTAGAATTGCGTTTTCGCAATGGGGTTAACTGGGCGTTATCCATTGCGCGGGCAAGCCCGTCTTCTGGAATGACGCCGCTTAACGCCGCATATAAGGTTGCGCCGAGCGAGTAAATATCGGTGCGTGGGTCGGTGCGAGCCGTGCCATATTGCTCAGGCGGAGAGTAGCCTGGCGTCATGGCACGCGCGCCAGTGGTAGTGGCTTGGCTGGCGCTTTGATACACTTTTGCCAAACCAAAGTCCACTAAAAAGATGTGACCATCTGGAGTGATTTTGACATTGCCCGGTTTAATATCGCGGTGCAAGATAGGCGGCTTACGAGTATGTAAGTAAGTCAGCGCATCGCACATTGCCGCGCCAATATGAACCGCATCATCTTCAGAAAGCATCCCTAAGCGTTCCATACGAAAGCGCAAATCTTCGCCTTCGATAAAATCCATCACCAAGTATTGACCTTGATCGCCTAGCACAAAATGGTCTGATACGCGCGGCAAATTGGGGTGACGTAAATTCGCCAAAATCACCGCTTCAAGGCGAAATTGGCGAGCGTATTCATCTGTGGTGAATAAATTTTCTTTGAGCGCCACAGCCACGCCAAGATTTTCATCTATAGCGCGATAGACAGAGCCCATGCCGCCCTGCCCAAGAATTTCAACGATTCGATACCGATTATGAATGAGGGTGTCTTTTTCCAGCGTCATTGATTAACCTAAAGAGCAATTGCCCTTAAATAATTTCTCGTGCTGTATTGTAGAATGGGCGCATTATATCAGACGGACGGCTTTGGGGCGGGAGATGTAGTTAAATTGAAATGTTGGAAGACCCACGGCGCGCCGCCTGTTACCCAAAAACCGACAAGGGTATAACGCAAAAAGCGTAAGGCGTACACGAGGACGTCGTCGCCGCGCGGGAAAATTGCCCCTAAGCCCATCCATAAGATTAAGACGCCAACCAAACCAATTACATACCGAATAGCGCGCTTCATCAACGTACCGTCAGCCTGATACCCGCCTTGCGCATGAATCCACGCCAAGCCCAACGCCAACCCAAAGAACGTCCCTGCTGAGGTGAAGATGTTGTTTGAGTCTATGGGGGCAGGCGCTTCCACGTTAATAAGAAGCGTGTTCTCTATCCACAAATTTGGAATTTGGAAATCGCTTCGTAACGCGGTGACCGCTAATCCGAGCGCTATCAAAATCATAGACGCAAGAAATGCCACCCAAACTTGTTGACGAAATGATTTTGCCGCCAGCCATGCGCCAACCGATTCCCAATAGCGAGAAAATGCCCAAAGCAGAATCGCTCCAAATAACCAACCCAAAAGAATATCGTGCGGGAAATGCGCGCCAAGATACAAGCGCGAAAAGCCGATAAAGAAAACGAGCAGAAAACAAAGGATACGCACCCATGTTTTTTTGCTATACAAAGCGACCGTTCCCCATACGCTCATGGCATGTTGCGCGTGACCAGACGGCGCCCCAAAACTAGTCTCCGTCCACAGCGCTTGCACATGCGTACTAACCCAATAAGGGCGCGGACCGGCAAACAGCAATTTACCCGCATAGTTAAACATACTGCTCGTCGCCAAAATTAAACCCACGCGCAAGCCCAGCGCCGAATCAACGCTCCAATAAATTAAAGGAAGAACTAAAAAGAAAAAATCTTCTGTGCCTAATTGACTAAAAAACTGCATGGGAGCATTTAACTGCCCGCCAAGGCTCTGAACGGCAATGACAAGCGCAATGCCACTATCAATCCATATTTGCATAGAAACCTCCAAAATAGTTTTGAACGCAAGCCGCCGATGATGAAAATTTTTCGTCGGCGGCGGCTTTTCACATCATGCAATTGACGAAAGATTGCTCATTATTGTACACTCAAAGGCATGGAAAAAACATCTGCCCGCTGGTGGGACGCGCCCTCGGCAATTTTATTGTTTCTTTTAATTTTACTTTCTACTTGGCGCGCGCAAGCGACCGATTGGGTAGAAGGGTTAACGCACGTTAGTCAGGTTGCCATTTTAGGCTTATGGATTGGGCTGACGCTTGGGCAGAGCCGATTTTCAAAGCGAACGGTTGGGTTCTTATCCATCGCTTACATGATTGTCGTTCTCATTGGGCAGTGGTTGGGAGCGATTGAATTTGCAAAAGAACAAACTTACTTAGGCGAACGTCTCTTCATCTTATTGAGCAGAGTTTTTACAAACGTACGCGAGTTTCTTAGCGGGCGCGCAATAGAAGACCAATTTTTTATCATGGCTTTATTATGTTTTCCATATTGGCTGGTTGGTTTATATAGCGGCTATCAATTAACGCGCCATGCCAATCCGCTGGCGTGCGTTTTACCCGCCGCCGTTTTGATGTTTTCTATCCATCAGTTTCATTACACCTCTAAAAATTACAGTTGGATGTTCGGCGCATATCTATTCATTGCCCTTTTGTTGATAGGCAGGCAAAAATATATAGCCGACCGAGTCAAATGGCTCAAACAACGGGTAACCTACTCGCAAGAAAGCGGTTTCGACATCGCTAGCGCAACCGCCTATGTATTGGCGGCTTTGTTTGCTTTGGCTTGGTTACTGCCATACACCTTGCCCGTCAACGCGCAAGCCCGCCAAGCATGGCAAAATACCATCGGCGACTGGTTTACAGAAAAACGTTTTGAACGCCTTCTTTCTTCAGTCAATCAAGAGCCAAAACCCCAGCCGCACAATTTTCAAACCGAACTTTCGCTCGGCGCTCAAACCTCTCAAAGCGACAAGATTGTATTCGTTGTATATGCCCCGCCAAACGCGAAACAATACCCACGCTTATATTGGCGCGGGCAAGCGTTTGACGCCTACGAAAACGGCGTGTGGCGCATTAGCGCCGGCGATGAAACGCGGCACAACGCCTCGCGCGATATCAATATTCCCGATACAAGCCGGCGTTCGCGCCTATTATTTACGTTTGATATTTACACAGAAACGCAAATTCTCTTATTTGCCGCCGCCCAGCCCGTGTGGGTCAATCACGACACAATTATTCTGCACGAAAAAATTCCGCCCAGCAACGCCGAACTCGATATCCTCACGCTTCGCGCTTCGCCGCCTTTAGAAATCGGCGACTTGGTGCGCGTTGCCTCTATGATGACAAACCCGCTCGTCTCTGAATTACAAAACGCAGGCGATGACTACCCCGCTTGGGTAACGGAAAAATATTTACAACTGCCCGAAGATTTTTCGCCTCGCATTCGCAACTTGGCGCTTGAGATTACCGCGTCGGCAGAGACTCCCTTCGACAAAGCCGCCGCCATCACCAGTTACTTGCGGCGTGAAATCACCTACGCTCCGGCCATTACCATCCCCGCTGAAGCGACCGACCCCCTAGAATACTTTTTATTTGAAAGAAAACGAGGCTTTTGTAACTACTCCGCCAGCGTGGAAGTATTAATGTTACGCGCGGTGGGCGTTCCCGCTCGGTTGGCAATCGGTTATGCCCAAGGCGAAGCAAATATTCAAGGCAGTGTATTCACTGTGCGCGAAAGAGACCTACACGCTTGGCCCGAAGTGTACTTCCCTCAATATGGCTGGGTAGAGTTTGAGCCAACGGGCAATCAAGAACCTTTGAATCGTCCATTAGAACGGGAAGAAGGAAACGCCTCGACGGCAAATCCATTTAACCCCATTCCACAACTACCGCTGGGCGAAGAGGAACAACTCTCCCCTGAGATTGAAGCGGTCGAAGAAGAAGCGGAAGAAACCGCTCACTCTTTGGTCACGCAAAATCAAATCCGCTGGTTGGGCGCATTGGGCGGGCTAATCTTATTAGGCGCGGCGATATACCTCATCAAAAAAAGATACGCCCCCAAACGAAGCGCGGTTTTCATCTTAAAAACAACGCTTGAAAAGTGGAATTGGAAAACGCCGCTTTGGTTTAATCAATTCGCCGCTTGGTTAACGCTGCCAAGCATTGAAAGAAACTTTTACGCCATTAACACAAGTTTACAATGGATGGGAATGCCGCAACCCGCTCATGCCACCCCCGCCGAGCGCGCGCAAGCCTTGCAAAAGGCTTTGCCTATGGCGCGCGATGCGATAGATATTTTATTGCGCGAACATCAAACGGCGTTGTTTAGCCCGCATGGCAACGCAAACGAAAAACTTGCCCGCCGCGCCGCTCGCCAAATTTTATTTGCAACGATTTCCGCACGTCTTAAAATCTTGATAATGGGATACAATTAGCGGTATAAACAAATTGGGTTTCTCAAAATGCCTGCTGATAACACCCGACCAAGTACATTACACGATCAACTATTAGCCCTTGCCGTCGTAGCAGGGAAAATTCGCTCTGACTTCAGCGCGAATAAAATTCAACTTCCCAAAGAAATAAATAATCATTTACATCACCTGCAAACTTCGCTAGAGCAAATCAGCGAAAAGATTGAAGTGTTCCAAAATGAACACAGTAATTTAATGGCCCTGGCGCAAGTCGGTCAGGTGATTAATTCGTCGCTTGAATTAGATGAAGTATTGCGAATTGTGATGGATAACATTGTGCGCCTGACGAAAGCCGAACGCGGCTTTTTGATGTTGCGCGACGATAAAGGCGAAATGATTACCCGCATTGCCAGAAATTGGGAAATGGAATCCATCAACGCTTCGGAGAAAAACGTCAGCCGCACGGTGGTGCAAAGGGTGATTGATTCAGGCGAATCCATCGTCACGACTAACGCCCAAGAAGACCAACGCTTTGTGGGGCAAGAAAGTATTGTGGCGTTTAACTTACGTTCTATTTTATGCGTGCCGCTTAAAGTGAAAAACGACTTAATCGGAGTCATTTACGCCGATAATCGCATTCGGGCTGGCATTTTTGCCGAAACCGAAAAAGATTTGCTTGAAGCGTTTGCAAACCAAGCCGCCGTTGCCATTGATAACGCTCGGCTATTCTCTTCGCTCAAACAAACGTTAGAAGAAGTGACCGCGCTGAAAAATTTGATGGATAACGTCTTCGCTTCTATTGCAAGCGGAGTAATCACCGCCGATATTCAAGATACGATTACGCTTGCGAATCGCGCCGCCGAAAATATACTTGGCTCGCCCACCGAAAAGATTATTGGGCATCGCTTAAATGAAGCGTTGGCTTCGGTTGCCAATGAGTTAGAACCGCATTTGAAAGAAGTTCGCAAAACGGATAAACCGATTGTTGATTTGGAGATTAGCCATAAATCTGAAAAACGCGGCAACGTAGATTGGCGTTTGAATCTATCTCCGCTGAAAGACGCCAGCCAAAAAACTCAGGGCGTGGCAATTGTTTTAGACGACCTCACAGAACGAAAGCGGTTAGAAGCGCAGCGCCGTCTGTTTGAGAGAATGGTCTCCCCCGCCGTCATTGACCAACTTGACCCGAACAGTTTACAACTCGGCGGTAAGCGGGTGGAAATTACCACTTTGTTTGCAGATATTCGCGGGTTTACAACTTATAGCGAAAAACTCGCGCCTGAAAAATTGGTGACAATTTTGAATTTGTATTTAGCCGCTATGGCAGAAGCCGTGCTGGCGCAAGAAGGCACAATTGATAAATTTATGGGCGATGCAATTATGGCGTGGTTTAACGCGCCCGTGCCGCAAAAAGACCATACCTTGCGCGCCGTGAAAACCGCTCTGGCGATTCGCGAATCGGTTGAAAAGTTATATAAAGAATTACCGAAAGACGCGCATTTGGCTTTCGGCGTTGGGATTCATGTGGGCGAAGCGGTGCTAGGTTTAATCGGCACTGAAAAACGCTTGGAATATACCGCCATCAGCGACTCGGTGAATACAGCCAAACGCATTCAAGAAAATTCCGCCAACAATCAAATTTTAATTAGTAAAGAAGCGTATGAACTGGTAAAAAATCATGTGGAAGTTAAACCATACGCAAATATGAACGTTAAAGGTAAAACACAGCCGATTGAGGTGTATGAGGTGTTGGGGTTGAAGCGATGAAGTGAATAGGTAATTGGAAATAGGTAATTGGTAAATAGGTAATTGGAAATAGGTAATAGGTAATTGGTAAATAGTAATTGGGGATTGGAGAATTAGAGAATTGCCCTGTGATGAGATTTGAAAAAATCTAGGTCACAGGGCTTTTTTATATTTGGCTTTCTTTACAGAATAAGCCAGGGCTTTGCCCGCGCCATCAAGAAAGCCTCGACAAACAAGCCTTAGCCTGTTTGTATTTCTGGCAAAATTATGATGTAGGAAACACACAAACGAAAACCGATTCCCTAATTCTCCCCACAACTCCTTATTCCCCATTCACAATTCCCGATGCGCCAATTCCACAAACCTCACCACGCTCGCCATGCCCTTCTCAATCCCATCCACATCAATAAACTCATTCAGCGTATGCGCTCCGCCGCCTGTGGTAATTCCCAGCACAATTGCAGGAATATTTTGGCTCAACGGAATATTCGCATCGGTTGAGCCTGCGGTTAAAGTTGCCGATACATTTTGTTCTTGCAAACAATTCACCGCCAGTTTCACCAATTTATGTTCAGCGGAAAGTTCCCCAGCGGGTCTTTCGCCAATCACTTCCGCCATAATTTTCACGCCAACGCGGTCGGCATGAATCAAAATCTCTTCCACTTGATGAATTAATTTTGCCAACGTCTTCGGGTCTTCAGAGCGCAAATCCAATTCGCATTTCGCTTCAGCCGCTAAAACGTTTACGCCCGTGCCGCCGTGAATCACACCCACGTTCATGGTGGTGCGCGGTTCTTTTGGCAAACGCAATGCAGTTAATTTTGTAATCACATTCGCCAACTCATGCACTGCCGATGGCGAACCATAATCAGACCATGAATGTCCGCCCGCCGTTTTTGCTGTAATCCGATAACGCTTCACGCCAATCGCTTTATGATACACATGTCCCAACGCCAGCCCTTCCAATACCAAATAACCAATCACATCGCCGCCAAATTTTTTCACAACTTCTTTCATGCCGCACAAATCGCCCAAGCCTTCTTCTCCCACATTGGCTACACACCATACGTCGTGTTTCAATTTATTTTTTAATGACCAAATTATTCCAAACAAAGCCGCCACGCCAAGCGAATTATCTCCAATGCCCGGGGCGCTGACCCTCCCCGCTTCTTTCTTAACTTGTAAATTGGTGGCGCGTGGGAACACAGTATCCAAGTGAGCGGTGACAATCAACGGTTTGGCGCTTTTCCCTTTACCCGGCATTCGCGCATACACATTCCCAATCGAATCAATTGAAATATCTTGCAAATTTTCTTTTTCAAAGCAATCGCGCACAAACTCAGCGCGTCTTTTCTCTTCAAACGTGGGCGCAGGGATTTGCTGAATTTGAATTGCAAGGTTAAGTAGTTGTTCGGTGGCGTTTATAGTCATAGGTCATTGTGAATGGTGAATGATGAATGATGAATAGTGAATGGTGAATGGTGAATAGTGAATGGTGAATAGTGAATGGTGAATAGTGAATGGTAAAACATGAATGACTATTCCCTATTCCCTATTCCCTATTCCCTATTCCCTATTCCCTATTCTCTATTCCCTATTCCCTTATCTCTAAACCTCTCTTGCCATTTCTTTCAATGCATGTAACCGCGCTTCGGCTAAGCCGGGCATTACATCTAGCGGATAAAACGGTCCGTTCCCTTCGACTTTTAATGAAGCGGAAACATTTCCATACAACGCCGCTTGAAGGGGGTCGCTCGTTTTTTGAAAGCCCGCCAAAAATCCGCCGCAGAATGCGTCGCCCGCGCCTGTTGGGTCTGCCATGCGAGATGGGTAAGCGGGAATTTCGTATTTCTTTTTACCGACCGCATCATACAAAATTTGACCTTGCGCCCCACGTTTGATGACCACAAACTTAACGCCATATTCGCCGATATGCTGCGCCATCTCCCATAAGTCGTTGGTTTCGCCCCAAAATAGGGCGCGCATTTCTTCTTCAGATGGGTGGAAAGCGGTCAACCCTTGTAAGACGAGTCTCAACTCACGCCAAAAGCGAGGAATCATGTATCGGGAATCAGGATCAAGCGTCACCGTTTGTGATGAAGCGTTTTTGAAAAGGTTCGCTATCTGACTCTGACTCGCAAAATCAAACGGGCAGAGATGGACATGCTCCACGTCATGAAAATCTTTTGGCGTTTTCAACGCCGTCGGCGAAGTTGAATCAATGGTTCGTAAATCTTTTATGGTTTCATCGGGCGGCTTATAACCAAGCAACGTTTTTGGAAAGGTTAATGCACGGCGCGCAAAATAAGCCACTGCGCCCGTATGACTGCGTTCGTGCAAGTCGGTGTAGGCGATGAAATTTCGTAAGTCAAAATGTTCTTCGGCAATTTCTACGCCGCGAATATCGAAGCCGCGTTTTTGAAAATCATCTAACCATTCTTGGGGGTATTCTTTTGTGACGCGCGAAATGAACCCGATATTCGCGTCCCACACTGCCAGCCCGCCCGCCGCATATAATAAATTACCGCCCGGCGAATCTAATAACGGGCTTCCTTGCGGCGGCAATAAATATTCGCGTGTGAGTTTCCCTGCAATGATGAAATTTGGCTTCATTTCAATTTACGATTTATAAATTACGAATTACTTTTTCATCCACATGGGCTTTTTTGCGGCAACTTTTTTATAAATTGGGCAGTTCTTAACGTGCGCGCCTTCTAAATATCCGGTGGACATGAGAAACTCGTTGACAATTTCTCCGCCTGTAAACACAAAGGTTTTCTTGAATAGTTTTGTCCATTCTTCTTTTGTGAGCGGGTGATGCGCATTTAGCCAATTTTTGAACGAGCCGTATTCTTTTTGCAATTCAAGAATCTTTTGAGCGTTGGTAATCGCCGCGTTGATTTTTAGTTTATTGCGAATAATGCCTTCGTCGTTTAATAATCGTTGAATATCTTTTTCTTTATAGTGCGCGACTTTTTGAATATTAAAGTTATGAAACGCCTTGCGAAAGTTCTTTGCCCGTTTGAGAATCAAAATCCACGATAAGCCCGCCTGATTTATCTCCAACACGAGGCGTTCAAATAATTCATCGTCATTTTGGATTGGGAATCCATATTGTGTATCGTGATATGGTTTGTTAAATTCATCTTCGGGGTGGGTGTTGCAGTAGTCACAATAAGTTTGGGTCATAGGGTATATAACTCGAATTTTATTTCTTCATCAAGAACGGATGCCAAACGCTTATCACGCGTAAGAATTGTTAAACCAGTAATTTTTCCAGTAGCAGAGATAAACGCATCCATCCAACCAAGCCCTGCGTTTGAATATTTTTGCATCCATGCACCTGCTAAACGAGCCATCTCGGATTCTAATGGAATAGATACAAATTGTGCCATCAATAATTCATGGCGTTCTAATTCTTCGGTTCGCAAACCACGCCATAATTCTGCTTCTGTAATTACAGAAACAAATGACATAAGCGATTCATCTAGCATCGATTCAAAATACGCGCGCATGCTTTCTTTGCCGCGATACATGTCAATCAATGCGTTTGTATCAAAAAGCAATTCAACAGGTTTAGCCATTTTTCCAAGCGCTTTCCCACTTAGCACGCCCTTCTGCCAACCAGTTATCAGTTATATCTGCACGTTTTGCCCACATGCCAAATGCTCCACGCAACACTTCAATTTTTGCTGGAGATAATTTGGTGCGTTTAGCGCGTTCATATTCACGGACGCTTAAAATAACCGCAACTGATTTTCCATCGCGCTCTACATAAATAGGACCACCTGATTTGGCAACCTCGCGTAAAACACGCCCAAAACGATTTTTTACTTCAGTGGCAGGAAGATATTTGATAGGCATAGAGAACTCCTTTAGCCAATTAAAATGGCTAACACATTTTACCCCCACTTTTACCAAAAATCAATTTGAATTTCCATCACGGGCAAAATCCGTTCTTGACCGAATAAGTCCGATTTGCTCTCGCCTACTTTTTTCGCTCCCATTTTTTCATAGAAAGATTGAGCATTCGGGTCTGACTCGATTTTCAAAACAGATGTGCCGAGTGCTTTGCATCTTTCAAGGGCATGGTTAAATAACTGTTTACCAATTCCTTTTCCTATATATTCAGGTAGCACCCATAAATTATCTAACCAAAGACCTTCATCATTTTTAATCAGTGAGTAATAAGCCACTGATTTATCTTCTATCTGAGTAAGCCATGTTTCATTGGCAAGGATATATTCTGGGGTAATCACCAATCCTTTTGTCATCCAATACTGAATCCACGCTTCGGGATAATTCCAATGTCGTTTGGCTGAGATGGCAATTTGGGTTAATGAATCAGCATCATTTGGTGTGGCGCGAATAATTTTCATAAAAATTACTAATTACCAATTACTCTCAACTCTCTCGGCATATCGGATAAACTCTCCGCGCTATTTTCTGTAATCACCAAATTATCTTCAATGCGCACGCCATTACGACCTGTTAAATAAATGCCAGGCTCCACAGTAAAGGTCATACCTTTTTCCAATATCATCATATTATCGCCGCGCATATATGGCGCTTCGTGGCTTTCCATGCCAATGCCATGCCCCGTGCGATGCGTAAAATATTTTCCATAACCGCCCTTTTCAATCACGTCACGCGCGGCTTTATCAACCTCTGCGCATGGAGCGCCGGGTTTCGCGGCATTGCGCCCTGCCGCATTGGCTTGCTTCACCAATTCATAAATCTGCTTGCATTCATCATCCGCCTCGCCCACTGCAAAGGTGCGCGTCAAATCTGAAATATAACCTTCATAACTTGCACCCCAATCCACCACCAACAAATCACCTGCTTGAATTTTCCTATCACTTGGCGAGGCATGTGGGTTTGCCGAGTTTGGTCCCGCGCATACAATCGGCGCGAACGGCATTTCAGATTCAGAACCATGTTTCAGTAATTGGATAACCAATTCACCTGCGATTTCTTTTTCTGTCATTCCAATTTTGATTTGAGGAAGCGTCGCTTCTAACGCCGATTGGGCAATGGTTACAGCGCGGCGCATTTTCTTCACTTCATCCTCGTCTTTTCGCAGACGTAATTCTGCTAACACATCTGTCGCGTCGGGATAATCGGCTTCGGGCGCGCCCGCTTTGACATGGCGAAATTCCATGAGGCGTAATTGACGCGATTCGACTCCGATTCTTTTGCCGTCTAAATTTAATGATTGCGCCGCTTGACGAAAAACATCATCCCACGAATCTGGATTCTCGCTATAAGCAAAATGTTTTATTTTAAATGGGAATAAATCCACTTTAGGCAATTCAAGTTCGGGCAACACCAAAACAGGTTCTTGGTTTGGCGTAACAAACAACACAACCGGTCTTTCCATAAGGTGGAAATTTATGCCAGTCAAATATTTGAGGGTAGGACCAGGGTTGAGGATGACCGCGTCAAGTTTCCCCGTAGTTAATGAGGCGGTGAGTTTATCGAGTCGTTGTTGAGTCATGTTGTCTCCTATAAAAGCGCAGGGTTGCCCTTACTTTATTTTATGTTTTCGTTTTGCGAAAAGATATGAAATCCAATCTACAAGCGTTGGGAAAAGCCGAACAAACGCCACCACAATATTCGCCCACCAAGGGATAATTAGTGTGCGGCGCGGATATTTTGCGAGTTGAATCACTTTGCTAGCAACATATTCAGAACTCATACGAAAATTGATTTTGTTGCGAATCGAGCCGTAGGCTTCGCTTTTGCCAATGTGTTGACCAAACTCCGTTTTTGCAAAGCCCGGATAAATGCCGCTCACTTTGATTCCCAACGGGGCGACTTCACGACGAAGCGAATCGGTGAAAGCGCGTAAGCCAAATTTGCTGGCAGAATAGCTTGAAATTAAAGGCGAAGCGATAAACCCCGCCACAGAAACCATATTGATAATATGTCCTTCGCGGCGCGCCAGCATGTGCGGCAACACGGCGCGAGTGACTCGCATCGTGCCAATTAAATTGACATTGATTAACGTTTCAATATCTCTATCCATTGAATATTCTTCATACCAACCCACGCGACCAATGCCAGCATTATTGAAAAGAATATCTATCTGACCATATAAATCAATGGCTGAGTTGACCATGTTCTGGACATCATCCGCATTGACAATATCCATCGGAATTGCAATCGCTTCACCGCCTGCGTCTTGAATATCGGCGGCAAGTTTTCGCAAACGGTCCACACGGCGGGCGGCGAGGACGACTTTGCACCCTTCATTTGCAAATAGCCAAGCGGCATCTGCCCCAAAACCAGAAGATGCACCGGTGATGAGGACTACTTTATTTTCGAGAGGAATAGGAAAGAAGTTCATGCGGATAATTGTAAAATAAAAATGCAAAACACAACATGACAAATATGTTTTAGCGGTCATTGGGGTTGAAAGAAAGTATGCAGATTTTTAATTTAATTCTTAAATTAAGATAAAGATAAGTGGGCTATTTCTATACGATTTACCTATAAATACCATTTCGTTTGACAGGGGGAAAAAAAATCTAGGTAAAATATATAAGTCAGAGGAAGGTACATTGATACCCACTGGAAATAAAATTACCATTCTACTGGTGGATAACCAACCCACAACTGTTGCTGGGCTTCGCGCTTTATTCTCTAAAACGAAAGCATTAAAACTGCTTGCCAAAGGTTGGAGTAATAAGCAAATTGCTCTCGCTTTAGATGTTTCTACAAGCACTGTCGCTTTTCATGTTAAAAATGTGATGAAGAAATTAGGTGTGAATTCCCGCAATGAAGCCGCAATTTGGGCAATTAAAAATATGTCTGACAACCTAGCATAGTTAATAGGTTTAAACCTATTAATATTAACAGTAGTAATTTGGGTGGAAATTTCCTAGAATTCTCTTTGTAAGGAAATCTATTAAAAAGCCCTGCACCTAACTACACAGGCTGTAGAGCATGGTAGTTCAAAATATTTCATAGAATAAATTCCAAAGGTTATAGCACATGAAAAAAATACATAATTCTTTATCAAAACTTATCACAACTGCAATAGTAGCCTTAATCTTAGGCGTAGCATTCAAGGTTGGTTTATCTATTTACAATTTCAACGCGAATAACGGTAACTTAATTGTATATGCCCAACCTAACCTCCCTCCCTTACTCCCTAATGAAAATAAAGCAACTCCAACTCCATCTGTTGTTCAACAATCACAATATCTTCCTGAAACTCAAAGCCAAAATTCACAAGGCATAAAAGTGACAGTATCCAATTTCTATGTTGAAGAAAATCATGTTTTTGTAGATGTTTGTTACGATTTGCCAGGTAAAGATGTTTGGGATATTAACACTGCTACATTAGAATATGATGGAAATTCAACTGGCAATTTTGCTGTCAATGAAACTTCAATTGACTTAGCATTGGACAAACCTCAAAATGGTATTCGTTGCTTAAGGTTGGATTTTTATGATATTCAATCTAATTCTGATTTATCCACTCTGACATTAACAATTGGAAATCTTGGCCAAATCGCACCAATGGAAGGGCGTGAATGCGAAGGATATTTAGCAAGAATTAATACAAATGAAAAAATCAAGGAATCTGAAATTGAAGTTACTTGTGAACAATCACCATCTAGTGTAGAAGTAAAGGTAAAAAATAAACCAGATGACTTGAGTGAAGAAGAAGTGAATGCCTTAATTGCCGAAGCCATGTTTAACCAAGTAAGTGGGAATTGGGTATTTACGGTAACACAAAATAAGTAAGCAAGATTCAAACATAACATCTACTGAGTTCTTTGAGAACTCAGTAGATGTTATGTACTACTCTTCCTCCTGACTGTCTTCTTTATTCTGTTTCTTCACTTTCGGCGGTTCCAGCACTGGATTCTTCCCAAGTGCAATATCCAAAACATCATCCATGTGTTTGACAGGCACAATTTTCAATTCAGATTTTGCGGTCTTGGGTAAATCCACCAAGTCTTTGAGATTCTTTTCAGGTAACAAAACAGTTTTCAATCCAGCACGATGCGCGGCGAGAACTTTTTCGCGCACACCACCAATCGGAAGTACACGTCCGCGCAATGTGATTTCACCAGTCATGCCCACATTTTTTGAAACGGGTCTGCCTGTTAATGCAGATGTAATCGCAGTTGCCATCGTAATCCCAGCCGATGGACCATCTTTTGGAATGCCGCCTTCGGGCATGTGAATATGAATATCAAAACGTTCAAAAATTTCCATATCAATTTTTAATTGCGCCGCACGAGACTTAATATATGTCATCGCCGCTTGAGCAGATTCTTGCATCACCTCACCCATTTGCCCCGTCATTTGCAAACTGCCTTTGCCTTCAAAAATGGCAACTTCAACCGCCATAATTTCGCCACCGGTTTCTGTCCATGCCAAACTTGTAGCGACTCCGACTTCATCATTTCGTTCTGCTTCAGCAGGAAAAACTTGTTGCGGACCTAATAACTTTTCAATCATATCCACTGTAATCACAGCAGGATATTTTTTCGCTTCGGCTTTCAGACGGGCAACCTTGCGGCAAACACGGTTGATTTCTCTTTCCAGTCCACGCACGCCTGCTTCGTATGTATATTCGCGGATAATTTTTTGTAACGCTTCAGTTTCAAATTTCAAGTTGAGTTCTTCAATTCCATTTTCTTCTATCTGACGCGGAATGAGATAACGATTGGCAATTTCCAATTTTTCTTCTTCAATATAACCGGGGAATTCAATCACTTCCATGCGGTCTAACAATGGAGCAGGAATTGTTGATAATGAATTTGCAGTCGTCACAAACATCACTTTAGATAAATCAAATGGCAATTCTAAATAATGGTCGCTGAAAGCGTTATTTTGCTCAGGGTCTAACACTTCCAACATGGCAGAGGCAGGGTCGCCGCGAAAATCGGAATACAGTTTATCAATCTCATCCAACATAAATAGCGGATTGGATGTGCCAGCCCGTTTCATGGTTTGAATAATTCTGCCGGGCAAAGCGCCAATGTACGTTCTTCTATGCCCGCGAATTTCCGCTTCATCACGCACGCCGCCAAGTGACACTCTTACAAATTTTCTTCCAAGCGCATCGGCAATGGACTTGCCTAAGGAAGTCTTCCCAACCCCCGGCGGACCGACAAAACATAAAATTGGCTGACGCGCTTTTTTCGGTTTCAAAGAACGGACGGCGATATACTCCAAAATTCTTTCTTTGGCTTTCTTCAAACCGAAATGGTCGCGTTCTAAAATCTTAGCCGCGTGTTTCACGTCTAAATTATCGGGGGTGGGGTTATCCCACGGCAAATCTAAAATCCAATCAATGTATGTGCGAATGATTCCCACTTCGGGCGCCATCGGCGGCATTTGATTGAGGCGTTCCACTTCTTTCAGCGCCGCCTTCTTCGCTTCTTCAGGCAATTTTGCGGCTTCTACTTTCTTTTTCAACTCCACCGCATCGCGCGTAAAAATATCTCCCTCGCCCAGCTCGGTTTGAATTTGCTTCATTTGCTCGCGCAAATAAAACTCACGCTGGTTTTTATCCACTTCATCTTGCACGCGCGAATGAATTTCATCTTCTAATTCCAGCACATCCACTTCTTGCGCCAGCAATGTATTCAACTGACTCAACCTTGCTTTCGGGTCGAGAATTAATAACAAACGTAATTTCGCTTCATACGTCAAAGCCAACGAAGCGGCAATCATATCCGCCAGCCAGCCTGGCTCTGAAATATTCAAAGCAAACAAATGCGATTCTTCAGGAATAGAACGGTCTAATTGAATACAGCGCTCAAACAAATTCAGCGCCGAACGCATCAACGCTTGAGTTTGTTTATCCGCCGTCGTAGATTCGTGAACCACGCGCGCGCGAACTTTGATATATGGCTTCAAACGAATAAACTCAACAATTTCAACGCGTCTGCGTCCTTGCGCTAATGCAGAACGCGAACCATCGGGCATGTTTAATAAACGCCCCACCGCAATTTCAACGCCAATCGGCAAAAAATCATCCACGCCGGGGTCGTTCACTTCTGGGTTGCGTTGCGTTAGCGCAATGACCGTTTGCTCGCGCGCTTGCGCTTCTTGCAGCGCCATTAATGAAGATTCGCGCCCGACAAAAATCGGCGAAACCATGCGCGGGAAAATCACCATATCGCGCAATGGCAACACCGCCGCCTCAATCAAACCGTCTTCATTCGGTTCAAAGTTCGGAATACGATATAACTCTTCCGTTCTTTGCGAAAGCGTTAAATCAAAATTATCTTCTTCAGTCCAATTTGGTTGACTCATTCAAAAACTTCCATTCTCTCATCGCTTCCGCCGTCACAAACATCGAACCAGCGGATAATACAATGCTACCATCTTTTGACGATAATTCTAACGCTCGCTTCAACGCCTCTTTAACTGGCGACACCGCTTCGGACTTAATCCCAGCTTGCTCTGCCAACTCGACAATTCTCTCCACTTCCAACGCGCGCGGGTGGTCGGCGCGGGTGGCGATAATTTTTTCTATCTTCGGTTTGAGCGCGGCAAACATATCTAAAATATTTTTATCTTCCGACGCGCCAAAAATTAAATATACCTTTTGATTTGGAAAGTATTCTTGCAGGGTCTCCTCCAGCCGAAGGAAAGAATCCTGATTGTGAGCGGAATCAAAAATCACCGTAGGGTTGAGGCGGGCAATTTCAAAACGAGCGCGCCATCTCACGTTTGCAAATCCTATTTGAATCTGTTCGTCAGAAATTTTAATTCCGCTTTTTTTCAACGCCATGTAAGCCGTTGCCGCATTTTCGACTTGATGACGACCCAGCAATGGAATTTGAAGTTTAACCATAGATGGTTGACCACTGACCGCCATCTGCTGTCCGTCGTCTATGGTCAGAGTTTGCTCATTCAAAGATGACTCAATTAATTCAAACTTTACATCTTTTCCAATTAAAGTCAACTCTGAATCTTTTGATTTGGCTGCACGCAAAAGAACTTCGAGGGCTTCATCCTTTTGTGGGGACGAAACGACTGGAATATTTTGTTTGATAATGCCAGCCTTTTCGCCAGCGATTAATGCAAGTGTATTTCCCAATACTGCCGTATGGTCATAAGATAATGAGGTAATCACCGAAACATTGGGCGTGACGATATTGGTTGCATCCAGCCGCCCACCGAGACCAACCTCAAACACGGCGGCAGTGACGTTATATTTTGCAAACGCCAGAAACGCCAACGCGGTTGTAATCTCAAAGGTGGTTAACTTTTCAATTTTGGCAACATACGGTTTGATTTCTTCAACCAGTTCGACAAGTTGCTCATGCGAAATTGGCTCGCCGTCAATTTGGATTCGCTCTACAAAATCCAACAAATGCGGTGATGTGTATAAACCTGTTTTGTATCCTGCCGCTTTCAAAGCCGAGGCGCATAAAGCGGAAACAGAGCCTTTGCCTTTTGTGCCTGCCACATGAATAATCGGGTATTTTTTTTGCGGATTCCCCATTGACTCCATCAATGCAAACATGCGGTCAAGGTTAAAATCTGCCTTTGCCAATTCGGAAGAATGTTTAAGGCTATAATCCACGAAGGAGTATAGATAGTCTAGGGCTTGGTTGTATTGTTGTTCAATGTTCATATCGACAGATTGTAAATCGCAAATAGAAATTCGTACATCAAAATTTTATATGATTGTTACCCGCACCTTCCACCTCCGCCTCCCTACTTGCAAATCCCTCAAAGAAAAGCGCGGACGAATCAAGCCTCTCATCTCGCGTTTACATCGTGAGTTTAATATATCGGTTGCCGAAATGGATTTGCAAGATAAATGGGATGAAGCCATTATCACCTGCGCTATGGTTGGCAATGACCATGCTTTTTTACAATCCGCGCTTCAAAATGTGGCAAAATGGGTAGAAGCGAATTGGTCTGATGGGGATGTGTGGGACTCAAAAATTGAAATTGTCGCTTAATGACGAATTACATATTGCGTAATACGCAAAAAAATTGGAGAAAAAAATGGATTTAGGATTAAAAAATAAAATTGCATTAGTTACTGGCGCATCAAAAGGTTTAGGTTACGCCGCCGCGTTAGGGCTTGCCAAAGAAGGTTGCAAAGTGGCTATCAACGGGCGGGATGAAGCCAGAATTAAAGAAGCGGCGGAGAGAATACACAAGGAAACTGGCTCGCAAGTCATTGGTTTAGTTGGCGATGTAAGTTTGCCCGATGTGCCTGAAAAAATTGTAAATGAAACAGCCAAAGCCTTTGGCGGGTTGGATATTCTCATCACCAACACGGGCGGCTCGGCGCACGGCTCCATTGAAGCATTAAGCGAAGAGCAATGGCAAAAAGGCATTGATTTATATTTGATGAGTCATGTGCGGTTGATAAAATCGGCGCTGCCTTACTTAAAGAAATCCGATTCTGCCTCTGTGCTAGCCATTACTTCCATTGCGGCAAAACAACCCATTCCCAGTTTGTTATTATCCAATAGCATTCGCGCCGGCGCGTTGGGGCTAATTAAATCGTTAGCGCTCGAACATGGCAAAGACGGCATTCGCTTCAATTCGATTTTGCCGGGTTGGACGGCGACGGAAAGAGTCGAGGAGTTGTTGTCTGCTCGGGCGAAAGAACGAAACTCCACCGTAGAAGAAGAAGCGAAAAAGCAAGCCAACGAAAGCGTGTTTGGCAGGTTAGCGTCCACTGAAGAGTTTGCAAACGTGGCGGTCTTTTTCGTCAGCCCCGCCGCATCGTATGTGACAGGCGCGATGTTAACTGTGGATGGCGGAAGTTATAAAGCAACAATTTAAAAGGAACATAAATGAACAAATTGACTCCACTTGCGCGAAACTCATTGATTGTCGCGTTTTTCTTTTTCATCAACAAAGTTTTAGCGTTAGTTGAAACGATGATTGTCTCGCGCATTTATTCAGACCAAGTGGAATTGCTCGATACATTCAACGCCGCCAATAATTTGCCCGATTTATTGTTTGCATTAATTTCCGGCGGCGCATTAGCCATGGCGTTTATTCCTCTGTTGACGGAATACCTAACAACCAAAAGCCGCGCAGCCGCATGGGATTTATTTTCGCGCGTGGCAAATTTTGGTTTTTTGGTGACGGGCGTTTTTGCTTTATTGATTGCGATTTTCGCCCAACAAATTGTGGATGCCGAACTGGGCATTGCGCCGGGCTTTAGCCAAGAGCAAAGAGTGTTGTTGGCGCAATTAATGCGTATGAATTTAATCGCCACCATGATTTTTTCCATCAGCGGTTTGGTGATGGCGTCGCTGCAAGCCAATCAACATTTTGTGACGCCAGCCATTGCGCCCATTATGTATAACGTTGGTCACATCTTCGGCGCGATTTTTCTTGTGCCTCGTTTTGGAATTTATGGTTTGGTCTATGGCGTTATACTCGGCGCGGCGTTGCATTTGCTGGTGCAATTTCCGATGTTGTTTAAATTCGGTTTTCGTTGGACGCCCGCTTTGGATATTCGCCACACAGGTTTAATTGAAGCGCTCAAATTAATGGCGCCGCGTTTGTTTACAATGGCGGGCATTCAATTAATTTTTATTGCCCGCGATAATTTAGCGTCTCGCTTAGACCAAGTCGGCGCGGTGACTTCGCTCACTTATGGCTGGATGATTATGCAAGTCCCTGAGACGATTCTTGGCACAGCGCTTGCCACTGCTTTGTTACCCACGCTTTCAGAACTCGCCTCAAAACAAGACTGGAAAAATTTTACCGAAACCGTTGAGCGTTCTCTGCGCGTCCTCATTGCGCTCACGTTACCCATTGCGGCGGTTATGTCGGCTGGCATTCATCCACTCGTGCGCGGCGTGTTCGGGTTCGACGAATCCATCTCCTCATTACTCACATGGACGACCCGCGCCTACCTCGCCACGCTGACGGGGTATGTCATTCACGAAGTGGCGGTGCGCGCTTTTTACGCCCGCAAAGAGCCGATGATACCTTTGTATGCCGTGCTTTTCCGTTTGGCGTTATTCATCGGCATCGGAGTCGTGGGCGTCTCGTTCTTCCCCGAAATTGGCGCGCCGATTATCGCTATTGCAGAACTTGCCTTGTTAATCGAAGCGGTCATTTTATTGGTTTGGCTCTCGCGTCGCACGCATGAACCCTTGAAAACAAATCGCGCCATCATCAAGGGATTAATCTCCGCACTTGTCGGTGGCGTTGTAACTTATCTCATTGCCTTATATTTGCCCGGCGGAGCGATTGTCACCGCTTTGATTGGTATGATAATTGGCGGGCTAGTTGCATTCGCCATCGTCTGGTCTGAAGCGAAACAATTGTTTAGGCTATAACCATTCACATGAGAGATGAACAAAGATTCCTTCTTCGTTCATCACTCTAGGCGTTAACCAAAAATAAGAAGATTTTCTAACTTTTCAAAGGAATGTATAATTCTATCTATGACAGAACAAACCGGAAACACACAACCCATTACACCTCTAAAAGAAGACGACACCCAGCCGCTGAGCAAAGTCAAAAAGAAAAACGCCTGGAAGTCCATTCTTATCAGCGCCGCTGGTTTTATCTTAATCATCGGCTTAGGCGCATTCGGAGGGTATTCCGCTGGCCTTGGCGCGCGTCAAGCCGCCGAAGCGGAAATTTTAGAAAAGCAACTCTCCGAACAATACTCCTTCGCCTTAGTGGATATTCAATTCGGTCGTTACGAAAACGCCCGTCAACGCTTAGAATTCATCATCGCCCAAGACCCTAACTTCCCCGGCGCGCAAGAAAAACTAACCGAAGTTCTGGTACTCAGTTCCGTCCCCACCCCAGCGCCGACCATCACCCCCACCGCCACGCCCGATTTTAGCGGCGCAGAAAGCGCCTTTGCCCGCGCGCAAGAATTAATCCGCGCACAAGACTGGGCTGGCGCGCTCGCCGCTTTAGACACCATCCGCAAACTCGACCCTACCTACAAAACCGCCCAAGTGGATGGCATGTATTACTTCGCGCTTCGCAATCACGGCTACAACTTAATTACAAATCAAGGCAACCTCGAAGGCGGCATTTACTACATCACCCTTGCCGAAAGATTCGGTCCCCTCGATAACTCCGCCAACGGCTTACGCGAAGGCGCGCGCGCTTACATCACAGGCGCAAGTTTTTGGGAACTCGATTGGGAACAAGCCGTATTCTACTTTCAACAAGTTGCCAGCGGTTGGCCATCCTTATGGGACGGCACACTAACCGCCTCCGAACGCTATCGCATCTCCCTCATGCGCTTTGGCGATGAACTCTTCACAAGGCAAGACTACTGCGCCGCCTACGATGCTTACACCCTTGCCTCTGGCATTGGCGGGCTAGACTCAACCGCCGCTTCCAACTTTGCTCAGGCGCAACTTCAATGCTTCCCCGCCACACCCACCCTAGCCGTTTTCACCCCAACCACAGGCGCGGCGTCTCCAACTGCGGGCGCCCCCACCGATACGCCCCCTCCGCCTACCGATACGCCTCCACCTACCGATACGCCAACCCCATAAAACATGCCACCCATTCCGCTTTGGGCTTTGACATTAACCTACTGGCTGCACATGCTGGCTGTCATCGTTTGGGTTGGAAGCCTAACCGCCATCAACTTCCTCATCCTGCCCGCTTCGCGTCGGACCTTGAACCTGAGCGACCAACTCAGCCTTATCTCTGCCCTACAAAAACGGCTCGAACCGATTGCTTGGTTTAGTATTGGCGTGCTAGCCTTCACAGGCTTAATTCAAATGTCCACCAGTGAGCATTATGATGGATTCTTAAACATCAGCACAACATGGTCATTGGCGATTCTTGCGAAACACATCCTCGGCGGATTAATGATTGTCGTCAGCGCCATCCAAACATGGGAAGTCATCCCCGCTATTCAAAGAATCTTGCTCAAAAAAGAAAAAGCCAAAGAAGCCGAACTTATCAAACTACAAAAAAGAGAAATTCGCCTCATCAACATAAACATCTTTCTTTCCCTCCTAGCGCTCGGAGCGACCGCCATTGCCAGAGTTTCATAATAAAAACCCGAAGTCGTCGTAGGACTTCGGGTTTTTATTATATCTTTATCAACTCAGGCTGGGCAATCGTTCCGGTCAAATCGTATGCCAGCGCCCCAGTAATGCGCACAGGCACAATATCGCCCACCTTCGCTTTGCCCTCCGCCAACACCATACCGTCAATTTCGGGCGCATCACGATAAGACCTGCCAATAGAAACGCCATTATCATAACCTTCAATCAACACATCTAACGTTTTCCCCACATAACTTTGATTCACCTGCAAAGAAATATTTTGTTGCAACTCCATCAACCGATTGTATCGCTCTTGTTTCACCGAAGCAGGCACAGGGTCGCCCAAAGGCGCAGAAGTTGTTTCTGGCTCAAAAGAAAACTGAAACGCTCCCACGCGGTCAAAACGAATCTCATTCACAAAATCGTACAAGGCTTGGTATTCTTCATCCGTTTCGCCGGGATAGCCCACAATAAAAGTCGTGCGGATTGCTAAATCCTTAATTTGCGAACGCATTTTTCCGAGCGTGCGATGCACCCAATCAATGTTTGACGGGCGACGCATACGATACAAAGTTTTTGGGTGCGCATGTTGAAGCGGCATATCAAGATATGGCAAAATTTGTTTACGAGTCGCCATCACCTCAATCAATCTATCGGTTACATAACCCGGGTACGCATACATGATGCGTATCCAATCCATATCTGGCACAGCGTCGGTTAATCTCTCAAGCAAAACCGCCAAACCGTCTTTAATTCCCAAATCATGACCATAATCGGTAGTGTCCTGCGCAATCAAAATCAATTCACGCACGCCTGCATCGCGCAATTGACGCGCCTCATTAAGAATAACCTCCACAGGGCGTGAAACCGCCGTGCCTTTGATTAAAGGAATAGCGCAAAACGCACAAGGCCGGCGACAACCATCCGCCACTTTAAGATACGCGCTTGCCCCCGCCACGCTCACGCGCAACGTATCGTTTTCGTCAACGCCCACTGTTTTAACATCTGGCAAATGATAAACTGGCTCAGGGTGTTTATTTTTTCTTAAATTATTTACAACCTGAACAATATCCATCCAACGCCGTGTGCCAAGAATACCATCAATGCCCGGCGTTTTTTTAGCCACTTCAACCCCATACCGTTGAGTTAAACACCCCGCCGCAATCAACACCTGTCCATCGCGCTTCGCCTGCGCCAATTCACTCAACACCCGATACGATTCCTCTTTTGCAGGTCCAATAAAACCGCAAGTATTGACAATTAACACGCTGGCTTTCTTCGGGTCTTCAACAAACTGATAACCGTCGCGCGTCAGCAATTGCGCCATCGAATCCGAATCAACCGTATTCTTCGCACAACCTAACGACACCAAATGAAATGTATTTTTTTTAAGCACTATATTTTCCTAGTTCAAAAATTACGAATTACGCATCACAAATTACTGACTCTCTGTCGCTGTTGGCGTGACGGATGGCGTAAACGTTGGCGTAGTAAGCGGCGTACTCGTCGCCGTCGGCGAAACGGTAGCGGTTGGCGTCGCCACACCTGTCGCCAAATATACACGATTAATTACCTCGCCCGCGCCGCCCATCAAACCTAAATCTTGTCCATTATACGTCACCCGCAAAGCCGAGCCGTCGCCCGTCAACACCACTACCTGATTTTCCGCCTGATACACCTGCGTCTCACGCGGAGACATACGCCCCTCAAACACAACCTCGCCATCTACCGAAATTTGCACAAACACTCGTTTTAGCGCAAACAAATTAACCACCACATTCGCATCCACCTCTGGCGAAGGCGCTAATAATGTCGCCTGTGCCTCGCCGCCTTGCGGCGTATTAATCGAAGGGTCGTCCACTGCAACAAAGGTCAATTCAACCGTAGGCGTTGGCGAAGACTGCTCAAACACATCTACAAAAGGAATAACCGTTGGCTCAACGCTTTCTTCCGCTTGCAAACGCATCACACGTCCCACGCCAAAAATCGCCAACGCCGCCAACAAACCAATCATCGCCAAACCAAAAATCAAATCGCCGGCAATAAACGTCCGAAACAAAGGAATAGACGCATTCACTTGCGTTTCAATTTTCTCGCGCGGCGTTTCGGCGTATTTTTCACGCCTGCGGGCTTGCAACGCATCGGCAAAGCGCAACAAAATTTTATCGGCGTCCAAATCTAAAAACGCGGCGTAATTTTGCAACATACCGCGCGTTTGCACAGGCGAAGGCAATTTCTCAAACGAACCCTCTTCTAACGCCTTGATAAACGGCGCGCGTAATTTGGTATGTCGTTCCACTTCTTCAATCGTCAAACTAATCAACTCGCGCTGCGCGCGCAAGCGCTTCCCAATTTCCGCAAAAATCGCATCGGCTGGTTGGGTTAAAGTTTTCTCCTCAACGGCAATTTCTTGTTTAGGTTCTGCCTGCGCTTCAACTTCTTGATTTGATTGGGCTTCTTCTTTTTTGAAGTGAAACCGAAATAGCGATTTGATTCGCCCCGCCCGATTCGGCTTCGCTTCTTCCCTCGCTTCAACCTGCTCGGCTTCGGTCGTCTGATGCTCATCCTCAAGCGCCGTCTCCGCCTCAGGCGAAGAGTCTATCTCAGGTTTACGCTTTAGCCAGCGCGTCCAAAAAGGAAGCGGCTTTTCATCTTCCTCCGCCAATGGCGGAATTTCCGTTTCAACTAAATTCACTTGCGGCAACGGTCCGGCCACTTCTTCAATCACTGGCGGGTTTTTTTGTATCTCGGCAATTAATTCGTCAATGTTCAGGTTGAGATATTCGGCATAAAGGCGCAAAAAACCCCGCCCTTGCGCCGCCGAAGGCATGACCGAATAATCATCCGCTTCTAATGCCTGCAAAAAGGTTTTGCGAATGCGCGTTTCTTCCGACGCTTTTTCCAGCGAGATAAAAAGCGCCTCGCGTTCTTTTTTTAACCTCTGACCGATGGTTTCTGACATGGAAGTATTGTATTACAAACATCACCGACTTTCGCCGGTGATGCGCTTACATGTTTATTCCGCTGTTTCAGCAACTGGCTCTTCGGCTGATTCTGCCTTTTTGCTTTTCTTTGGTTTTTCAACCTTTTCTTCTTCTGCGGGGGCAGCGGCAGTTTCAACGCTTTCGCCCTCGCGGTGAACGATAATTTTGACGACTGGCACCAAATCCATCGTCAGACGGATGCGGGCTGTAAATTCGCCTAATGTCCGAATCGGTTGCGTATCCACTTGTTGGCGTTTCACTTCAAAACGAATTTTTTCGGTAATGGCAGTGGCAATATCTTGCGTGGTGATAGAGCCATAGAGTTTGCCCGTTTCGCCTGCTCGGGCGGGGAAGATTAAGGTTAAATCTTTAATCTGGTCGGCAATGCCTTTTAACTCTTCGTTTTGCGCGTTGCGGCGGATTTCGGCTTGCGCCTTAATTTTTTCCACTTGCTTCATAGCGCCTTCGGTGGCAAGCACCGCAAAACCTTGCGGCAAGAGGAAGTTGCGCCCGTAGCCATCGGCTACTTTTTTAATATCCCCGGCGCGTCCTAGTTTATACACATCTTTAATTAATAGCACTTTCATTTTGTTTAAGCCCTTTCTGGCAATTTGATGTCAGAGTGAAGGGTACAACACTCTGCGGGGGCAGAGTATACCACAAGTAGGCTTGCCAACTCTAAAAAATAAGATAAGATAAAGCCATGTTCAAATTCCCTATTAATTTTCGGCGCGTGCTTGTCTTCGCGGGCGTTTTCATTTTAATTTTATTTGTGATTGAATTTAACTCACGCCTAGAAGAACTAAACCGACTCAATGAACAACGCGAGCAAGTGCAAGCAATGGCAACGCAGGCGATGCAAACGCAACTCGCCTTGCAAACCCAAGTCGCTTACGCCAGTTCAGACGAAGCCGTAGAAGAATGGGCGCGCACCGAAGGGCATTACGTTCAAGAAGGCGACCAACCCATCATTCCGCTTGGCGTGCCGGGCAGCGAACCCGTCATTGCCCCAACCCCTGAACTCACCCCAACCCCAATGCAAAATTGGGAAATTTGGTGGACGCTATTCTTCGGCAAATAAGACGCACTACAAAATGGAAAGCAGTTTACCTGCATATTTAGTTTCGCTCGTTTCTTTAACGGCGCTGGTCATTGGCATTGCCGCCGTGTATTTTTTACGCTGGAAAAATACACAAGAACAAACCTTACTCAAAGCCGAGCGACGTCGTTCTCAATATTTGGGCTTGCTAGAAGAAACCGTGCGAAGCATTGCCGAAAGCTTTGACGAAAAAGAAATTCTCCAGCAGGCAATCGCCTCTATCACTTCTCGTTTTGGCTATTCCATATCCGCTGTCTCTAAAGTGGTCGAAAACGGCATGCTCGAAGTGGCGGCTATTTCTGGCACGCAAGACTTTGGCTACCAGCCGGGCTTTCGGCAAAAAATAGGCGAGGGCATTATTGGGCACACGGCTCAAATAAGAAAAACTTACATCGCCGATAACGTTTCGCAAGACCCTTATTACTTTTCAAGCGACAAGCGATTTGGCTCAGCCCTTTGTACCCCAATATTTTTAGGCGAAAAACTGTTCGGCGTGCTGTATATTGAAAGCCAAAACCCGCACGACTTTGACGAACTAGACGCAAAAACCATGGAAACGCTTGCCGCGCATATTTCCGCCTCGTTACACCGCGCCGCTTTATACGCCGAAACGCAAGAAAACTTGCGTATTTTATCCACCATCCAAAATATATCCAAAACAATCTCTAGTTCGTTAGAAAAAGAAAAAATTGCCCACCAAGTTGTCACTGCCCTAAAAGAAGCCTTTGGCTACACCCACATTAGCATTTATTTTTTAGAAGAAGATTACCTGCGCCTTGCCGCCGAAACAGGCTACCCCAAAGAAATGGTAATTGAAAAAATTCATATCAGTCAAGGCGTGAGCGGAAGAGCCATTCGCACAAAAACCGTTCAATTTATTGAAAATACCGCTCAAGAAGACGTCTTTCTCAGAGCAGACCATACCGTCACCAGTGAAATTTGCGTACCGCTTATCAAAGAAGACACAGCGCTAGGCATACTAAATGTAGAAGCCGATAACGCCCGCAAATTAACCCAAACCGATGTTGCCCTGCTAACGGCAATTGCCAGCCCGCTTGCCATAGCCCTAGATAACGCCCGCTTACACGAACAAATAAAAAAAATGGCAACCACCGACGCCGTGACAGGCTTATCAAACCGCTATGTATTTGAGCAAGCCCTCGCCGCCGAAGTAGAGCGCGCCGAAAGGCTGGGGCTAAATGTTTCGCTTATTATTTTTGATATTGACGGATTCAAAGAATTTAACGATATGTATGGTCACCCCGCAGGCGACGCCCGCTTAAAAGGCATGGCGGAAATTATCAAAGCCAATTTACGCAAATACGATATCGCCGCACGCTATGGCGGCGATGAATTTGCCATCATCCTTTCCAATTCAAACGAACAAAATGCGCTTCTGTTTGCAAAACGATTGCTTGCCGCCGCGCAAGTTGGCGCCACCCACACAACCGATGAATATTCGCCGGGCTACACCCTGAGCATAGGCGTTGCCACCTTTCCGCAAGACGCCGCTACGCATACCGAATTGCTCATCGTCGCAGACCATGCCGCCCTACGCGCCAAACATTTGGGCAAAAACCAAATCAAACTCGCCAGCGACACGCAATCATGAACCGACTTGACCTCTTCCCCATCACTGCAAAAATTGAAAACGCCGAATTAACCGTTGCAGGATGCAGATTAAAAAACCTTGCCGATGAATTTTCAACCCCGCTCTATGTTTACGATAAAGCGACTCTCGACTCCTCTGCCTTGGAATACAAAACCGCTCTCGCTTCTTTCTACCCTCAGCCTGCCTCTGTGACCTATGCAAGCAAAGCCTACCTGTGCCTTGCCATCGCGCAATGGACGCAACTGCATGGCTTCACGCTCGATTGCGCCGGCGAAGGCGAAATTCACATTGCCTTAAAGGCAAACGTCAAACGCGAAAATATCCTCGTGCATGGCGTGAACAAATCAGAGACTGATTTGAAATCTGCGCTTCAATATGCAGGGACGATTGTCGTTGATAATTTAACGGAACTTGAAAGAATCTCTCAACAATTCACTCATCAATCTTTCCCTAACATTTGGCTGCGGCTTTTACCCGGGGTCGCCGTCTCAACGCACCATGCGCACACGCAAACCGGTCACCACGAAAGCAAATTTGGCATGACCTACGCAGAAACGCTAGAAGCGGTAAAGTTTTGTAAGGAAAATCAATTACCGCTAAACGGCTTGCACTTTCATCAAGGCTCAAACTTTCGAGACCCCGAACCATTAATCCCAGCGCTTGAAATGGCTTTAGAGATTGCAAAAGAAATTGGTTTTGAGCATAACTGGCATTTATGCCCGGGCGGCGGTTGGGGCGTGGCGTATCACGAAGATGAATTGCCGCACCCACCGATTGCCGATTATGTGAAAGGAATATCGCAAGCGCTTGTTGAAGGTTGCAAGCGAAGAAACTTATCGCTTCCGCATTTACATTTGGAGCCCGGTCGAAGCATGGTTGCTAGAGCGGGCGTAGCCATTTATCGAGTGGGGGCTATTAAAAAACGAGAAAATAAAACTTGGGTTTTAGTAGATGGCGGATTGGCGGATAATCCGCGCTATGCCATGTATGGGGCAAGATATAGTTGCCTAGCGCTCACAGGCTTCCCCGAAGAGCGAAGCGCAACGGTTTCGGTGGCGGGCCCGTATTGCGAATCGGGCGACGTTATCTTTGAAGATTTGCCGATGCCCAAACTCAAAGAAGGCGATTTGATTGCCGTGCCGATGAGCGGCGCATATCATTTGAGTATGTCGTCGCATTACAATGGCGCGCGTAAGCCGGCGGTGTTGCTGTTGGAGTATGGGCAGGCAAGGTTGATTCAAAAAAGAGAAACGTTGGATGATTTATTGAGGCGGGATTTTAATTTATAAAAAAATCGCCGTCTTCGGCGATTTAATTTTTTATTTTTCAATTTTTTCTGTTGCGTTGGCGGGGATAGCGGAAGGCGGCATGGCGGCTTTGCGCATTTGGTCTTCTTGCATCATGCGAATGCCGTTGTTAACTTGAACGCTTAACTTTGCGATTTGGTCTTGTAATTGCAGGAGGGTTTCGATAACGTAGTTATCGGCATCGGCGCGAATGGCTTCGGCTTCGGCGCGCGCTTGGCTGATAATTTGTTCGGCGCGGCGCTGGGCTTCTTGGGTAATCATATCTTTCTGCGTCATTTCTGAGGCTTTGTCGCGCGCGATTTGCAGCGTGCGGTTTGCTTCTTCTTGCGCTTGGGCTATGACGCGGTCTCGTTGGGCGATGACTTGCTGCGCTTTTTTGACTTCTTCGGGGATGGCGATACGCATTTGGTCAATGAGTTCTAACATGCGGTCTTCATCCACAATGACGTTGTGCGTGAAAGGCACCGCTTTCGCGTCATTGAAGAGTTCTTCGAGTCGGTCAATCAGTTGCAGAATATCCATAAGGTTGTTTGTGCAATTTTACTCTGAAAATCAATTCTTAACAATTCTAGCACAAATTAATCGCGCAGGGCGTTGGGCGGAGAGTGTTCCCCCATTTGGGCTACTTTTTCTTTGAGGGCTTTTTCTACATGCGGCGGCACCATGCTAGAGACGTCGCCGTTGAGGGTTGCGATTTCACGAACCGTAGTAGATGAAAGGAAGGTATGTTGCTCGGCGGTGATTAATGCCACTGTTTCTACCGCGTCTTTGGCTAAGCGCTGGTTTGCTAACGCCATGCGAAATTCAAATTCAAAGTCGGAAAAAACGCGCAAGCCGCGCACAATCACTTGGGCGTGAATTTTTTGGGCAAATTCAATCGTCAACCCGCTATAACCCGTCACTTTGATTTTGGCGTTATTTTGGAAGGCTTCGCTGACTAACGACATGCGTTCTTCAGGCGAGAAATATAATGTTTTCAAGGGTTTATCGTACACGGCTACAACGACTTCATCAAACAATTTGGAGGCGCGATTGGCAATATCCATGTGACCGTAGTGGATGGGGTCAAACGTTCCGGGGAATAAGGCTCTAACCATGTTTTGTTTCCTATTTAGTGATTTGTTAGCAAAATCATATTCTGGGGTTAATTTCTTTATTACGCCTGCCTAACTAATATCGCTTTGTGCGCCGTTCCAAAATCTTTGAAACGCTTCTGCAAGCAAGGCATGTTCGGGTTGGGTTAGGTCGGGGTCTTTTTCAAATAAGGCTTGGGCGTGGGTGCGCGCCTTTTCAATGAGTTGAATGTCGGTAATGCTCGCCATTTTCAAAGACGAGGCAAAGCCTGCTTGGCGCGTCCCCAAAAACTCGCCAGGACCGCGTAATTTCAAATCTAAATCGGCTAATTCAAAACCGTCGTTGGTGGTCGCCATCGCTTGCAGGCGTTCATTTTCGGTTGCGTCTTCGCGCGTAGGAATCAGCAAACAAGTGGAAGCGACAGAGCCGCGCCCGACTCTTCCGCGTAGCTGATGAAGTTGCGCTAAGCCGAATCTATCTGCGCCTTCAATTAACATCAAGGTTGAGTTTGGCACATCCACGCCCACTTCAATCACTGTGGTTGAAACGAGAATATCAAACTCTTTATCTCTAAATTTCAACATGACTTCGTCTTTTTCGCTTGGGCGCATTCGCCCGTGTAACAAGCCGAGTTTCAAATCTGGAAACACATGGTTAGACAACGCCTCAAAATCATCCACTGCGGCGCGCGCGTCCATTTTTTCGCTTTCGTCAATTAATGGGTACACAATAAACGCCTGATTTCCGTTTTTGATTTGCGAACGAATCATCGCATAGGCGCGTTCACGTTCTTGTGGGCGAAGCACATAGGTGGCAATCGGTTGCCTGCCTGCAGGCATCACGTTCATCACAGAAATATCTAAATCGCCGAACATCGTCAACGCCAACGAGCGTGGAATTGGCGTCGCCGTCATCACCAACAAATGCGGGTTTGTGCCTTTGCTTCGCAACTCGGCGCGTTGCTCCACGCCGAAGCGATGTTGTTCATCAATGACGACAAATTGTAAATCTTTGAAATGCACGTCGGGCTCAATCACGGCATGAGTGCCAATCACAATTTTGATTGAACCGTCTGCCAAGCCAGATTTAATCGCTTCTTTTTCGCTTCCCGTTGTGTTGCCCACCAGCAAACGAATCTCATCTTGTTTCAAAAACCCATTTTCGCCTGCCAGCAAACTGACAAAATTCCGATAATGCTGTTCCGCCAATATGGAAGTCGGCGCCATAACGGCGGCTTGCGCTTGATTCGCCACCGCCATGCTTACGCCCAACGCCGCCACCACCGTTTTCCCCGAGCCTACATCGCCTTGAATTAAACGATTCATCGGTTTACCAGAATCTAAATCTTTGCGAATATCGTTCAACGCGGTTTGTTGCGCCGATGTAAGGGTGAAAGGCAAAGCCGCCACGCGCGCGCCCAGCCACTCATCCGAAACGGTGAAGCGTCTCCCCTCCACCGATTGCCAATCTTTTCTTTGGCGCAACACGCCCATTTGCAAATAAAAAATTTCATCAAAAGCCAAACGTTCACGCGCCAGTTTGAGTCTATCCTGCGAGTCGGGAAAATGAATCTGCGTCAACGCTTCGCTCAAAGAAACCAAACGCGCTTCCCGCTTTAATGAATCAGGCAATGGGTCTACCACGGCAGGCGCCCAATAAGAAACGACCTGCTTCATTTGATTCCGCAGCCATTTTTGCGTAATGCGCTCCGTCAGCGCGTAAACTGGCACAATCCGATTGGTGTGTAAATTTTCCATCTCCACAAATTCCCAATCGGGGTTGTTCATAACCAAACGCCCAAGATACTGGTCAATTTTCCCGGAAACGGAAATCATGTCGTCTTTTTTGAAACGGTTTAACAACCAAGGCTGATTGAAAAAAGAAATTCGCAACGACCCCGTGCCGTCGGTAATGATGACTTCAACAATGCTTTGCTTCCCGCCGCGAATCGGTCTATTGGTCACGCTTTGAATCGAGCCTAACACCGTCACCACGTCATTAAACATCAACGACTGAATCGGCTTCAGTAAAGAATAATCTTCATAACGGCGCGGATAGTTATACAACATATCGCCCAGCGTTTGCATTCCCAACTTTGCCAACGACTCGGCGTTTTTCGGTCCCACGCCTTGCAACACCGTTAACTTTGAATCAAATGCAGGCGGCGTTTGGCTGTGTTTTGCGCCCGCCACCGATTCAGAACGAGGCGCAGGTTTTGCCTTTTGTTTGTGATGCGCCTGATTTTGATTTTGTTTTACTGAACTTTGATTCTGCGGTTTTGACTCGTGCCGACGGGGAACATCGCTTCTCTCTGGACGTGGAACGGGTTGCTGTTCCTTCGGCTTTTGATTCGCCTCGGGGTACGTCTCGCCAATTCGCTTCCACAACCCCTTTAACGATTCAGCCCGCCCTTCGGGGCTTAACTTTTCATACGAGCGCAAACGCGCCACGACGGCTTGAATCACTTCTTCATTAATTGAATCCGCTCTGGCTTCCCCTTCCCAATAATCTAACATACTTGCCAGCCCGCCTATCACAGCGGTATTTTGATATTTATTTTCATGTTCAAGACGAAAAAATTTACGAAGTTTCTCTAAAGACGGTTGCATAATGACTAATTTTATCATGGAGGTAGAGTATGATTAATGAAATAGCGTGTCGCTCTAAGCCGCGCTCTTGCTCTTGGGAAAATCTCTAAGAGAAGGTTTGGAAATTTATTTTCACCCACCTTTATTTGCAAGGAGACCTACTATGGACTGGTTTAACAATAGCAAATTATTTGACTTAGCGAAGCAAGGTCAGCGATTGCCGCATATCGCGCTGGTTGTTCCGCTTTCGTTCCTTTTTGTTTTCATCGCCCAAATGGGAATCGTCCCCGTCGTTATCGTCTTAGGAATCTTATACGGCTTTTCAGAAACTGGAATTGACCTGCCTCAAGAATTACCCGCAGTAATCTCTGGTTTTTGGATGGCAATGCAATTGATAACTGCGTTTGGCTTGGTATATGTCATTTTGTGGGCATGGCTTAAGTTTTTTGAGAAACGCCCGTTTTGGACTTTAGGCTTTGAACTCAAACATGCAGTCAAACAATATGCGCGCGGATTTTTATTCGGGATGTTGATGTTCGTCAGTTCAGTAGCAATTCTCGGCGCGTTTGGAAGCGTAGCATTTGAGTCGGGTAACCCAAGTCAACAAGGAGTCGCGGCGCTTGGCGGAGTGGTCTTGGTCTTAATCGGTTGGATAATTCAAGGCGGCGCGGAAGAAGTTCTGATTCGCGGTTGGGTATTGCCTGTGATTGGCGCGCGTTATAAAGCGTGGATTGGTTTGCTGGTTTCATCTTTGATATTTGCAATTTTGCATGGGTTGAATCCAAACTTGAGCGTGATTGCATTACTCAACTTGGCATTGTTTGGTTTGTTTGCTGGTTTGTATGCCATGCGTGAAGGTTCGATGTGGGGCATCAGCGCGTTGCATAGTGTGTGGAATTGGGTGCAAGGAAATTTTTTTGGTTTTGAAGTGAGCGGCACACAAGCCAAAGGCGGCACATTGATTAACTTAATGGAAACTGGTGACGATTGGTTAACAGGCGGAGCATTTGGTCCAGAAGGTGGAATTGCTGTAACGGCTGTTTTGGTGATTTCAATTTTGATTACTTTGTTTTGGAAAGAGAAAGAAATACAATAATGAATCTTTAACCCTTACCTATCTGCCAATATGAGGGATGTAAAACTTCATCTAAATCGATATTTATATCTTCTATAATTTTGCTATCTACTATCTCAAGCAAAATAGCTGGGATCGCTTTTGGGAATTTTATTTCATCCGTCAAATCATACATCTGCCAACCTCTTCCAACTAATTGATCAATGCTACTTATTAAATTCAATTGCTCTATTAAATTATCAGCTTCTTTTTTATTAATATAAAATCTTCCTACCAATTGTAAGTTTTTATGAAAAATTTCTATTTTAGTACCATGAACTGTTTGATAATTATCCAAAAACTCTCCATGAGCATCAAAAAAAGTTTCTATTAATTTATTTCTTTGATAATCTATAGAGTAATACGCTAATAATTGTGGAATTCCATTAATTACTGAAATCAAATCCGTAACATCTGAAATTTGATTAATAATAGATTTTGTTGAAATTAAGTTTAGAGCCCTTTCCATAATTACTTTTCTTTCTCGTGAATAGTCAGCTATTCTTCTTAACTCAACTTTTGCAATTCTAGTATTTGGATCTGAACTACTAAATTGAGGAGAATTAATTATTTCTTCAATCAATTCTAAAGGCAGATAAGAAACCTCAAAAAGAATTTTTGAGCCCTTCTTTGCATAGTAAATTGCCTCTACGAAGGATGCTTTCAATTCTTCAGTTAACTCTTTTTCAATTCCTTTGTCAGTCAAAGATAGTTTGAACAGAATAATTTCTTGTTGTAGTTCAGTATCATTAAAAGAAACAACATTTAAATTTCGAGATTTATATTCGCTATTTACAACAGCTTTAGTAAATTCACAAAGAAAAGTTGCCGTCGCTTTTGAAATGCTAGGTAATTCTGTACTCCCATGTCCAGCTAAAGGAGTCACATTCCTATCTTTATATACAGCAAAAATGTAATCTAGAATCTCTTTTGGAAGTAAGGATTCTTTTCTAAAAAGTGGATAGAAACTTCCTAATGGCTGATTTTGAACATTTGGATTATTAACAATATCCTTTGCTAATGTTTCAAATACATCTGAACTTGTTTTTAGCACTAAAGCAAAGTCATTCCTTTGAAATGCATTTTCCATTCGATCTATAAGAGTCTTTATATTAGGATGAATCGATTTAGTCATAAACTTTCTCTCATTTAATCTAATTTATTTTCTCACAGCCGCAAATCCGATTGCATTTGGACCTAAGTGAGTTCCAATTACAGCGGTGACGTTCACAAATAAAACGTCTTGTGGAAGAGATATTTTTTTATTTAATTCATTCAACAAATTTTTTGCGCGCGCTTCGGCGTTGGTATGTAAAATCGCAAGCCGTTGTATGTCGCCCACTTCCGCTAAAAAATTTAATATCTTCTCATCGGCTTGCTTTGTGGTGCGAACCACGCCAACAGGTTTTACCTCGCCATGCTTAATTTCAATCATCGGCTTGATAGAAAGCATCCCGCCTAAATTTGCCACCAAAGCAGGCGCTCGCCCACTGCGTTTCAGATATTCCATCGTATCTAACGCGGCAATGACTTTTAACTTTTTCTTCGTGGACTCAATCGCCTCAATCGCTGACGGTATACCTGATTCTAAATTTTCAATAGCAGACAACACCTGAAAACCGAGTCCCATTGAAAGTGAGCCACTGTCAATGATAGTGACTTTATCGCCAAACTCTTGCGCGGCTTGACGCGCCGAATTAACGATTGTGGTCAATTGGCTTGCGGCGTGAATGGAGAGGATATGGTCACAGCCTTGTGAGAAGAGAGTCTGATAGGGTGTAAGAAAATCTCCGATGGATGGCGCGGCAGTTGTCACCTTAGTTTGAAGCGTTGGTAAACGTGTATAAAAATCCTCACGGCTGATTCCGATGCCATCAGCATATTCTTTTCCCTCTAAAATCAATATAGATGGCACAACTTGGATTTGATATTTTTTGATTAGGTCAGCGGGTAAATCTGAGGTGGAGTCTGTGACGATGCCGATTTTCATGGGGAAAGTTTAACATAATCGCCCCTTTGGGGGATACTTTACCCTTGACATACTGTATATTACACAGTATAATGCGATAAAGGTTGAAATATGACAAACACTGAACCCGTAGAAAATGTTGTCCTCGAATTGAGGCGCGGCGTGATTGTTCTCGCGGCGCTCAGTCAATTAAGCGTAGAGCAATACGGCTATTCCCTGCTCAAAAAACTTTCTGAACAAGGGTTAGAAGTTGACCAAGGGACGTTGTATCCGCTTCTGCGCCGTTTGGAAGCGCAAGGGTTATTGGAGTCTGTTTGGAAGTTAGAAGAGGCTCGCCCGCGTCGCTATTATGTCATCAGCGCGGAAGGGAAGAAAATCCTTCCGAAATTAAAAAAAGAATGGGCTGACATTGTTTCAGTCATGAAAAAATTTTTAGCATAAATGTAGGGGCGACCCGCCCATGAAAATTATTCGTCTTTATGAATCACGAAGGGTCGCCCTTACAAAAAGGAGAATGAAATGAAATTAATTAATCGTTATGTGAATGAAGTTGGGAAACATCTTCCTTTGATTCAAGGGCGCGAAGATATTGAAAAAGAATTGCGTTCCACATTGGAAGATATGTTGGAAGAACGCGCTCAAAAAGCAGGCAGACCCGCCGATGAAACTATGGAGATTGAATTATTGAAAGCATACGGCTCGCCTCAAAAAGTTGCGCAAACATACAACCCGCACCCATACTTAGTTGGTCCGCGTGTGTACCCATTTTTCTTGATGATTTTGAAAATTGTTTTCTTTGGGATTGTCATCGGTTTATCTGTGGTGACGATTATCCAATTGCTTTCACAGCTATCTACTGGCGTTGCATTTATGAGCCCAGACTTTATGAAAACAATTCTGCAAGGCGCCGGCAAAATTATTTCCACAGGGATTGCCGCATTTGGATATGTTGTTGTGGCGTTTGTTTTGATTGAACGCCTCGTGCCAGACCTCAAATTTGATTTTGAAGAGGAAAAAGAATGGGACCCTGCCGCCTTAGCCAAAGAACCAGACGCAAATTCAGTCAGCCGCGGCGAGTTGATTACAGAAATCGTATTCACCTTTGTTGGGCTTGCTATTTTGAATTTTTACCAACAAATTCTTGGTATGTATTTCTTCTCAGGCGAGCAGTCGTTTTTTATTCCGCTCTTTTCTGATGAGTTTCAAAAGTTCATTCCATGGATTAACTTAATCTTTTTGGCTGAAATTGCCGTAGATATTTACCTTTTACGAAACGCCGTTTGGACGACGGCAACCCGTGTGGCAAAAATTATCATCGAAGGCGCAAGTTTAGTTTTGGCGGTTCTCATCATTCGCACGCCAAACATTCTCGGAGTGACTGCGGAGTCGCTTGCAAACTCGCCGTTTACGCCAGAGCGAGCCGAACAATTCTTCAAGATTGCCAATGTTAGCTTCAGCATTACGCTAATAGCGGTGATTATTACCGTCAGCATTGAATTAATCAAAGCAGTGATTGGCTTGGTGAAGAGTATTAACAGTAAACAAAGTAAATAGTCACAGAGAACGCAGAGTTTTTGAGAAAGCAAAGAGACAGTCAATACGTTGGCTGTCTCTTTTTATATCTTATTTTATTGACGTCAAACCGCCGACCGCCGCCTTTGGACCGCTGTTGGCGGTCAAAATTCTTAAGGCAAATTCATTTAGTAAAGCATAAAACCTGTTTACCTATTTACTTATCTACTTTCATTCTATCGAAATAATAAACTGATAATGCGGTTGACCGCCTTCTTGCACTTCCACTTGAAGCGAAGGATATTTTTGAGTAATCAAATCCGCAATGCGATTGGCTTCGGCGTGAGTCATGTTTTCGCCATAAAACATGCTGACAATTTCCGCTTCGCTAGCATTTGCTTTTTCGAGCAAGTCCATCACGCCTTGTTCAACCGATTCGGCGGCAAGGGCAAGTTTGCCGTCGAGCAAGGCAATCACCTGACCATTTTTCACACTCACGCCGTCAATTTCAACGGTGCGGGTTGCAATGGTAATTTCGCCCGTTTTCACACTGCTAAAGGCTTTGGTCATTTTCTCCGCGACAGAGTCAAGTTCCCCGTCAGGTTGAAGCGCGAGCATGGCGGCTAATCCTTGCGGAACGGTGCGAGTCGGAATGACATGCACGTTTTTCACGGTCACTTCTTTGGCTTGGTTCGCGGCGAGGATAATATTTTTATTATTCGGCAAAATGATAACTTTATCGGTCGGCAAATTTTCAAACGAAGCCAAAATATCTTGGGTAGATGGATTCATGCTTTGCCCGCCAGAGACGATATTGGCAACGCCGAGGCTGGCAAAAATTTTGCTTAAACCCTGCCCAGGCGAAACAGCCACCACAGCAATATTGCCTGGCTCTACGGGGTTAAATTTAATTTGCGCCGCTTTTTGAATATCATCCATTTGCGCCATTAAATTTTCCATAGCCACTTTTGTAATTGTGCCAATGCCCATGATGTAATCAATCGGCGTGTAACGATTTTCAAGCGGAACGTGAATGTGCATTCGATACATGCCGTCGCCCTCGCCCACTTGAATTGACGTGCCCATTTCTTCGAGTTTGCCATAAAACGATTGCAAATCTAATTCGCCGTTGGGAACAAAATCAACAACCACTTCATAATCTTGCCCTTCTTCCACTTCTTCTAACGCGCCTTCCAAATTCATTGCGTTCATCGGTTGAATTTGAATCGTGGGCGCGTCTAACGGCTCGCCATACACATGGCGCAACATGCCTTCTAAAATGAAGAACAAACCTTTGCCGCCCGAATCAACAACGCCTGCTTGTTTTAAGACGGGGAGTAAATCGGGCGTTTTCTTGACCGCTTCATCTGCGGCTTTGACGGCGACCTCTAACACTTCGACCGCGTCTTTTACCGACCCTCGAACGGCTTCTGTCGCGTTGGCAATTTCTTTAATGACGGTGAGAATCGTCCCTTCCACAGGTTTGACGACGCCTTTGTAAGCCGTGTCTCTCGCTTCGCCGAAGGCGCTGATTAATGTATCCACGTCTAAAACATTTTTATCGTGCACGCCGCGCGAAAAGCCGCGCAAAATTTGGCTGGTGATAACGCCTGAATTTCCGCGCGCGCCCATTAACGCGCCTTTAGACACCGCGCTCGCCATTTCGCCTACGTGTTTGACGCCTAAATCTTTAATTTCATTCCATGCCGCTTGGAGCGTTAACGTCATGTTGGTTCCCGTATCTCCATCTGGCACAGGAAAGACGTTCAACGCATTGACGTTTTCCTTATTAGTTCGCAACCAAGTCAAGCCAGCGTCAATTAATTTCTTTAACGCCAAGCCGTCTATCTTTTTCTTGCGGAGTTTTTCAACGCGCACGGGGTTTATTGCCATACATTCCTCGTTTTAGATGGTTTATAAAACTCTGTTCACACATTGTTAATCTTTTTGTGAAAAAATATCCCGCAGGTTGGCTTCTTTTGCTTAGGGCAAGCCTGCGGGACGTTCTATTTCTTAATCGGTATTGCTGATTCTTAACCCAGCCACATGCACATTGACGGTGTTCACCTTCAAACCCAATGCTTTTTCCACATGAAAACGCACGGTGTTAGCCACGCTCTCTGCCACAGCCGTAATGCGCGTGCCATATTCCACAATGATGTGAATATCAATGTCAATATCATCGCCTCGGTAATGGACAGAAACCCCGCGGGAAGGTTCGCGGGTGATGCTGGCGACAATGCCGTCGGCTAAGTTTTTTGGCGCAAGCCCCACCACCCCATACGATTCTAACGTGGCGTGGTAAGCAATCGTCGCCACAGCGTTCGGGGAGATGTGAATGCCGCCCAAAGAGGTCGTTTCTTCGCCCATAAGTTTATGATTCCTTTTCTATAAGGATTAACCCTTATGTAGGTTTTCTGTTGTGCCTATTTTAGCATGGGATATTCTATATAAAGTTCAACCTGCAAAATTTATCTTGAAGTTGCCTGTTTTGTGTGGTAAAATGCAGCGCTTTTAGAAAACCGAACTGCAGACGCCCCGTCTGCTTTTCTTTTGCAAACAAGGTAAGGAAAGGATTTAAAAATGGCAAAATGTAATCACTGCGGCAAGGCAACTACTTTTGGTCACAACCGCTCTTTCTCCCAACGCGCCACCAATCGCACGTTTAAGCCGAATCTCCAAAAGGTTTCGGTGATGGAAAAAGGTCGCTTGGTCAAGAAAACGCTGTGCGCCAAGTGCATTAAAACGCTCGGCAAGTCTTTGGCGTAAGTTATTTTCCAAATCATAAAAAATCACGGGATGCCGTGATTTTTTATTTAATTCCCTCCCGCGTTGGAGAAGGACTCAATAATTTTTTTAATTCCCGCACGCCGATTAATGCGCCTTGCGCATGTTTGAATGCCGCATTCCCAGTCACAAACGCATTTGCCCCAGCCGATTTCATCAACGGTAACGTTTTGAGATTGATTCCGCCGTCCACTTCAAGGTGGGCGCTGGAATGAAGCGCATCTAATTTTTTACGAAGGTATTTCACGCGCTCGACCATTTTGGGCATAAATTTTTGACCAGAAAACCCGGGCGGTACGCTCATTACCAAAGCCAAATCCACTTTATCTAAAAGCGTTTCGATTTTTTTTACGGATGTGGAAGGTCGTAAGGTAATTCCCGCTTTGCACCCCAAAGATTTAATTTTTTTGATTGTTTTTTCGGGATTTGCGCACGCTTCAATATGCACGGTGATATGGGTTGCGCCCGCGTCGGCATAAGCCTTGAGGTGAGCGTCGGGATTCTCTATCATCAAATGCACATCTAATGGAAGGTGTGTGTTGCGCTTTAATGCCTCAACAAATAGGGGACCAATCGTAATCGTCGGCACAAAATGCCCATCCATGACATCTACATGAATCCAATCCGCCCCAGCGGCTTCGCAGGCGGCAAGTTCTTTGGCGATGTTTGCAAAGTCAGAGGCGATGATGGAAGGCGCGAGGATATACGGTTTTTTCATTAGAAGATTAATTGGGAGGAAAGAAGGTGAGATACACCCATAACCAAAATGGGATTAAGCCTCCCACCGCTAACACTGCCAATAATCCTAAACCAATGGATACCCAGTCTGTATCGTCGGGCGGAGATTCTGCTGGGGCGGGGGAAACAGGTTGCCACGAAGTCGGAGGCGCGTATGCAGGCGGGATGGTCTGTTCTTCTGGCGCGGCGAGTCTTTCGGCAATTTCAGGTTGAAGGGTGATGACGGCAGGCGAAGCAATCGGTTGAGCAGGCTGAGGCGGAGGGTCTGGCATAGCGCCGAATTTTTGCAGCACTCTGCCGAGTTGGTCGGCAGTGCGATAACGCGCGGCAGGTTCTTTGGAGAGAACTTTCATCACAATTTCTTCCAGCGTAGATGGAATATCTGGCACGTATTCGCTAATTGGCACAGGGCGGCCTGAAATATGCAGGCGGGCGAGTTCATCGGCTGAAGAGGCGGTAAATGGCGGTGTGCCGCTTAATAATTCGTACATGACGACGCCCAGTGAATACACGTCGGAGGCGGGCGTGGGCGATTCTCCTGCGGCTTGTTCGGGTGAAAAATATAACGGCGACCCCCATACCACATCGTGCCTTTCGCCGGGTTTTATGCTTTCTAAAGCGCGGGCGATTCCAAAGTCGGTCACTTTGAGGCGCATGTCTTTTGAGACGAGCATGTTATGCGGTTTGATGTCGCAATGCACTAAGCCCGCGCGATGGGCATACCCAACGCCTTTGCAGGCTTCAATCATGAGTTGAATGCCTTGTTCGATGTTAAATCTTCCGCGTTCTCGAATGAGTTGTTTGAGGTCTTTGCCGGGGATATGCTCCATGACGATGTAAAGCAAGCCGTCGGCAAAGCCAAAATCATGCACGGTGACGATGTTTGGGTGTGAAAGGTTGGCGGCAGATTGGGCTTCTTTGCGAAATTGTTTTTGAAATTCTTCGTTATCAGAATAATCTTTTCGCAACACCTTAATCGCTACACGGCGAGCAAGGAGAACGTCATGCGCGAGGTACACATCTGCCATGCCGCCTGAGCCAAGTTTTTCTTCCAGTTGATATCTGTCGTTGAGTAATGCGCCTTCGGTCATGAAATGCATTATATCATTGGGCGAATTGGAGAATTAAGAAGCGTGAATTCCTAATTCCCTCTTATAATTCTATTTATGCGCAAAGGGCTTTTACTCTACAACCCAGCCGCAGGGCGCTTCCCTGTAAGAAGATTCGTGCGTGGCGTTATCAAGCCATTAAAAGAATCGGGTTGGAGCGTTGATATTGCCGAAACATTAAGCGGCACACATGCTATTCAAACCGCACATCAAGCCGCAAAAGAAAATTACGACGCCGTCTTTGCCATTGGCGGCGATGGCACGGTGGGGCAAGTGGCAAGCGGTTTGGTCAACACAGAGACGGCGCTAGCGGTTCTTCCTGCCGGCACAACCAATGTGTGGGCGCTAGAGCAAGGGCAAACGCCGTTTAGTTGGTTTAAGTGGAACGCATTAAGTGAAAACGCAAAAGCGCTGGCAAACGTTGAGCCGCAATATGTAGATGTTGGGTTATGCAATGAACGTCCATTTCTATTGTGGGCAGGTTGCGGGCTTGACGCCCAAACGATTCAAAAAATTGAACCGCGTCCACGATTTTTCAAACATATATCCGTGCCGCATTTTTTTGTCACCACTGTTTTAGAAGCCAGTTTTTGGCAAGGCTTAGACTTGCGCGTCTATCAAGAAGATAAATTAGTTGAGGGGCGTTATCTCGTGGCAGTGGCGACGAACATTCGGCATTATGCAGGCGGCATGTCGGTTTTATCTCCTCACGCTCTGCTAGACGACGGCGAAATGGATTTATGGTTATTAAGTGGAGAAACTTTAGCGGATACGTTTCGACATTTTTTTGATTTGGTCGCTGGGCGGCATCTCACGTCAGAGCAAGCCCGCCGCATTCCTTTTCAAAATGTGCGCATCGAGTCAGACGTTAACTTCTCTATTCAAGTGGACGGCGACCCTATGCTCGGCGGCAAAACCGCTGAACTTAAAGTATTGCATCGCGCGTTAAAAATTCTCATGCCTGAAAACGCTTTATACTTATTGAAAAACCCTAAAAAATAAAATGGATATTCGCCCCTTCTTAAATCGATTTGTAATTTTCGGTTCGTTGATATTGGCTGGGATTCTAATTTTGATTACATTGATTCTCATCGGCTGGACATCTCCCCGCTTCTCTCCTGAAGTGGGGTTTGCCCCTGCCGACCTGACCATGATACCTGCGCCCACCCACACGCCCGCCGCCTCTCCCCTCCCCACTAGTGACCCGCTCGCCACGCCAACCTTTGCTCCCAACGTAATCGTCATCAATGGTTATGTGCAAATCAGCGGCACAGGCGGAGATGGTTTAAGAATCCGCTCGGCGCCGGGCTTAAATAGCGAAACCGTTTTTCGCGGTGAAGAATCGGAAGTGTTTCTCGTCAAAGACGGTCCACAAACGGGCGATGGATATACTTGGTGGTATCTCGTCGCTCCATACGATGAAACCCGCGCAGGCTGGGCGGCAGATGAATTTTTGGCAGTGATTCCGCCGCCATAGTTAACTTCACCCCTCACACTAGCCCTCTCCCAGATGGGAGAGCGTGTAAAAGGAAAATAAATGACTGAAAAACCGACAAACATTACCGCTAATAAAAGCAAACGTGAATTCACCGTCGCTTGGGATTCAGGACATACAAGCATATATCCGTTTGGATTGTTACGCGCGGCTTGCCCGTGCGCTTCGTGTCGCGGCGGGCATGAAAATATGAAAGCCGAACCCGACGAAGACGTGTTTACCAAACAAATGGAAGATAACCCCACCACGCGAATCGCCAATGTGGTGGCAGTGGGTTCGTATGCTTTAACAATTGTGTGGGAGGATGGTCACGATTATGGAATTTATAACTGGCATTATTTACGCGCCTTATGCCCGTGCGAAACATGCAGAAAAAAATAAGGGCGTAACGCCTTAAAGTTTTTTATTAACCGACGAAGCGCTTTTTATGGCGTTGGCGTGGGCGTTCTGGTCGGTGTGGGGGTAGAAGAGGTTGGGGTTCGCGTGGCAGGCGTAACCGTTGGCGTGGAGGCGCCGCCGCGCGGGGTGGCAGTGGGCGGAATTAAAATGTCAAGTTGGTTTTCAGCTTCTTCGCGCATTGCTTCTGTCATAGCGCTTTCGTCTAAATCAAGCAAAGCGTTCCACGCTTCTATGGCTTCGCCAATTTCGCCGCGTTTTTCTTGAATTTTTGCCAACCAATAATATGCCAGCGCGTTCTGTTCTTCGGTTTCCGCTAAATCAATGGCAACTTCAATTTGTAAAAAGGCTGTGCCAAATTTTTCGTCGAGGTAATTCGCGCGGGCGTAACCAATACGAGATTCAAAGTTTTGGTCGTCTTCTGCCACCGCCACAATAAAATCGTCAATGGCTTGCGCGCCGTTGCCCAGTTCCACATGCGCTAGACCGCGATAGACGTAATAATCGCGCACGCCGTTGGGGTTCAAGTCTATCGCGCGGTCTAACACGCGCACGGCTTGTTCGTATTCGCCAAGGCGGTATAACACCAAGCCAAGTTTGGCAAATGCGGTAGCGTCTTCTACTTCATAGTTTGTGTATAGTTGTAAGGCGTCTAAGGCGCGGGGGTAATCTTCGATTTGAATATATAAGTCGCTCAATAATCTGTAGGTAGATAAATTGGTGATGTCTAAGGCGTAGGCTTCTTCGGCATAGATGAGGGCTTGTTCAATATCGTCTTCGGCAAGGTAGGCGTTGGCTAACGCTAAGTAAACTTCGGAGGAGCCTGGCAAGAGTTCTTGCGCTTTTTCTAAATCTTCGAGGGCGTCTGCAATGTCGCCGCGACGGATGTAGAAGCGGGCGCGTTCTAGGTAGGCTTCGCCGTGAAATGGGTCGCGTTCGATGGCGTCGGCAAATAAACTTTCGGCGTTAAAGTTTGGGTTAATTTGCAAACGGGCGCGCGCCAAGCCTAAGAATGCCGGTCCAAAATTTGGGTTTTTATTTATGGCTTCGTTGTAATACCGAATGGCGTTGTTAGGTTCTTCTTTGAAGCGGTAGGCTTCGCCGATGTAATAGTAAATATCCGCCGAGTCTTCTTCGAGCGGAATTAATAATTCCATGTTAAGAATAAAAGCGTCCCAGTCGCCTTTTTCGTAGGCGTCTTGGGCGATGCGGTATTGGTCAATAGAAACGGGAGAGCGCGGCGTGTTGACATATAAGGGAGTCGGTGTGTACGTTTGCGGGAGATATGCCCATAGGGGCGTTGGTCCGCCAAAGACGCGAGTTGGAATGGCGGTCGCCCCGAATAAAGTGGGCGTTGCGGTGAAGGTGGGCGAGGGACCAGGCGTGTGGGTTTGTGTGGGTTCGGGGCGAGCCTGCCTTGGCAAGATAAATCCAAAAACTACATAAAGGCATAGTCCCATTCCTAACAATGCAATGCCTGCCAAACGAAAGACAGGGCTCTTAAATGGGCTAACGCGCACTTTGGGCTTTTCATTGGCAAGGAGTAGTTTTTCTTCCCAGGCGCGCGGGCGATTCATGGGGAATGGTTGAATGGTTTCGTCTGGCGCTAATGCCCCCATTAAGATTAAGCCTCGTTTGGCGGTGGCGTTTTCAGGGTCTAGTTTAAGAGCCGTTTGTAAGCAGTAAATTTTTTCTTTTTGCGAATCGACTGCCGCGCTTAGCCAAATCCAATAGATAGCGTTGTTTTGGTCCGATTTTAATAAAAGAGTGAGCAGTTCTTTGGCGCGCGGTTTCTCGCCGCGGCGCAAGGCGTCTACGGCGTCTTGAAAAATGGTGTCGCTGTTCTGCTCTTTGAGTTCGCCAGTCATAGACTGATTCTAATTCAATTCCTGAAATTCTTCGACCTGATATGTAAACACTTGCAATTTTGTTTCCCGCCAAAAATTTTCTCGCCCAATCAGTTTGTAGGATAAACGATTCATAAATTCTTGCGGGTTTGGAATTTTTTGCCACACTTGCGGTAAGAAAGTGGCTTTTCTTTCTCCATGTTTTAAGATAACGCCGTCAACATGCGGTTTGATTTTTTTGATTAAATCTTCGCTGGATTCATATGGCAACGCTTGCGGCGCGCTTAATACCGAGACTTCAATTTTGATTCTGTTGAGTTCATCTTTTACTACGGGTGGAAAGCGCGGGTCTTGTAATGCGGCGGCGACGGCATGTTCGCGCACATCTTCGGCTAAAGGTTGATACGCTTCTAACGCGCCGATACAGCCGCGCAGTTGGTCTTGAATCGTTAAGGTCACAAATGAGGCGCGGTTTGCTTGTAGCGCTTGCGGAAACGAATTCAGGTTGAGTTTTGGTAATTTTTTCCCCCATACTGCCAATTCAATAGACTCGCGCGCGAGTTGCAATAAAAGTCGTTGCTCCCCGTCGGTTAAGGGTTCGGGCATATTGCCTCCAATCTTATGGCAATTTTTGCAATCTCCAATATTCGCGGTTGTGATAAATCAACGGGTCTCCGCTTCCTGTTCCGCGCGCCGCCACAACTTCTGCAATCAATAAGGTGTTCATGCCCGCGTCAAACGTTTGAACAACGCGGCAATCTAACCACGATAAGCCGCCTACAATGAGAGGCGAACCCGTGACTAAGGTTTCTGTGCGTAGGTTTGCAAATTTATCTTCAATCTCTTTGAGCCGACCGGCAAAAATATTAGAAAGATGGCGTTGTTCGGCGGAAAGAATCGTTAGACCGAACGCTTTAGATTGCATCACAATTTCATGAGTGCGTGTATTTTGTTGTAAAGAAATGGTAATTAAGGCGGGGTTTAATGAAATTGAGGTAAATGAATTAACGGTCATACCGTGTTTTTGGTCTCCATACACAGCGGCGACTACCGTTACCCCAGCAGACCAAGCCCGCATGGCGGCGCGTAAATCTTCAGGGTCTAATGTCATCGCAAAAGTATCCTCTCCGTTTTTTCTTTCATCATACTTGCCCGTAAGAGGCGCGTCAAGTCAAGAAACTTTTTATCCCTGATGATAGGCTCCGCCCCCAAAGTTTTATGGTTCAACAAGGTTTTCTGAAAGCGCCCCGCGTAAGAAAAATTTATAAAATCAACGAACTGTGATAACCACCGCCGTAGAAGCGCAAAAATCTCCTCTGCACACCGAAACGGCGACAACATACTCGCCCTTTTTTTGAAAGGTATAAGAAAACTTACTATCGCCTAGCGTTGGTTCATAAATCATGGCGCTTCCTTGTCGAATAGACCAAGTATATTGGCATACATTCTTAAAAGTGCAGAATAAATCTTCGCCGCCTTTTACGTCCACAAAAGAGCCTTCTGCGCTAAAGTTCACTTTCAAAGGCGCTTTCCCTTCTGCGGCGCTAAACTGAAATTGTAAAATCATCTCGGCGCTTAAAGTCGGCGTGGGCAAAACCTCTTCAGTAGGCGCTGGGGAAGCGCTTGGAGTGAATGTATAAGTCGCAGTAGAAGCGATGGGCGTATCGGTTAAGAACGGTTGAGGGGTTGAATTTGAAATAAGCGTTGGAGCGGGCGAACTCGAAAAAAAATCTTGATAAACCTGAAGCAAAAACGGAGAAGCCAAAATCGCCGTTATGCAAACGCCAATCGTGGTCAACAACCCGACAATAATTGTCGCATTACGATTTATCTTCGCTATTTCTACCGTTGCGTCATTTTCTTGCTTAGCATAATTAGCCCCGCCGCCTTTTTTATTTTTAGACATATATGCCTCCCAATCATAAGCTATGATGAACGCCTTTAACATTGTATGAATTTCTAAAATAAAGTCAAGCGACGGCGGCAAATCAACCCCATACCTTAAAAATATTTCATTTACACATGATACACTCTCGTCTATGCCAAAAAATAAAACCGTAAAAATTCTCGTCTCGTTGGCAGGGGTATGCCTGCTGGCGCTCTTAATCTATCAAATTCCCGCTGTGCATTCTCGTCTCGCCTGGCGGTTAGACGTCTTGCAAACCTACATCAAAAACACCATCAACCCCATTGGTCCCGTGCCAACCGCATTGCCTATCACCCCGCCAAGCGCCTCACCCACCCCGGCGCCCACCAACACAACCATTGCGCAAGCGCTTCCATCCATCACCCCAACCGCCACGTTTATGCCGTTACCCGCCCAAGTCGCTATGGCATCTCCGCCTTATGAAAAACAAACCCCCAACAATTGTGGACCCGCAACCTTATCTATGGCATTACACATGTACGGCTGGGAAGGCGACCAAACCGATATTTCAAACTTAATCAAACCTGTCACTGGCGACCGCAACGTAAACCCCGAAGAAATGCGTTACTACGTCCGCACACAAGCAGGCTGGCTCAATCTCGAATACCGCGTGGGCGGCACCATTGAAATCCTCAAACGCTTATTGGCGGCAAATTACCCAGTCATAGTAGAAAGCGTCACCTCCTTAAACCCTGCCGACGCGCTCGGTCCAACCGATGATTTATGGGCGGCGCATTACTTGCTCCTAACTGGGTACAACGACATGACCCAAGAATTTACCGTTCAAGACTCTTATCATGGTCCCGACTTAAAAATTTCATACCAACAACTTGAAAAAGATTGGAAACCCTTCAACAATTTATACATGGTGATTTACTTCCCTCAATACGAAGAAGAGATAAAAACCCTACTCGCCTCTCACTGGGACGCCAACCTGAATCGGCAATTGACATTAGACTTAACCCAAAGCATTATCTCCAGCGGAAGCGCCGACGCCTTCGACTGGTTCAACTACGGAAGCAACCTCACCTACTTTGGAAGATATGAAGAAGCCGCTCTCGCCTACGATAAAGCGCGCGAACTCGGCTTACCCTTACGAATGTTTCGTTACCAATTCGGTCCCTTCCTCGCTTATTTCCACTCCAACCGAAACGACGACCTACTCGCCCTAGCCAATTATGCGCTGGGAGTCACCGAAATGTCTGAAGAAGCGTGGCTATGGTATGGCTATGGCTTATATCGCCAAGGCGATAACGCCGGCGCGCTCAAAGCGTGGCAAAAAGCAAATGAAATCAACCCAAACTTTTTTGAAGACCAAGCCCAAAAAGCAATAGACTTGTTACAGTAAATTAGCGTTACCTAAAATTGTCATCCAAAAACTAATAGTTAAAACATCAATGAAAACGATACGCCTTCTTCTCTTATGTATATTTAGCGGCGCGTTCCTCTCCGCTTGTCAAACAACGCCGCAAGCCGCCCCGCAAGTCTCCATGTCATCAACCGTTTCTGTCGCTAAAACGCCAACCGCGCCTTCCACCTCCACAGAGATTCCCGCCTCTGCAACGCCTGCCCCCACCGCCACGCCGCAAACGATAAAAATTTCAGCCAAAGACGGCATGACGCAAATTTACATCCCCGCTGGCAAATTTACAATGGGCGGTTTAGACGTGTACCGCGAAAACGACGAATTACCGCCGCACGAAGTTTTCATCAGCGCCTTTTGGATAGACCAAGTGGAAGTAACCAACGGCATGTATGGCTTATGCGTGCAGGCAGGCGAATGCCGCCCCCCTGCAGAAATTCGCTCGGATAATCGTGAAGAGTATTTTGGGAATATAGAATTCCAAGATTACCCCGTCATCAACGTTACATGGTCTGACGCAAACGCCTATTGTCAATGGGCAGGTAGGCGCCTCCCCACCGAAGCGGAATGGGAATATGCCGCGCGCGGGAGCGATAAACGAAATTACCCCTGGGGCGACGAACCGCCCAATGAATACACCGCTAATTTCATCAACTTAATCGGAGACACCTCACGAGTAGGAAGTTACCCCGAAGGCGCAAGCCCATTTGGCGCATTAGATATGGCTGGCAATGTGTGGGAATGGGTAGCCGATAGATACCGCCTAGACTATTATGCAAAATCGCCCGCCGAAAACCCAACAGGTCCTTCAATTGAGGAAACGCTCAACAATATGTTTGTCATTCGCGGCGGCTCATTTCAAGATGAAGGCTATGACTTACGCGTTTCTAATCGAAATTATATTGAAGGACCCAACCCAAAAGCGCCGTTAGAAAAAGAATTGTATGGAAAATATTCGGTAAAAATCGGTTTCCGATGCGCGGCAAACGAATAATTTCAAGCGTCTACAAAACTATACCCGCCGGGCCAGGTCTTAATTAATTCAGTCTCGCTTAATTCCTCTTCAATCTTCTTTCGCAGGCGATACACCACATTTTTCAATAAAACCACATCTCCCTCTGAGCCCCAAATTGTTTCAATAATTTCATCGTTAGGAAAAACATGACCAGGGCGGCTCATCACCAGTTGCAAAAATTGAAATTCGAGGTTGGTTAATTTCACTTCTTTTTTATTCTTCCCAATTGCCGAGCGGCGGTGAACGTCTAATTTTAACTTTGCGCGGCGCGGCTTGGTATGCTCGCCATGCGTGCGATTCGCCCATGCCAAAATTTTCGCTAAAAAAATGGCTGGGCTAATCGGCTTCACCACGCATTCATCCACCCCATTTTGATACGCCTCCAAAATTTCGTTTTCATTATTGCTAGGCAGAAAAAATAAAATAGGGCTGGCGCTTAACGCACGAAACGAGCGGGCAATTTCAATCCGTTTCTGATGCGGCGCGTTCAGGTCAATCACAATTAAATCGGGCGATTCTTTTTTCGCGTTCTCAATGGCTTTATCAATCGAGGTTTCGACAATCGCAATCAACCCTTTATCGCGGATAATATACCCCCAAATGGGCGCTGTGGCATTTTGGTCGCATACAATAAACACACGCGGAGTTTGTTGATAGGTCATCGCAACGTCCTTTTACTAACAAAGTTGTAAGTCATTATATCCAATAAAGTCGTAAAAAGTCGTAATTTCTAACCAAATTATGACCTTTGGGGGATTAGGAAAAAAGTACCCCATTCGTATACTAAGGCTATCTTGACAAAGGAGACTCTATGAAAAAATTAATTCCAATTCTTGCTATTGTGGCAATCATCGCCTCGGCATGTGGCGCGGGCGGCGGCCAGCCTACTGCCATTCCAGTGGCAACCGCTTTCCCTACCAATACGCCGCCTGCCATTAATGCAACGGCTGAAATCAGCGGCGGACAAGCGGGCGAAGAGCGCGTTTCTTCCGTAGACGGTATGCCCGCCGTTTATATTCCAGATGGCACCTTCCGCATGGGCGGTATGGATACCGAAGCGCAAAACGATGAAATGCCAGCGCACAGCGTCACCATCAAAGGTTTTTGGATGGACAAATTTGAAGTGACCAACGCCATGTACTTTGCCTGTGTGCAAGCGGGCGCATGTGAACCGCCTCAATTCTTCAAATCGGAAACGCGCGATTCATACTTTAATAACGCTGAATTTAACGATTTCCCTGTGGTATATGTTACTTGGCTACAAGCAGACGCCTATTGCAAATGGGCTGGCCGACGCCTCCCCACCGAAGCGGAATGGGAACGCGCCGCGCGCGGCGATGACTTCCGCACTTATCCTTGGGGCGATGAACGCCCAGATAACTCGCGCGGCAACTTCAACTTCTTCGTTGGCGATACCACGCGCGTTGGCAGTTACCCCGCAGGCGCTAGCCCATTTGGCGTGTTAGATATGGCTGGCAACGTAAACGAATGGGTCGCCGATTATTATGACGCAAATTATTATGCACAAGGCGTAAGCATGAACCCGAGTGGACCCGGCGCGCGCAGCAACTACTTTAATCGCGTGGTGCGCGGCGGCTCATATCAAGACGCCTTCCAAGATGTGCGGGTTGCTAATCGCGCTTCGGTACGCGGTTCAAACCCCAATGCTTCTGACCCGCTTTCGGCAGATTATTTAGGAGAAGTCTCGCCTAAGATTGGCTTCCGCTGCGCTTCAGACTAAGTGGATTGTTGTTTCACCCAGTCGGCAGGATTCTCATCCTGCCGATTTTTTTTGTTTGTAAACCCATGCTGAGGTTGTGAAGCGGGCAAAGGTCAAGAATGAAGCGGGGTTTTTATCTTTACGCAGAATAATCGCTATGGTAAACTCGCATTCTAAAAACATAGCCCCAATAAGATGCTCTTATCCAGAGAGGCGGAGGGAACGGCCCTGCGATGCCTCGACAACCGATTAGGAATCCTAACACGGTGCCAACTCCGACAGAGGAATGCTGGAAGATGAGAGGGTAAAAATTTTTATTGCCCTTTCTGCACGTCTGAATGGGCAATTTTATTTTCTTGAAGGAGAAACAAAAAAACAATGAGTAATACTTTTATGACTTCGCCTAAACTGATGTTCACGTCAGAATCGGTGACAGAAGGACACCCCGATAAAATTTGCGACCAAGTATCGGACGCCGTGTTAGACGCATGTTTGGAGCAAGACCCACGCTCGCGTGTGGCTTGCGAAACGGCGGTTAAGACTGGTTATGTAATGTTATTGGGCGAAATTACAACCAACGCTACCTTTAATTACGACGAGTTAGTTCGCAAAGTGGTTAATGAAATTGGATACGACTCTAGCGAAAAAGGGTTCGATGGAAATTCATGCGGCGTGTTGGTTGCCATTGCGAAACAATCGGGCGATATTGCAATGGGGGTAGATAAAGCCCTCGAAGCGAAATCGGGCGAAATGACGGAAGCCGAAGTGGAAGCGGTGGGCGCAGGCGACCAAGGGATGATGTTTGGCTACGCTTGTAACGAAACAGATACGTTGATGCCTTTGCCTATTTATTTGGCGCATAAACTCACCCGCAAACAAAGCGAACTTCGCAAAAGCGGCGCGATTAAGTGGCTGCGCCCCGATGCGAAAAGCCAAGTAACGATTGAATATTCCAAAGGCAAGCCTGTGCGCGTGGATACGGTGTTGATTTCTACACAGCACGCCCCTGAAGTTTCGCAACAGGAAATTACCGAAGTGATTACGGAAGAGTTGATTATGAAAACGCTTCCTGAACATTTGGTGGATAAGAATTTGAAGGTGTTTGTTAACCCAACGGGGCGTTTTGTGGTGGGTGGACCTATGGGCGATGCGGGCGTCACTGGGCGAAAAATTATTGTTGATACTTACGGCGGAATGGGACGACATGGCGGCGGCGCTTTTTCTGGTAAAGACCCAACAAAAGTAGACCGCTCTGCCGCGTATGCCGCGCGATATGTGGCGAAAAATGTCGTTGCCGCCGGTTTGGCAGACCGTGTGGAAGTGCAAGTGGCTTACGCCATTGGCGTGGCGCGCCCGCTTTCTATTAACGTGGAAACGTTTGGCACGGCTAAAATTGCCGACGAAAAAATCGCTAAGTTGATTGATGAGCATTTTGACCTACGCCCCGGCGCGATTATCCGCGATTTAGGGTTACGCAAACCGATATATCGCAAAACCGCCGCGTATGGTCACTTTGGGCGCGATGATGTTGAGTTCCCATGGGAACGAACAGATAAAGCCGCCGCCTTGAAAACAGCGGCTGGTTTATAAAGGTTTTATCGTTTAGCCGTCCCGAATCTTCGGGACGGCTTTAATATCAGTTCGTAAGAGAAGGCGGGGTATTTTGCAGAGTGAGGCGCTTCAATATTATATAGTTGAAGCAAATCGTTTTGCTTTTTCTATTCTCTCTCCTAATGGCGGGTGTGAATAAAACATAAAGACTACCCATTTTTCGGGGTCAATTTCGCTGAGGTTTTGGTTGGCTAAGCGCGTAAAGGCGGAGGCGAAGGCTTCGCCTTTTTGGGTTGAGGATAAGGCGTAATCATCTGCCATGTTTTCACGCCAGCGAGATAATGCGTTTTCTAACGGTTGCGTTAGTAAGCCATACGCGCCTAAAATTAAAGATAAGGCTGGGAAGGCGGCAATATCTGAAACGGATTGGAAGGAGAAAAAGGTTACGGCGTAGTCTAATGCTAACGATGCAATGAACAAGCCGAGGGTAGTGAGAAGCGTTCCGCTTGTTATCAAAAATGGAATGTCTTTGTTGACGTGATGTCCAAGTTCGTGCGCCAACACGGTCTCGATTTCGTCAGGCGTAAATTCGTTGATTAATGTATCGCCAAGAATAATGCGACGCGTGTTGCCAATGCCGGTGAGCGCGGCATTGGCGGCTTTGGTGCGTTTGGACATATCAAATTTGAATACGCCTTTTACTTTTGTGTTTGCTTTTTTGGCGAGATTTAATAAGCGTTCTTCAAGGTCTTTGTGTTCATCGCCTAGCGGGACGTATTTATTGAACAACGGCATGATTAAGATGGGAGCAAGATTTGAAAGAATGACATTGAAGAGAAGCAAACCGCCTGCCGCCCACAACCACCATGTATCACCTGTGAGGCGGAGGGTAAGATATAACAGTTCAAGCAAAAGTAAACCAAGCGGCGCGCCAATGGCTAACCCTTTGAGCTGGTCAATGACCCAATCTTTGAATGATTGATTGGATTGCCCAAAACGATGAGGTAAAACAAATCCGCTGTAATAGCCGAGCGGTAAATTTATGATTGCAAAAACTCCGCCAAAGATGAAGATATAAAGCGCGACAAGCAACCAGTCATTGGTTGTGATTGTGGTAAGCCATTCTCGCACTGAAAGGCTCCAGCCAAAGAAGAGCCATGCGAGGGCGTATATTGCATTGAGAAAGGTGTCTAGTAGCCATAATCTGCGGCGGATGCGGGCATATTGTTTGGCTTGTTTTTGTTTTTCGGAGTCAAGAGCGGTCATGGTCAGTTTCCAGTTAGAGGATTAGAGAGTTGCGTTCGCTTCTCTTTTGAGGAATGTATCAATGGCGTTTTTATATGGGTAGAAACTAAATACGAAAAATAGCGCGCCTAGCGCATTAAGAATGACAAGTAAGATGAGACCCGTGAGCGCCATGCGGTATTGGATTTGACGGGTCGGGGAGTTTAAATCTACATAGCCGAGACAAATCCAAGTGGAAGAAAAACCGTCGGGTCTGGAAAAGATGAGCGCTTCATGATTCTCTTTGCGAATAAAGCGTTGTTTGAATTTGAGAAATAAATATTCTTTTTCTTCTACAACATCGCGCTGTAAGGAAGAAAGGTAATTCCATGATTTAGCGTCGAGTTCTCTGCTCCAAACTTTTACGCCGCGTTTGAGTTTGCCTTCATATCGTTCAAATAAAGACATATCTACAATAAACCAGACGATATATAAAACAAACACAAGGATAATTAATAGAAGCGTAATCAAAGGATATATCTCAAAAGTTTGTTATTAAAAACTGGGGCGGTTTTTATTTTTCTCTCTCGCCAGCCAACAAGGCAATAACCTCGCTAGATTTCATCACATCGCCATACGCGCGGAGCGCCGCCATAAACGCCTTATGGACATGGTCGGCGGGAATAATTGTATCGCCAAATTTCAAATCTTTTGTGGCGCAGGCGTCTTCCGCCACAATAACTTTGAATCCCAAATCATACGCGGCGCGGGCGGTTCCATCTACGCACATGTGGCTCATCATACCTGTTATCACCACGCGTTCTATTGCCCAATTTTTTAATAAGTCAAGCAAATTTGTATTGAGAAACGCATTGACCTCATTTTTATAAACAATCGGCTCGCCTTCAAAATGAGCGACTGAATCGTGAATATCTGAACCTTCGCTGCCTTTGGCGAAAAAAGGGGCGTTGGGGTCATCCTCAATATGTTGAATGTGAACGTGATGCCCGCCATGTTCGCGGAAGCATTGTAAAAGCATGTAGGCGTTTTTTGCCGCTTCGAATGGGTTCACCAGCGGGTTTTTGCCGCCGGGGAAATAATCTTTTTGGATGTCAATAATCAATAAGGCTGTTTTCATTTGAAATTTCCTTTATTTGCCCATTATAATCGGCGTATCGTTATCTAAAACTAGAAGTTAGCCTAATAAAAAATCTACGCCCCCATGAGGGAGGAAACATAATTTATGAGAATTATTCATGAGAACGCTTATCGTTTGCTTAATCTCGTCATGCCGTTTTTATATTTGCGGTCTATCACCAAAACGACAGAAGTTCACCAAGTGAACGAACAGATTAAGATGAAATTGAGGGTAGGGTCTTTTGATAAGTGGGCTGTGTATCAAGTCTGGAAGTTTGGCGATTATAAAAGCAAAAGTTTTGCGATTCAACCTACCGATACGATTATTGATATTGGCGGGCATATTGGCTCGTTTTCTATTTGGGCGGCAAAGCAGGCGCACCGCGGCAGGGTGTTTACTTTTGAGCCAAACCCCGAAAATTTTTTACTGCTAAAAGAAAATAAAGAAATCAATCAAGCGTCTAATTTAGAAATTTTCAACATGGCTGTTTCTGAAACGATTGGCGAAATCACTTTGTTTAATTCGGTTCATCAAAACATGGGGCATTCCATCTATGAATATAGTTTGCCCAATCAGACAAAAGTGAAAACCACAAGGCTCGATGAAATTTTGCGAAACAACAATATTCAAAAGGTGGATTTATTGAAAATAGACGCGGAAGGGGCGGAGTATCCTATTTTGTTGAACGCCTCGCCGCACACATTGCAAAAAATAGAAAAAATCATTCTCGAATATCATGATTATTTGAATCACGGGCATACTTATCAAGATATAAAAAAGCATTTAGAAACAAACGGATTTAAAGTTGACGTTAGCGGAAGTTTGTATCGGCGCAAAGCGCTTAAGTTGGGGATATTAACCGCAAGGAGAATGAATTCGGTATAAACCCGCGCTTCAAATCTAACCTTCAACCTGCTCAGGCAGGTCGTTAGCCTTTCATCCCAAACAGTGGGCGCGTTGCATTGAAACGTTCATTTATTTTCTCCCAAAATCGGCGGGGTTTTCGCCCCATAGTTCTGTATGCCACTTCAAAACTTTATCTTCGGGCAATTGATTTTCAGCCAGCCAATTTTCGGCGCTTTTTATTAAAGCAAACAGCACCGCCGTTTTAGGAGAATGTTTTAATTTTGTTTTGCATTCGCCCGTATAAACCCATGAAATTGCGTTTTCAGAATCGGAATACACGGGGATATTCATGTTATGTTTGGCTTGCCATGTAAGCGCGTGAACGATGGCTAAAAATTCGCCCACATTGTTTGTGCCTTCGGGGTATGGTCCCGCTCTAAAAATCTCTTCGCCGCTAGCCGTGTTCACGCCTCGATATTCAACCCGATTGGTTTTACTATTATGAGCGGCGTCTACGCACATGGAGGGCAAAATAGGTTTTGTGTGTGCGTTTTTCCACCTGCCTAATGAAGACGCTTTGCCTTTGTAATCTTCGTACTTCGCTAAATATGCCGCTTCGGCTTCAGATTCTTTGTCAAAGGCTTTATATTGCGCGCCAATAAATCCCTTCACTTGTTTTTCACATTCCGCCCAAGTGGTGAAGATGCCCGTCTTACGCCCCTTCCAAACGACGTAATATTTTTGTTTTGGCATACCCTAATAAGGCTCTACCTTTCTTGCTCTCTCCATTATACCTAATCCAAAAAGAATTCTGTCTAACTTTGCCCAACGCAATGTATTGTGTATATATTCCCCACACGCTCACGACAAAACAATTTTTATCTTGACAAAAACTTTTATTTCCGTAAAATACGTCCAGCCTTATGAAAAAATATTTGTATTGCTTGTGTCTATGGCGGGGTTCGTAACCGCTGCCTAAGACATATCCGCCCAGATAAGCAGTCAACGACTTAGGACAGTGGAACGGCTCCCGCGTGAAAAGTGTATCCGCAGGATTGTTTGCTGTCCTTTTGTTTTAGGTTGACTGCTTTTTTTATTAATACCCCTACAAAAATATAAAGGAAAACATATTATGTCTTACGCTCGCCCCGAATATTTAGTTGAAACCGAATGGGTTGCAAAAAACCTAAACAATCCAAACGTCCGCATCATCGAATCGGATGAAGACCCGTTGTTGTACGCCACAGGTCACATTGAAGGCGCGGTGCAAGTGGATTGGTTTAGCACATTACAACACCCATTACGGCGCGACTTTTTGACCAAAGAAAAATTTGAAGAAGTCGCCTCCCATTTAGGGATTGCAAACGATACCACCGTTGTATTTTACGGCGATAAATCAAATTGGTTCGCTTGCTATGCGTTGTGGCTCTTTCAATATTATGGGCATGAAAACGTGAAAATTATGAACGGCGGACGTTTGAAATGGGAAAAAGAAGGCCGCCCCTTTGTAAAAGATGTCCCCACTTACCCAAAAACAAACTATCGAGCAAAAGAAGCGGATAAATCCATTCGCGCCTTTCGCGACGACGTCTTCAAACAAATGGAAGCGAAGAAACCGCTGGTTGACGTGCGCTCGCCAAAAGAATATTCCGGCGAACTGACTCACATGCCAAATTACCCGCAAGAAGGCGCCACGCGCGGCGGGCATATTCCAACCGCCGTCAATATCCCTTGGGCGCAAGCGGTAAACGAAACGGACGCAACGTTCAAAAGCGCAGAAGAATTGCGCGCTTTATACGAGGGCAAAAATATCAAACCCGACGGCGAAGTGATTGCCTACTGCCGCATCGGCGAACGCTCCTCGCTCACTTGGTTTGTGTTAAAGTATTTGCTCGGCTATGAAAAAGTTAAAAACTACGACGGTTCATGGACAGAGTGGGGGAATCTCGTTGACGCGCCAATTGAAAAATAAATTTATTCTTAGGGGCGAGGTATGCCTCGCCCCTATATAAACAACATGCCTTTACCAACTAAGTTACAAGAAATTATTGACGACATCGCCAGCATGACGCGCGAAGAAAAATTAGAAACGCTGATTGCCTACGCCGAATCGTTCCCCGCACTGCCCGAACGCTTCAAGAATCAAAAAGAAAACATGGAGCCAGTGCCTGAGTGCATGACCCCTGTGTTTTTGATTGCCGAAAAAGATTCAAACGATAAGATAACTTTTTATTTTGACATTCCCAAAGAATCTCCTACGGTGCGCGGGCTCGCTTCGATTCTACTCTACGGGCTAAATGGCTGCGCGTTGGAAGAAATTATCTCCGTCCCAGCCGATTTTTATTTGCCGATGAATTTACACGAAGCCGTATCGCAACAACGGATTAATGGGTTTATCGGCGTGTTGAGCCACATGAAGCAAGCGGCAGTAAAAGCAAATTAAACCGCAGACGGTGGACGATAGACGGTTTATTATCTACGGTCTTACTTCCCTTCTATCCAGCCTTGTTCTTCCACTGCCATAAAAATATCGGTGGCTGAAATCATGCCAATTAACGCGCCGTTTTCATCGGCAATGGGCAGGTGATGAAATTTATGTCGCTGCATCACTTTTGAGCATTCCATCAAAGTCCACTCAGGGCGACCTGTAATAATAGAACCCGACATAATTTCGCGCACGGTGGTTTCGGCAGGGTTGCGCCCTTCCGCCACAATTTTGTCTCGAATATCGGTTGTGGTGATAATGCCATACGAAGGATTATTTTCGCCAACGTTCACCACCAAACTATTGATTTTGCGGCGACGCATGAGGGTCATCGCGTAAGAAACGCTGGAGTCTGCGTCTACGACAATGACGGGGGAAGACATCCAATCACGAACAAGGTTTGGCATAAAATTCTCCTTTCCTTTCAAAGTTGCGCTCTTGCCAAAGGCGGCGAGTTTTATTTCAAAATAATTTTCACGCTTTCCAAAGCCAAAATCGCTCCGTCTGCGGCGGATTGGTCTTGAATTTCTATATAATAAGTTCCGGCAGGCAAAGCGTCTAAAGCCATTGTTGTATCAAATGTTCCGGGGGCGCCAAAATCAGGCGCGACGACGTTAATCGGTCCTGCCATGTATTGATTGCCGTCTTCATCATAGACAAAGTAAGATAAATTATTTTCAAATGGCGCAATGCTCACAGAGCCTGTAAGTTGGAAAGTACGGCTGGTTAATTCTGTATTATCGGCAGGCGCTGTAACCACAATTTCACGCTTGACTCCAGTTGGAGCAACCGTTGTGTAATTCACCAAACGCAATTGATTTTTTACCAAAGCATAGGTTTGCGTAGTTTGCAAGGTTGGGCAGCAACCGCCATCGTCAAAGTCATGCACAATCACGTCTAAAAAGATTTCGCCGTTGGCGATGGAAAGGCTGTTAGGCATGGGGCGGTCGTCAATTAATAACGAATCTAAAAACATCGGTTCGCCTGAGGCGTTGGCATATACGGCAAGCACGCCAAATTGCCCTGTGCCGCCATAATTTTCTAAGAACATCACCGCCGCATCGCCTGCGCCGTCGCCGGTCACGTCTCCGAGCACAAAAAATTGAGTGACGGTTACATAAGCATAATCGGGGGCAAGCGTATCTGCGCCGCTTTGATATACGCCGTTGTTCAGTTGCGCCACACGCCCGTCTTCTGAAACCAGCAAGGGATATTGAGCGTTCTTGATTTGCTCTATCGTCAAGGCGGGAGGGGTCGTCGGCGTGGGCGGAGGGAGCGTTTCCGCGGGCAGAGCAGGCGTGGCTGAGTCTGAGGCGGTTGGCAATCCGCAAGCGAGCGTTGTCAGGATGAATATCAAAAATAATTTTATGGAATTAAGACGTTCCAAGTGGCGCCTCCATCTTCGGTGCGGTATAAAGTCCTTTGGTTGGTTGCGCTGGTTGTAATTAACCAGCCCATGTTTGTATTGGCAAAACTGATATCGGCGACTGTATCGCCAAATGAAATTTCAGAGTTGACGACGTTGAACGAAGCGCCGGCGTCTTCGGTGATGTAGAATTGGTCGGCGGAATAAAAGACAATTTCAGCAGCCGAGATAATATCCAGCAAGCCCGCTTCGGGGATAGGTTGTGAAAACGCTTGCCAAGTTTCGCCTCCGTCGTTGGTGGAGAAAATTAACGTTTCTTGTTTGTTTGAACTCAGACGCAGAGCTAGCGCGCCTTGCGTGCGCGAAATGAATTGTATTTTTTCAACGCCCACTTGAATTTCTTGCGCGGTTTGGGGCAGTGGAATGTTTTCAATGGCTTGCCAAGTTTTACCGCCGTCGTCGGTGCGGAATAAATACAAGGTGTTCGGCGAATAGACGACGCCGCCAATCCATGCGGTTTGCATATCGAGAGGGGCAAGCAACACTTTAATGCCGCTTAATGGCAATGTGTCGCTTGCGCCTTCAAGGTTGGGGTCGTTGGTGTAAACGCGTTCCCAAGTGGCGCCGCCGTTTGTGGTTTGAAACACAGAAACCGCCATTGAGCCGGCGCCCACGCCTAAATCGGCAAGAATCCAGCCGTTGTTTTCGTCAATAAATTCAAGGTCGCCGGCGCTAAAGGGGGTTTCAAACATTTGCCATGTCAAACCGCCGTCTTGCGTGCGATATAAAAACCCGCCAAACGGATAATTGTTGTTATCGGCTATTTGAATCCATGCGGCGTTTTCATTTAAGAAATATGGAAAAACCGAATAGCCCGTTTCGGTTATATTAGGCGGGGTGACGTCGTACCAAGTTACGCCGCCGTCGTCGGTGCGGACGATTTCTTCTTCGGTAATGCCCCAACCATAGCGTTCATCTATCATTTCAATATTGATGAGCGAAGGCGAGTCAATTAATGGGGCGGAATTGACTGCCGGTAATGAGGTAGAGGCGCTTGTCGTCAACGCTTCGGGAGAAGCCGCCGCTTCTTCCGCCGTTGGGCTTGCCAGCGGAACTTGAGCGGATTCTTCGGTTTGAATTGATTCTGTCGTCGTTGGCGGCGCGCATGAAATAATCCATAAAGCAAGAAGGAAGAGAAAAGAATAATATTTTGTCATAAATAATCCTTTTATGGCGCAGAATACGTCATTGTAAACAGGCAACTTGTATCTTGTTATTCGTTTCAAAACTACCCAACAAACTCAAGCACGGTCGCTTCGCCTTGCCCCACCCCCACGCAAAGAGTGGCAACGCCATAGCGCACGTTTCCGCGATTCTTCATTTCGTGAACCAATGTGGTCACTAATCTTGCGCCCGAACAACCAAGCGGATGCCCAATCGCAATCGCTCCGCCGTTTACATTCACAATATCGGGGTTTAGTTCTAAATCTTCTATCACCGATAGCGCTTGCACGGCAAAGGCTTCGTTGATTTCGATAAGCCCAATATCTTTTATGCGTAACCCAGCGCGAGAAAGCGCCTTGCGCGTGGCGGGGATGGGACCATAGCCCATGACGCGCGGCGGCACGCCTGCCGAGGCGGAAGTCACGAAGCGCGCTAAAGGTTTAAGATTTAATTCTTTGGCTTTGGCTTCGCTCATCATTAACACCGCCGCCGCCCCGTCGTTTAATCCAGAAGAATTGCCCGCCGTCACTGTTCCGCCTTCTTTTTTGAATGCGGGGTTTAGTTTAGATAACGATTCGATTGTGGTATCGCGGCGCGGGCGTTCGTCGGTATCAATCAGTTTGGCTTCGCCCTTTTTTTGCGGAATAGGAATTGGAATAATCTCTTGTTTGAATCTGCCAGAGTCCATTGCCTTAATGGCAAGGTGATGGCTTCGCAATGCAAATTCATCTTGCTTTTCGCGGGTAATGTGCGGGCGTTCTGCGGCGATGTTTTCAGCAGTCTCGCCCATTGATTCTGTGCCGTACATTTCTTTCATTTTAGGGTTTGGGTATCGCCAGCCGAGCGCGGTGTCGTAGGCGGTTAAGTTGCCGAATGAAAACCCCGCTTCCGCTTTCGGAAGCGAGTAAGGCGCGCGGCTCATACTTTCCACTCCGCCGGCGATATACACCTCGCCTTCGCCTGCGATAATGGCGCGAGCCGCCATGTTAATTGCGTTTAAGCCCGAAGCGCATAAACGGTTCACCGTTACGCCGCCCACTTCAACGGGTAAACCTGCCAGCAAAACAGCCATCCTTGCCACATCGCGATTATCTTCGCCCGCTTGGTTGGCGCACCCTAAAAACACTTCTTCAATTATGGTCGGGTCAATGTTATTTCTTTCTACAATGGCTTTAATCACATGCGCGGCCATATCGTCGGGACGCACAGAAGAGAGGATTCCTCCTAACGCGCCAATCGGCGTGCGAAGCGCGTCAATAATGACAGGGTTTTTCATTCATTTCTCCAAAGATGATTTGAAATTGATTTTACCACCTTGAAAAATCGAATACTTAGGCATTTAGCGGGTAAAATATAAACCATTGAAATCAAAAGGGGGCGTCAAAACATCTCGAAGGTTCTCGTGTATTCGAGTTTATCTTCTAGCCTAGCTTTCGAGACGGCGCCCATCACTTGATTAATGATTAACTGCAGAGATAAGGAGGTTACCATGCACGAAATTACATTATTGATTAATATCGTCGTAGCGTTGGTCGTGGCGTTCATCGGCGGGGTGATTGCACGCCGGATTGGTTTGCCCACCATTGTTGGATATTTATTTGCGGGGATTGCTATTGGTCCGTTCACACCAGGTTTTATAGGAGACACAGATACGATTACACAGTTGGCTGAATTAGGCGTAATCTTCTTGATGTTTGGGGTTGGCTTACATTTTTCATTAAATGATTTATGGAAAGTGCGTTCTGTGGCAATTCCCGGCGCGCTCGGGCAAATGCTAATGACGACTGTATTAGCCTATTGGCTTAGTCAATTGTGGGGATGGTCACCCGCTTCAGGCATTGTGTTGGGGCTAGCCATTTCCATTGCTAGTACGGTTGTTTTGCTAAGAGGTTTGATAGACAATGGCTTGTTAAATACACCGCATGGTCAAGCCGCTGTTGGTTGGCTTGTGCTGGAAGATATTGCTACGGTTTTAATTTTAGTTCTCATGCCAACATTAGCAAATACATCAGGTCAATTTGATTGGGGCGGGCTGGCATTCACACTATTCAAAGCCAGCGCATTTATCTTGTTAATTTGGTTTGTAGGTAGAAGAGTCATTCCATGGATTTTGCTCCGCATTGCTCATACACGTTCGCGTGAATTATTTATTTTAGCAATTCTTGCTATCACATTAGGCACTGCGCTTGGCGCATCAGAATGGTTTGGAGTTTCATTTGCATTAGGGGCTTTTGTGGCAGGCGTTGTCGTCAGCGATTCGCCATTAAGTCATCAAGTAGGGGCAGATGTTTTCCCATTTCGCGAAGCCTTTACTGTTTTATTTTTTGTCTCCATTGGAATGTTAGTGAATCCAATTTACTTATTCAACAATATCGGTTATGTTTTGATATTAACTCTACTAATCGTTGTTGGAAAATATATCGGCACACTTTTGCTTGGCATGATATTCCCCTGGCAAGGGCGAACGGCATTAGTCGTGGCTTCTGGCTTGAGTCAAATCGGCGAGTTTTCATTTATTCTTGGTCAAGCAGGCATTGGGCTCGGATTATTAAATCAAGAACAATATTCTTTGATATTGGCAGGTGCATTATTGTCCATCACAGTCAATCCGCTCATGTTTCGCCTGATTAACCCAAGTGAAAAATTCTTGCGAAAAATTCCAGCCGTATGGCGTTTGTTAGATAGGCACGGTCCAACTCAACCAGTCATTGAAGAAACGCTTAAAGATCATGTCGTCATCGTTGGGTATGGACGTGTTGGGCGGCACATCATCAACCTATTAAGTGAAATGAAGGTTTTAAGTTTAGTGATTGATGCAGACGCGGAACGCATTGAAGCATTAAACCGCCGCGAAGTTCCTAATCTGTATGGCGACGCTTCAAATTCAGAAGTATTGAATCATGCTTACTTAAAATATGCGCGCGCGCTCGTGCTGACAGGACCCAATGAAGATGCAAACGGATTAATCGTTGCAACGGCAAAACAAATTAACCCCTCGCTGCCCATCATTGCCCGCGCCACAACCGAAGAAGGCATCAAACATCTTGCCGCTCTTGGCGCCAGCGATGTAATTCACCCCGAACTAGAAGGCGGGTTAGAAATTGTGCGTCATACCTTGATGAAACTTGGTTATCCACTGCAAGAGATTATTCGATACACCGACGCCGTGCGACATGACCACTACGACGCTCAAATTAATTCAGAAGAAGAACACCGCCTCTTACATGACCTGATACATGCCAGCCGCCATTTAGAGGTGACTTGGCTTCGACTTGTTTCTGGCAACCAGCTCGTAGGGCAAACATTGGCAGAAGCCAACATTCGCGCCAGAACGGGAGCGTCTGTCGTTGCGATTGTAAGAGAGGGAAAAGCGATGGCGAACCCAAAATCGCAAACCGTGTTTGAAGCGAACGACCAAATCGGCTTAATTGGCGATGCGGAGCAAATCGCCGCGGCTGAGAAATTATTGACCAAACCCGAACATAAATCGGAAGAAGCAGGCGTAGAATGGGAAACATAAGCGCCCCGAAGATTTGCGCTTTCTTTATGAGTAAACCTTTGGGCGCGAGTTGAATAATGAAGCGGGTTTTCATAATGCTATAATGCGCTTATGAAAGCAGTTGCCTGGCGTTAGTTTCCGCGCTCTATATATATTTTTTGGAGGTCTCTCATGGCTGACTATGATTATGACATGCTCGTCATTGGTTCGGGTCCGGCGGGGCAGCGAGCGGCAATTCAAGCCGCAAAGTTAAACAAGCGCGTAGCGGTCGTGGAGCGAAAAACAATTTTGGGCGGAGTATGTATCAACACAGGCACCATCCCAAGTAAAACGTTGAGAGAAGCGGTTCTTCATCTTTCTGGGTATCGAGAACACAGTTTGTACGGCGCTTCGTACACCGTCAAACAAAATATCACCATGAGCGATTTGCTCTATCGCACCGACCATGTCATTCAACACGAATTAGATATTGTGCGTCATCAATTACAACGAAATCGCGTGGAATTAATTTCAGCCGAAGCCTCTTTTATTGACGCGCATACCGTGCGCCTTAAACATGTTGACCAACAAGGCTGGCGCGATGTGACCGCTCATTACATAGTCATTGCCACAGGCACGAGCGCCACAAAAGACGAGCGCATCCCCTTTGACGGTAAGCGCATCATCATCAGCGACGATATTCTTAAATTAGACCATTTGCCGCGTTCCTTAGCGGTGGTGGGCGCAGGCGTGATTGGTTTGGAATACGCTTGCATTTACGCCGCGCTCGGCGTGCGCGTGACTTTGATTGATAAACGCCGCCGTTTGCTCCCCTTTGTGGATGAAGAAATTATCGATTCTTTGACGCATCACTTAAATCAACAACGCGCCATTATGCGCCTCGGTGAAGAAGTGAAAGCGATTGAACCGATTAAAGACGAAAACAATGGCGAACGGGTCCGCATTACTTTAGCCAGCGGAAAACAAATTACCACCGAAATGGCGCTATATAGCATTGGGCGCACAGGCGCCACAAAATCGCTTGGCGTTTCCAACATTCATTTAGAAACAGACGAGCGCGGGCTTTTGAAAGTGAATGAAAATTTTCAAACCAATGTCCCGAATGTATATGCCGTTGGCGACGTCATAGGCTTTCCGTCTTTGGCTTCCACTTCGATGGAACAAGGTCGTTTGGCGACATGCCATGCGTTTGGGGTTCAAACCCAAAACGCGCCCGAGCTTTTCCCCTACGGCATTTACACCATTCCAGAAATTTCAACCGTTGGAAAAAACGAAGAAGAACTAACCCAAGCGGGCATTCCTTATGAAGTGGGCAAAGCGCAATATCGTGAAATCGCACGCGGGCAAATCATCGGCGACCAAACTGGTTTACTGAAAATTATTTTCCATTTAGAAACGCATGAAATCCTCGGCGTTCATATCATTGGCGAAGGTGCAAGTGAGTTGATTCATATTGGGCAGGCTGTGATGGCGTTAAAGGGCAAGGTGGAATATTTTATCAATACGGTCTTTAATTACCCAACGTTGGCTGAATGTTATAAAACCGCCGCGTTTGATGGGATTAATCGGTTAGGGAATTGAGAGCAGTTATTAGTGAATAGTTATTAGTGAATAGTAATTAGTGAATAGTTATTAGTGAATAGTTATTAGTAAGAAGTAAAAATGAAAACCTCAATGAATTGATGTAAAAAAATCATTGCAAATGAATGGAATGAGGGAAACGCGCCTAAATCTGCCGATTGCTTTTGTGAAGATGCAGTCTATACCGATGTATTATTTTCTTAACTCAATCGTCACTTGCAAACCGCCTTCGTCTAAATTTTTCGCTTCAATCGCGCCGCCCTGCGCTTCGATGAGTTGTTTTGCAATCGCTAAACCCAATCCCGTTCCGCCAGAAGCGCGCGAGCGGGATTTATCTTTGCGCCAAAAACGCTCAAAGATAAACGGTAAATCTTCTTTTGGTATTCCCGCGCCATTATCATTGACGGTGATTTTTATACCGTCCCTTGTTTCTTTTGCCGTCACCCACACCTTGCCGCCCTCATGGATATAACGAAGCGCATTGCCGATGATGTTGCTCATTACTTGTTCAAAGCGTTGCGGGTCAATAACGGCAAATAAGTTGCCGTCTTTTTCATTAAGCGTAAGCGAAATATTTTTTTCTTTTGCTTCCGCCGAAAACATTTCCAGCGTGGCTTCAATTAATTGACCTATATCTACGTTACGTTTATCGAATGGCAATTGCCGCGTTTCGGCTAAAGTTAATAAACGCAAATCTTCAATCAGTCTTTCTAAGATGTATGTTTGTTCAAGCGCCAATGAAACTTGCGAGCCGTTTTCCTGATATACGCCGTCAATAATGCCTTCAAGCCTGCCGCGAATGACGGACAAGGGCGTTCTTAATTCGTGGGCGACATCAGCTAACATATCACGCCGTTCACGGTCGTTGCGTTCTAGCGAACTTGCCATTTCATTAAAACTTTCGGATAAACTTCGTAAATCTTGCGGACCTTGCGTTTGAATGCGCGCGCTTAAATTTCCATTGGCTACGGCGCGGGCGGCGTAAATCACATCGGCTAAGGGGTTCACAAACCTTCGCACGAGCAAAATAGCGACGATGACCAAAAACAAAGCCAAGATAAGCGAAATTATGCCAATCGGCAACAAAATAGCGCGCACCAAGCCAAGGCGCGAAGTCAACGAAAACGATGTGATGATTAAATAACCAACAATTTTTTCTTCTACTCTTAATTCAATGACCAAATCATCAGGAGTCGGTTGATAAATAGCGCCAATCTCCACAGGCGAGTCAGTTCTACGGTCAAGCACGATGCGCCGGTTCTCATCCAATAAAAGCGCCTCTAGCGCATTAAGTCCATTGAGCGAGTCAAACGCCTTCTCAACATTGTTCCAACTGCCTATGGCAAGGTAATATCCCTCTAAAGCGCTGACAAATGGAAACGGCACAGGCGTAGAAGAAGACGTTAGAAAATATCCAGTAACGCTTATAAAGAATATCGAGGACAATAATAAAACGATAAAAAACGCGCGCGCTAATAACGCAAATAACCTTCGGCGAATTTCTCGAATAGACGTTTGCATATTAACTCTCAAATTTATAACCAACGCCATGCACAGTGACAATTAAATCGTCAGGCTCTAGTTTGCGGCGCAAATTGCGGATGTGCGAATCAATAGCGCGTTCGTAACTTTCAAATGCAACGCCATGCACGGCGCTTAATAATTGATTGCGAGAAAAAATTCGACCCGGTTGGCTCATGAGCGTCGCCATGATTTCAAATTCGGTTGGCGTTAAATTAACTTGGCGCGCCTCTATCTTAACTTGATAATGGGCTCTGTTGAGCGAAACCTTTCCAACGCGGATAACTTCCGCATTGGCGTCGCCGGCGGCTCGTCGTAATACAACTTTCACGCGCGCCACCAATTCGCGCGGGCTAAACGGTTTGGTAATGTAATCATCTGCGCCAATTTCGAGACCGATTAATTTATCCGTCTCTTCCACGCGCGCCGTTAGCATAATAATAGGCACATCGCTTTCTTTGCGAATGTTGTGCGTTAAGTCAATGCCGTCCATTTCGGGCATCATCAAGTCGGTGACGATTAAATCGGGCTTTTCTTTTTTGGCATACGATAACCCCTGCATTCCGTTTTTAGCGGTGACCACGTCGTACCCTGACGCTTTGAGATAATCCCGGCAAATTTCGAGAATTTCAATTTCATCATCTACGAGTAGAATTTTTTTAGGCATAACTTATTATAAGAGAACAGATAAATAGAGAACAGATAAATAGAGAACAGATAAATAGAGAGTAGATAACTGTTCTCTACTCTCTTTACTCATATCTCAATGCTACCATCGGATGCAGACTGGCGGCGCGAAAAGCGGGGTATATACCAAAGAATACACCAATAATAAGTGAGAAAAAGAAGGCGAGCAAAATTGAATCGGCGGTGATGAGTGAAGCAATTAACCCAGTGGCTGAGAATACGCTAGCAATGCCAACGCCCAATAAAATGCCAATCAACCCGCCAAGCAAACTCAAAGTGACGGTTTCGATTAAGAACTGAGTCAGGATTTGATTTTTTGTCGCACCGACTGCTTTTCGCAAACCGATTTCTTTGGTCCGCTCGGTGACTGAAACCAGCATAATATTCATAATGCCTATGCCGCCAACCAGCAATGAAATGCCCGCAATTGCGCCAAGAAAAATCGTCAATGTTTGCGTAACAGTATTTAACGTTTCTAATGTATCGGATTGATTCATGACATTGAAATCAGATTCTTCTGAAGGTTTCAAATCATGCGACCTGCGCAGCATATATTCTATTTGAGCGGAGACGGTATTCATAGAGTCTGTGGTTTCTACCGACACTAAAATATTGTTTACTGTTTTTTTACCGTCGTGCATGGCTGAGTCGCCGAATAGTTTGATATATCCCGTTTCAATTGGAATGAATATACTTTCATCTGGCGAGCCAATGGATGCGCCTTTAGATTCCAACACGCCCACCACTTTGAATTTCAACCCATTAATCGAAATGGTTTTTCCGATAGGCGATAAGGCGCCGAATAAATCTTCCGCCACTGCCGACCCTAACACCGCTACTGAGGCTTGTGAATCATTATCCCCGTTGGTAAGGAAGCGTCCATCTGCCATTTCAAATGAGCGAACTTCTTTTTGTTCTTCCATCACACCGACAATTGTCGCCGTAAAACTTTCATCGCCGAATTTGACAACATATGAAGACTGCACCGCAGGCGCAATCGCAGAGACGTTTGTCGTTAAATTATTTTTCAACAATTGATAATCTTCATAATACAAGTAACTTAGTTGGCGGCTCTGCCCAGCGGCGTTCAATCCCATTTGCATTCTACCCACTGAAACGGTTAGCAAATTTGAACCGCCGCTTTGAATTTGGCTGGTAATGCTGGCTGTGGCGCCTTTGCCAATAGAAAGCAAAGCCACCACAGTTGCCACGCCAATTACAATCCCTAATATGGTTAACGCAGAACGTAATTTATTTGCCCGCAAAGCGCGAATGGCTATTTTGAAATTTTCTGAAAACAACATTTTATATCCTAACTCCGTTGGTTGAGACGCAAGCAGTCGAAACCAACAAGTAACAAAAGTAATTTTTATTATTGAAAGTATTTTTATTAACAGGTGGTCTCAATACGACACTCGCAAAAACTGCTCGTATCTACTCGACCGCCGACTGTTTACTGATTACTATTTACTAATTACTATTTACTAATTACTCTTCCTCACGCTTCGCGCCCGCCTTGAGCGGGTTTTTATTGACTTCATCCGAAACAATTTTGCCGTCCGAAAGTTTGATAATTCGTTTGGTATGCTTCGCCACATGCGCATCATGCGTTACTAAAATAACAGTTTGCCCTTGCTCCTCATGCAAACGTTGGAACAAATCCATAATCTCAACGCCTGTTTTGCTATCCAACGCGCCTGTCGGCTCATCGGCTAATAAAATCGCAGGTTCATTTACTAAAGCGCGCGCAATGGCTACCCGTTGTTGTTGCCCGCCCGAAAGTTCATTCGGCGCGTGATGCGTCCGTTCAGCCAAGCCCACCCTTTCCAACGCTTTGAAAGCGCGTTCTTGTCTTTCTTTTCCTAAAACGCCCGCATAGGTTAATGGCAGCGCCACATTTTCTAAAGCGCTCGTGCGCGCCAGCAAATTAAATTGTTGAAACACAAACCCAATTTTTCTGCCGCGAATTTCAGCCAATTTTGTTTCGTCCATATTTTCAACCGCCACGCCGTCTAACGCATATTGTCCGCTAGTGGGCGCATCTAAACAACCGATAATAGACATCAATGTGCTTTTGCCAGAACCAGAAGGTCCCATAATGGCCACCATTTCGCCTTTTTCAATAGAAAAACTTACCCCGTCTAAAGCGCGCACTTCAGTATCGCCCATTTGATAAATTTTCGTCAACGCTTGCGCTTGAATCATTGCCGCCCTCCTTGAAATGGATTCGGCGCTTCAAACGAATTTTCACGAAGCAGAGAAACCCGTTGCCCAACATGCAAATCGCCGGCCACTATCACCATATCGCCCACAATCGCGCCGCCGACCACATCCACCCGAGTCAGCGAGCCGTTATTTTCAAGCGCCCACACAAACTCGCCGTTCGCGTCGTTTTGAATTGCGGTAATCGGCACAGCCAACATTGCCTGCGCTTCTTTCACTTTTATAACGACATTTGCAGTGGCGCCCAACGGCAAGAATATATCTTCATCCACTTTGTCTAAATCAATTCGTACGGTATATTTGATTAAACCCGATACCGTTTCGCCTACAGGATTAATGGCTGACACTTGACCTGTGAATACGACTCCATCCAACGCGTCTAACGTGATTTCGGCTTGGTTGCCCAACTGAACTTTCGCAATATCCGATTCATCCACCTGCGCTTCCACATACAACTGATTCAAATTCGCCAAATTCACCGCCGCTTCATTCGCGCTGACTGTATCGCCCACCCGATGCTCAATGGATAACACTTGCCCATCAAACGGGGCAATAATGTATAACGAATTTACAGTCGTTTGAGCCGCCTCCACTCTTGCCCGCGCCGCCAACACTTCATTTGATTCTTCTCCCGCTAACAATCGCTCATATTCACGTTGAGCGTCTTCTAACAAGCCTTTTTTCAGCGCCACATCGTTTTCCGCGTCTATAATCCATTCTTCGGGGGCGGGACCCTTAAAATTTTGGGCTTCGTATTTATATTCCCAGCCATTGCGGGTTTGCACTAATTCGGCGGTATATAAAGTTTGCGGAACATTTTGGTCTGTTTGCAAATACTTCAAGTAATTTACGGCTTTTTCGTAATCTTCTTGCGCTTCTTTCAAATCAATGGCGGCTTGCGCCAACCCCGTGCCAGAAGCCAGCGCGTCTTCCAAATCTTCTTGTGCGGTAATCAAATCCGCTTGAGCCGAAACAATGCTCGCCGATGTGCTTTCTGGTTGCAAAGTCAAAAGGATATCGCCAGCCTTCACAAAGTCGCCAACTTCCACATTGACCGACTCAACTACCCCGCTCGTCTTCCATGTAAGGTTAGCAAAAGGCTGGGCTTGCAATGAGCCGGAGGTTTCTACCGTTTCTGCCATTTCAATAGAAACCACCTCTGCGCTTGCGGCAGGCTCGCTGGCGCTAGCAGGCGCAAACATGCGCGGCAGCGTAAATAAAAGCGCGGCAACTAAAACCGCAAGCGTAACTGTTCGTAAAATTTTATTGCTCCAAAAATTCTTAATGACATTCATCGTATTTCTCCTAAATTTATTTTCCCTAAAGATAATTTTCAATTGTGCAGAAATTGTGCAGGCGCAAAGGACAAATGTGGATAAGATTAAGGTTAAAATAACGGTATGAAATTTGAAACGCTCAATCATGTCACCCTACCCAAAATAGGGTTTGGCACATGGAAAATCGGCGGCAACTCTACGCCCAATAAAGCCCTTGATGAAAAATCGTTAACGGCTTTGCGTTACGCCTTAGACATTGGCTACACTCACTTTGATACCGCCGAAATGTACGCCAGCGGGCATAGCGAGGAATTGCTAGGGCAAGCGGTGCGCCAAGCGGGAAAGAAGCGCGAAGAAGTTTTTATTACCTCCAAAGTGACCCCAAGCCACTTAAGATACGACGACGTTCTACGCGCTTGCGAAGGTTCGTTAAAACGCCTCAACACCGACTATATTGATTTATATCTCATTCACTGGCCCCAAGCGGGGAATAAATACGAAGACACCTTTCGCGCTTTAAATAAATTAGTTAAAGATGGAAAAGTAAAACATCTTGGCGTGAGCAACTTCAGCGTGAAATTATTAGCGCAAGCCCAAAGCCTTTCCGAAACGCCAATTATCGCCAATCAAGTCCCCTTCAGCCTTGCCGATAGGTCGTATGTCGAAAACGGCATGTTAGAATACTGTCAAAAGAATCATATTTTTCTAACCGCTTACGAGCCTGTCAATCAAGGAAATTTGAAATCGAATAAAACAATCGAAGCAATAGCCAAAGCGCATAACGCTTCCATTTTTCAAATTGCGCTAGCGTGGGTCGTCTCGCATCCATGCGTTATTACCATTCCCATGTCGTTCAACCCGCAGCACATCAAAGAAAATTTTGAAGCGGCGGATATTGTTTTGAACGCAGAAGAGATTGCAAGTTTGAATGGTTTGTAGAAAGCGGAAAGTGGATATTAAACAAGCGTCTTGTATTTCTAAAAAATTCTTTTTGAACCTTCATGACACGTTGCGGTAAAAAATGAATCCAGTCGTTCCTGAAATTGAAATCATTGAAGAAACCGAAACGGAGTTAGAACCGTTGTATCGCGTCGTCATTCACAACGACGATGTGACGCCAATGGATTTTGTCGTGCATGTGTTAACCGACATCTTCTTCCTCGCTATTGATAAAGCCACCGACATTATGATGACGGCGCACATCAAAGGCAACGCCTATGTGCAAACGCTACCAAAAAGCGAAGCCGAGAATCGAGTCAATAAAGCGCATTTTACGGCAAGACTAGAAGGGTATCCCTTACATTTTTCCATTGAGCCTGAATGAATCAAAAACAACTTGAAACGCTGACCAATATCAACCTCGATGATTTAGTTGAATCATTTGGTTGGAAAAATCATCCATTCCTTGCAAAACTGCTGAAAATTATTTTTCGTAAACCTGCCGAAACGTTTGCAAAGCACGTCATTGAATATGACGACACGGTGGGTTCACAAGGAATCGTCGCAGGCGGGTGGAATCTCACGAAACGATATGTAAAAGATTTACGCGTCGTTCATCCTGAGCGCATCCCCAACTCCGCCTTTTTAGCGTTATCCAACCACCCCGGCATGACGGATACCGTGACCCTGTTTGCGGCATTAAATAGAAACGATTTACGCATCATCGCCTTAGACCGCCCGTTCTTAAACGAACTTCCGCACACCACAAAGCGGCTATTTTATGTGTACGATGATTCGGCGAAGAGAATGACGCTCGTTAGGCAAGTCAGCCAACACTTAAAGTCGGGAGGCGCGGCGTTGACATTTCCCGCAGGGCATATTGAACCCGACCCAGATGTGTATGCAGGCGCGGTCGAATCATTAAATCAATGGACAGATAGCGTGGGCGTGTTTACCCGCATGGCGCCGAACGCGGCAATCTTGCCTGTGGCAGTGCGAAACGTGGTCGCAAAAAAATATGCAAACCATCCGTTATTAGCGTTCAAACGAACCAAAGAAGAAAAAGAAAAACTAGCCGCCGCTTTGCAATTGCTCGGCATGATTTTGTTTAACGAAAAACCCGTGAGCGTAATCGTTCAAATCGGCAACCCCATTTACGCCCAAAGCATAGGAACAAATGAAACAGAGGTTATTCATCGGGCGGTTTTGAGCGAGATGAAAAAATTACTCGAAACGCGAATCGATTAAACGCAAACGCGCCCGTACGCTGATGGTTCAAGCAAACAACCGTCAGGGCTTGCGGACGCGATTGACCATCAGCGAAGCGCCCGTAGAGGGCGCGGAAGTTGCGCCCGCTTCCATCGGCTCGTCGCCGTTGAATTTTAATAACTGGGGATATTTCCACGCCACCAATATTGCGCCGATAATACAACCAATACCGCCTGTTACCACGGCAAAAGGCGCGCCAAAAAACTGCGCCACCGCGCCCGCTTCCACCTCGCCAAGTTGCGGACCTCCCATAAAGAAAATTTGATTAATACTAGTCATGCGCCCGCGAATATAATCGGGCGTTTGTAACTGACGAATGGTATTGCGAATAATCGTGCTAACGCCGTCCGCCGCGCCTGTGGTGGCAATGGCAAACCAAGCCACCATAAATGAAGAGGTAATGCCAAACACGAGCGTGGCAAGCCCAAAGATAATCACCGAACCTAAAAAAATTAAGCCTTGCTTACGAATTTGTTTCACTTGCGAAAGAATCAAAGCCACCGTCACCGCGCCCACTGCTTGCGCGGCAGAAAGATAACCATATTCCACCACGCCCACTTTCAAAACGTCTTTTGCAATTAATGGCATTAACGTGCTTGCCGAAGCGAAGAACGTGGCTACAAAATCAATCAACATGGAAGATAAAATAATCGGCTTGCTGATAATAAATTGCACGCCTTCGCGTATCGCCTCTATGCTAATGCCGGCGGTTTTCTCGGCAAAACTTTGCGGCACATTGCCAATCATCCATAAGGCAAATAACACGGCGCAAAACGAAACCGCATTGAAATAATATACGGCTTCTTGCCCTGCAAAAGCAATCACTAACCCGCTCAACATCGGTCCTAACACCGAACCAACTTGAAACGAAGTAAACGTCATGCTAAAAGCGTTGGGCAAATCTTCTTTTGGCACAAGGTTGGGGGTCAGCGCTTGGCGCGAGGGTCCGTCAAATGCGGCGGCAACCGCTTGCAAGGCGGTAATTGCATAAATGTACCAAATGGTGACATGCCCAAATTGCGTGAGCAAGCCCAAGGTGAGAGCCAGAAGCGCGGCAAACGATTGAGTGACAAACATCACTTTGCGTCTATCTACCGAATCAGCCAGCGCGCCGCCAATCAAAGAAAAAATAATAATCGGAACAATACGAGAAACGCCAATGCCCCCCAAAGCGATTGGGTTCTTATCCAATTCGCTGACATGCCAAAACAAAGCCCACAGTTGCATCTGCGTGCCTGTGATTGAGATTAATTGACCGAGCCAAAGATAGAAAAATTTTTTATGACGTAATGACGGTGGGATTCTTAACATAAAGAAATACGCGCCTCTTTCTTCGGGGAAAGTTGATTCTGTTTCAGCGAATTTACGCTTCGCTTCTATCGCTCTGCGCGCCGAAGACGGCGGCTTGAGCGTGTTCTATGTTTTATGTTCCCCAATCTCGGAGATATAAAAAGTCGTAACCAATCGTTCGGTTGCTGACCTTAGCAATGGGCGGTTGCATTCGTTTATATTGATACCGCCGCACACGGTTGACCACGCCTTGCACAAATTTTTCGTCAAAGCCCGCTTCCAGCGCTTCTTGCGGGCTATAGCGTTGGTCAATTAATAAATACAACAGTTTATCTACTTCTTCATAGGTAAAGCCTAATTCTTTTTCATCAGTCTGCCCTAACCATAAATCTGCCGAGGGGGCTTTATCAATAATTGGCGTTGGAATACTCATCGCCCGCGAAAGTTGGCGCACTTGCGTTTTATACAAATCGCCAATTGGGTTCATCGCGCTCGCCGAGTCGCCATAGAGCGTGCTATAACCCAGCAAAATTTCCGTTTTGTTGCTTGTGCCAATGACAAGACCTTTGAAGACTTCGCTTTGGTCGTATAAAACAATCATACGTTCACGCGCCATAATGTTGCCCTTGCGCATGTTCGAGATGTCGGGGTCAAGTTTGAACAACGGCTCGACCATATCTGTAATTTCAATGGTTTTGCTTGGAATGCCGAGTTGGTCAATAAGCAGTTGCGCGTGTTCCAACGAATCTTTGCTAGAGGTTTTATACGGCATTCGCACCGCCAATACGTTTTCTTTGCCTAAGGCTTCTACCGCTAAAGCGCAAGATAACGCCGAGTCAATGCCGCCCGATAAGCCAATCACTGCGCGAGATAACCCCGTGCGTGTGACTTCGGTTTTGATAAAGCCTGTCAAAATTTCGCGGGCGAGGTCGGTATTGATGGTGAGGTTGGTGTTAATCATTTCTGTAAAATTCTTTGCAATTCAGCCACTGTTAAATTCGTGCGTTCATCGCGCAACAAAGGCAAACGGGCGCGTGTGCGGCGCAGTTGATTTAAGTCTAAACAAGCAAAGGTGAGGGCTTCTTCGTTATAGGGTCCGTGAGCGATTTCTTCACCGTTAGGGTCAAACACGGTGGCGCCGCCCCAAAAATGCAAACCGTCTTCATATCCCACTCGATTAGAATGCGCGACAAATGAGGTAAACATACTGGCGTAGGCTTTGGTGACGCGCTCTACCCAACGCGCCGATTCCAGTTTTTCTTTATCGTTTAGCCCGCGCCCTGGCGAAGCGGAAGAAAAAAGCATAATATCGGCGCCGTCCAACCACAGTAAGTAAGGAGGCGAAGCGTGCCAAAAATCTTCACAGATTAACATGCCCATCCGCCCAAAGCGTGTATCAAAGGCGCGAACTCTATCGCCCCAGGCAAAGAAACGCCCTTCATCAAATAAGCCATACGTGGGCAAATACACTTTATGATGAACGTGAAGCGTTTTTCCGCCCGAAAGGTATGCCGAGGCGATAAAAAAACGATGACGCGAATCTTCATCTACAAAGCCAACGACTAAATCAATCTCTTTTGAAGCGTTAAGCAAGTGTTTGAAAATCGGGTCATCGTCCACTGGTTTGTGCGCGGCAGATGCGACTAAATCTTGTAACACATATCCAGTGAGCGAAAGTTCTGGAAACACTAACAAATCCGTTTTTTCAGATTTCGCCTGTTTGATGTAATCAAGATGCTTGGCTAAATTCGCCTCAACATCTCCTAGTTTGGTATTGATTTGCGCCAGCGCAAGGTTTAGTTTCATTATTATGAATCTTACCATTAATGAAAAACCTTGGAGGTCTTAAAGACCTCCAAGGTTTGGTCTGGCGGAGAGGGAGGGATTCGAACCCTCGGTGACCCGTGAGAGCCACAACGGTTTTCGAGACCGCCCCATTCAACCACTCTGGCACCTCTCCAAATCTCGCGTGCGCGATTATAACTGAAAATTAGAAAACAAAAACAAAGTGGATTAAGATGTGATTTCAGAAAGTAGGTTGGTTAAAAAATATCAAGTCGTTTTATTTCTTTTTATTACGATAAAGAACTAGCAAACAAACTCACGAAACAAAATAAACCGCCTCAGGCTGGTCTATAAGCCGCATTCTGTCCAGCGACAATGTCGCTTGGGCAATCATCTCTCTGGGCGGCGTGTTGCCATGCCGCTCAATGCAGCCTACCCGGAGCTGACCATTTTCACGCTTGAAAATGGTGCGTATGGAAACGAGCAGTTTCCCATCGTCCACAGACGAACTTGCTCCTGCTTGGCCTTGCTCCCGACGGGGGTTACCTAGCCGCACACATTGCTGTGCGCGCTGGTGGTCTCTTACACCACCTTTTCACTCTGACTCGCCTCTCCCCTTGTCTCTCTCCCAATAAGAGAGGGTCCGTGGAGAGAGAGAGCGACATGTTTCTGTGGCCCTGTTCCGGCAGGTTATACCCGCCCCGGACGCTATCCGACGTCGCGCTCTATAGGAGTGCGGACTTTCCTCGATTCCGTCAACGCAGAACCGCGATTGCCCAACCAACCTGAGGTACATGGATAATACATGCAGATATGCGGCAAGTCAACGTTTGGATGGTAGAGATTTGGTAAAATAAAAGAAAATTCTAATGATGTGAAGGTAATCAATTGAGCGCCATCCCCAACAAATTTGTGATTGGTTTGACAGGAAACATCGCCACTGGAAAAAGCGTGGTGCGCCGCATGTTGGAGCATTTAGGCGCATACACCATTGACGCCGACGCGCTAACGCACCGCGTGTACGCGAAGGGCGCGCCGGGATATCAACAAGTGATTGATAAATTTGGCAAGTGGATTTTGAATAAAGACGGCGAAATTGACCGCGCCAAACTTGGCAATTTAGTCTTTAGCGACCCAGAAGCCTTACGTCAATTAGAAGATATTGTTCACCCGCTGGTAAGACAAGCGGCTGATATTTTCATCAAACGCGCAACCCAAGCGGTGATAGTGATTGAAGCGATTAAACTTTTAGAAGGCGAATTAAGAAATGTGTGCGACTCTATCTGGGTGACGAATGCCCCAGAAGAGACGCAGGTTGAACGTTTGATAAAGAAGCGCGGGCTCACCCGCGAGCAAGCCTTAGAAAGAATCCACGCCCAATCGCCGCAAAGTCAAAAAGTAAACATGGCGAACATCGTCATCACCAATAACGGCTCATTTGACGATTTATGGAAGCAGGTGAACGAAGCGTGGAAACAGATTGTGCCAAGCGCAAAAGAAAAAGACGCCGGCGACACCATACAAAAAATGAAAGCGGTAAAACCCACTAAAGAATTAAGCGGCGATTTTACCGTCGTGCGCGGCAAGCCCAAACACGCGGCGGTGATTGCAGAATTAATCACGCGATTAAGCAAAGGCAAACGCAGGATGTCGGTTGACGATGTTATGGAATCGTTTGGCGAAAAAGCCTACATGCTGTTACAAATTGAAAATCAAATTGTCGGCGTGGCGGGTTGGCAGGTTGAAAACTTGGTCACTCGCACCAGCGACATTTTCTTAGAAGAACATATTGACACAGCCAAAGCCCTCGCTGTCTTAATAGAAGGCGTTGAAAAAGCCTCCAGCGAATTGCAAAGCGAAGCCTCTTTGATATTTGCAATAGACGAGCTTGCCAATCAAGAAACGATTTGGCAAACGCTGGGTTATGAAAAACGCACGCCCGAAACGCTAGGCGTGCAAGCCTGGCAAGACGCCGCCACTGAATCCGCCTCCGCTGGCAGCGGTTTGTTCTTTAAGCAATTAAGACAAGATCGAGTCTTAAGACCGATTTAATCGCCAGCGGCGCACCTCGCCTCAAACCGAGAAAACGCTTTTACGTTGCGCATACAATAAGCGTCAGTGCGGCGCTTAGCAAAAAATTTTAAGGCTGGGCTTTTGTAATAGTTAACTGGGGGTTAATCTCTAACTGTTATAACAGCCCAAATATATTGTGACTGATTTTCTAAACAATCTCTTTTTTATATTTCAACGCATCAGCTGGCTGAGCATATTAGATATTTCGCTCGTCACGCTGATTTTCTTTGCCTTGCTATATACCTTAAAAGATACGCAAGCCATGGCGCTTTTACGCGGCATGATTTTGCTTGTGGTCGCCTTAATCCTCCTAACTAGTTTGGTAGATTTGCCTGCTTTCTCATGGATAGCGCAAAATTCTTTGCCCGCCTTATTACTCGCTTTGCCTGTGATATTCGCCCCAGAGATTCGCAGAACGTTAGAACGCCTCGGGCGCGCAGGGACATTTGTTTCTGTTAAGTCAACCGACTCTACGCTTGAAGAAACGCTTCGCGCCATCGTTAGCGCCGTGACAAGACTATCCGCCCGCCAGCATGGCGCTCTAATTGTGTTACAACGCCTCGATAATCTTGAAGAATATTCACAAACAGGCGTGCAATTGAACGCCAAAGTGACGCCTGAACTGCTGCTACAAATTTTTTACCCTAACACGCCTCTGCATGACGGCGGCGTGATTATCGTCAACTCCAAAATCGTCGCCGCGGCGTGTGTGCTTCCCTTATCCGCCAGCGGAATTTTGAACCGCACGCCGGAACGTCAAATGGGCTTACGGCACCGCGCCGCATTAGGAACTTCAGAAAACAGCGACGCCATTGCATTGGTTGTATCTGAAGAGACGGGCGCCATCTCAATCGCTCATTCAGGTAGAATGTTACGCAGAATAGACCCCGAACGCCTAGAAAATATTCTGACCGCATTCTTTAGACCGAATGGGAAAGAACTTCAACCTTCTCTACTGGCAGAGATATGGTCTCGTTTGTTTCATAAGAAAAAAGAATAACAATATGAACCTGCTCGCAAACGACGCGGAGCGGCAACAATAAAAAAGATACATCATGTTAAATTGGATTGCCAACAATTACAAAACGTTTTTATGGTCATTGGCGCTCGCCATCGCCGTGTGGATTTCCGCCGTCACCTCGGCAGACCCAGACGAAACGCGCACACTGCCAAACGCCGTCCCCGTAGAAATTGTTGGTCAATCCTCCAACTTAGTGTTTGGAAGCGAAATTCCCAAATCGGTTGAAGTCACTTTGCGTGCGCCAGTCTCAGTTTGGAGGTTAATTGACGCAAACCCTCAACTTGTGCGCGTCATTCTTGATGTTTCGGGCATGAGCTCAGGCGAACATACATCCGACCTGCAATTACAAGTTAATGCCCGCCCGGTGCAAGTCGTTTCCATTTCACCGCAAACCGTCACGTTTACATTAGAGCCGCTCACGCGCAAAACCTTAGAACTTGACCTAAGCGTTATCGGCGAAGTGGCAATTGGCTACCAAGTAGGAGAAGTCAGTTTACAACCAATGGAAGTCTTAATCGCCGGACCACAGTCGCAAGTTGAAAAAGCCGTGCGCGCCAGAGTGACCGTAGATGTTAACGGAATTCGAGAAAACTTTGACCAACCCGTCAATATTGAAATCTTAGATAAAAATGGGCAACCTGTAACAGGGCTAACGCTTTCCCCCAATTCCACGCATGTGCTTTTGCCGGTTAGCCAACAAGGCGGCTACCGTGATGTAGCCGTAAAAATCACAGTCGTTGGGCGCGTGGCAAGCGGCTATCGCCTCACCGATTTATCCGTCTTCCCGCCTATTGTCACTGTCTATTCCACCGACCCCAACCTCGTCAGCAATTTGCCCGGCGTTATCGAAACGCAACCGCTAGATTTACAAAACGCGCAAGACGATATTAGCACAAGGTTAGCCTTAATCTTGCCCGATGGCGTTTCAGTCGTCGGCGAGCAAACCGTCTTAGTGCAAGCAAGCGTTTCGCCCATTGAAGGAAGCGTAACCCTTGCCAATCAACTGATTGAAATTGTCGGCTTAGAAAACGGCTTAACCGCCGTCGTGTCGCCAGTAAATGTGGATGTGATTCTTTCAGGTCCGCTGCCATTATTAGATACGCTCACGAGGCAATCTATTCGCGCTACGGTAGATTTAACAGGATTACCAGAAGGCACTTACCAAATCACGCCTAAAGTGGAAATTTTAATTTCAAACATTGTCGTTGAATCCATTTTACCCAACGCAGTTGAAGTCGTAATTACCCCCGTTACCCCAACCCCAACCCCATAATAAAGAAAATATGAAACCCATTGTTGCTATTATAGGAAGACCAAACGTAGGAAAATCCACGCTATTCAATCGCTTCGTTGGCGAACGAATGGCGATTGTGGACGATACCCCCGGCACCACGCGCGACCGACTCTTCGGCGATTCAGAATGGAATGGCAGGCTGTTCACCATCATTGATACAGGCGGAATAGACCCCACACACGGCGGCAAGGCGCCGCTATCGGTCGGCTCTGCAGATTTTATCGAAGATATCCGCAGGCAAGCCCAAGCCGCCATCAGCGAAGCCGATGCGGTGATTTTCGTCACCGATATAGAAAATGGAGTCACCGAACCCGACCGTGAAGTTGCCGAAATATTACGGCGCTCGCAAAAGAAAATGCCAGACGGTAGTTTTGCCCCGCCCATTTTTTTGGCGGTTAATAAATGCGAATCCAAAGAAAGGCGCCAGCAAGTTACAGAGTTTTATGAACTCGGACTAGGCGACCCTTACCCTATTTCCGCTATTCATGGAACAGACGTAGGCGATTTACTGGATGCGCTCGTGGCTTCTCTGCCAGAGCAAAAAGAAGAAGCAGAAGACGAAAATATAAAAATTGCCATTGTCGGCAAACCCAATGCGGGCAAATCGAGTTTGCTGAATAGATTAGTAGGCAAAGAGCGCGCCATTGTCAGCCCGATTGCTGGCACAACCCGCGACGCAATTGACACGCAAATTGAATTTGACGGTTTACCCATTACATTAATTGACACGGCAGGGATTCGCAGGCGCGGCAAAATTGAAAAAGGCGTAGAAGAATACAGCGTCATCCGTTCCTTCAAAGCCATTGAACGCGCCGATGTTTCTCTATTGATGATTGACGCAACCACAGGCATCACCGCGCAAGACGCGCACATTGCCGGTTTTATTAAAGATGAATGGAAATCTTGCGTGGTCTTAGTCAACAAATGGGACGCCGTTGAAAAAAACAGCGCAACCATGGAAGCCTACACCGAAAAAATCCTTTCAGAGTTAAACTTCGTTTCGTATGTGCCAATTTTATACATCTCCGCCAAAACAGGTCAGCGCGTAGACCAAGTGCTGCCTTTAGCGCTGCGCGTGCAAGAAGAACGCCTTGCGCGATTAACTACCTCAAAAATCAACGAAATTATTCATAAAGCGCAAGACGCTCACCCCCACCCCACACACGCGGGCAGAGCGCTAAAAATGTATTATGGCACGCAAGTCCGCAGCGACCCGCCAACGTTTATGATTTACGTCAATGAACCCAGCCTCATGCACTTCTCCTATTTACGATATTTAGAGAATCAAATTCGCGCAGAATATAGTTTCATCGGCACGCCCATTCGTATCGTATTAAAAGGCAGAAGAGAAGAATAAAATAATGACTGCGAAGCGTCGTAAACGTTCACAAAAACAATCAATAAAACTTTGCGGTTAAAAAGTTATGAACAAAAATAAAATCTTAATTCTTGGCGACGGGATTATCTTGGCGCTGGTCACGCTGATTGGTTTTATCTCTCACGGCGAAGCAGATTCATCATATCTGCCGAGATTTTTCGCGGCGTGTATTCCGCTTTTGGTTGCATGGTTTGGTTTTACCCGCTGGGCTAAATGGCTAGATGAAGAAACTGCGATCGAGCCGAAAAACCTTTACAGCATTCCGCTGGCGCTGATATTTGTGATACCGCTCGCCGCTTTTCTACGCGGGTTCATTCTCAACTCCCCCATTCAACCGTTGTTTGTTATCGCATTTTACGCCACCAACACAATCGGCATGTTGGTTTGGAGGGTCATTTATATTTTTATAGCAAAAAAACTTAAATCATAAAAGCAACCTGCCTTAATGATTATCACGTTTGTTAAATATTGATGGGGGCGTCTCTACTTGATGACCGTTCGCCAATAACCAATCGCTTTCGCCAAACCGTGTAAAATATAACTCATGGATGAAACAGCCCTCATCAAATCCGCTCAGAAAGGCGACCTAGACGCTTTCAACACCATCATCTTACATTATCAAGATGCCGTATTCAACGTCGCCCTAAGAATCTTAGGCGATGAAGACCAAGCCCAAGACGCAACCCAAGAAGCGTTCATCTCCGCTTTTCAAAGCATTGCTTCCTTTCGCGGCGGCTCGTTCAAAGCATGGATAATGCGAACCGTCACCAACGCCTGCTACGATGAATTGCGCCGCCAAAAACGAAGACCCACCACCCCCCTCGAACCTGAAACAAACGACGGCGAAGAAATCGATTCGCCCAAATGGATGGAAGATAAAAGCATGACCCCCGCCCAAAAAGCCGAAGCCGATGAACTTGAACACGCCATACAACATTGCCTCGACGCGCTGCCAAACGAATTTCGCACCGTCGTCGTCCTCGCCGATATTCAAGGCATGGATTACAGCGAAGTGGCAACCTCCATTCGCGTTCCGCTCGGCACCATCAAAAGCAGGTTAGCCCGCGCGCGTTTACGCCTGCGCGAATGCTTACGTTCCTTTGAGGAACTTTTACCGCAAACATTTCGTCTTGATAGCGAGAAAAGCCGATGAAGAACTTTAGAGATATTGAAAACCTCTCCGCTTATATAGATGGGCAACTCAGCGAATCGGAATCAAAACGCCTGCAAGCCCGCCTCGAATCAGACGCCGAGCTTGATTCTGTTTTAAGCGACATTCGCTCCGCCCGAAACATTCTCAAAACCTTGCCCAAACGCAAAGCGCCAAAAAACTTCACGCTCACGCGCAAAATGGTTGGGCTAAAACCGCCGCTGCCAAAAACATATCCATTATTTAGATTAGCCACTATTTTTGCAACCTTATTATTTGTCGCTTCCATTTCCGTCAACGCCTTATCGCCCTATGTCAGTTTTAGCGCGCCGCAATTCGCCTATGGCTACGGTGGAGGCGGAGGCGGCGCCCCAGCCGAAGAACAATCCATGATGGAAGCCGCCTCTGCCGAAGAAGACACAACCGCAGAAGAGCCGCTTCTACCAACCGCTGAAACCGCTCGCACCGCCGAAGAAACGCCCACGCCAAAAGAAACCGAGCCAGAAGCCTTCGCGCAAGATTCTGCTGAGGCATTGCCCGACCAAACCGAAGCGACGAATGAAGCGGCATTGCCGTCAAGTTTAATATTCATATTTTTCCTCATCAGCGTTTTAGGCGTAATCGCTATGTATGTTATTCGTCAAAACGCAAAACGAAAATGGCAATAAATCCGTTTGTGTTTTGTCCGCGTTGCGGGGCAAAAGTAAATCAAGAAGAAAAGTTTGGAAAACTTCGCCCCGTTTGCCCGCAATGCGGGTTTATTTATTTTCAAGACCCGAAAGTCGCCGCCGCCGTTTTAATTGAAAAAGATAATTTTGTTTTGCTTGTGCGCCGCGTAAACGAACCGTTTCGCGGGTTGTGGACGTTGCCCGCAGGTTTTGTCAATAGCGATGAAGACCCCGCCCAAGCCGCCGCCCGCGAATGTTTAGAAGAAACGGGTTTAACGGTCGCCATAAAAAAAGTGTTAGATGTGATTGCAGGGCGCGAACATGAACGCGGCGCAGATTTTGTCATTGTATATTCAGCGGAAATTATGAGCGGGGAGATGTCTCCAGCCGACGACGCCGACGCAGTGGAATGGTTTGATAAAAATCATTTGCCGCAATTGGCGTTTAAGGCTACGCAAAAAGTTTTACAAGTTAACCGCTAACCCTTAACCGAAACGGTCAATTTTTTTTTGATACAATCTTATTTCAGAAAGGAATAAGATGTTAAAAAATAAAATCATTGCGCTTTTTCTTGCGGGGATTTTGAGCGTATCTTCTTGCCAAGCGTTGCCCCGCTTAAACGACCAAAGACCGAATTTCTTAATCATCGTCACCGACGACCAGCGTTATGACACCATGCAATATATGCCCAACACGCAAGCGCTAATTTTTGAGCAAGGCGTTACGTTTGAAAGAGGCTATGTCACCACGCCGTTTTGTTGCCCAAGCCGCGCCAGCATCCTCACGGGCATGTACGCGCACAATCATCAAGTGTATGTAAACGAAGATAAACTTGAATTCAAAACAATGGTAGAAGATATTCACAACAACGGCTATTTTACGGGGTTGGTGGGCAAATATCTCAACTCATGGAAAGGCGAAACGCGCTACGAATATGATTTTTGGGTTTCATTTTGGGGCGGCACAATCAAAAATTATTACGACCCCGATTTAGACGTGAACGGAACATGGTCAAAGCATACGGGCTATTCCACCTATTTATTTCGAGATTACGTCGTCCAATTTTTAGACGAAGCCAGTAACCAAAGCAAACCCTTTTTATTAATTTACGCGCCCAACGCCCCGCACGCGCCGTTTACCCCCGCGCAAGAGGATGTAAACTCATTTACCGATTTACCGCCGCACCGACCAGAAAACTTTAATGAAGAAGACGTCTCCGACAAACCGCTATCCATCGCCAATCAACATCTATTAAACGAGGAAGATATTCAAGAGATTGAAAACACCCGCCGCCGGCAAATTCTTACCCTCGCCGCATTAGACCGAACCATCCCCGACATCATCAACAAACTGGAAGAAATTGGCGAGTTAGATAACACCGTCATCATTTTTCTTTCTGATAACGGAAAACACTGGGGCGAACATCGGCTGACCTCAAAAAGCACAGCCTATGAAGAATCGGTGCGCGTGCCGTTTGCGCTTCGATACCCGCCGCTTGTGCCTGCGCCGTATGTGGATAGAGAACACTTAGTCGCCAACATTGACATTGCCCCCACCATTTACGAACTATCAGAAACGCGTATGCCCAGCACAGTGGATGGGCTTTCGCTAGTCGGCTTACTGAACGGCACAACGGCCTGGCGCGATATGCTCTTGCTAGAAGCCTGGCCCGATAGAGGGCATTGGTCTGCCGTGCATACGGGAGATAGGATTTACATTGAAACCGAAGACGATATATCCGAATTTTACGACTTAACCATTGACCCCTTTCAAATGGAAAACATGATTCATGACGAAAGATATCAAGAAACCATCGCCCAACTAAAACAATATTTAGAACAAGAAAGAGTTCCAAAAACCGCTCAACCTTAATTCCCCCCCTTGACTTTGCCCCGCCTCGCCCATACAATGGAAGCAATTCAACGAGTTGCAGGGAAGATACCCATCTTCTCATGGGAGCCGAAGGTGCAAGTCTGGCATAGGCGAAACCAGATGAATCTCTCAGGCAAAAGGACCCTCCAACCGCATCATCTCTCTGGAAAATTCCCAAGCAGGGAATACCGACGGTGTAAAGTTAGTCAAATAGTCTAAAACGTCTCATCATTCTAAAAGGTCTAATGCATCAAACCTTTTAGACTTAAAGACGAACAGACCTATTAGACCAACTGAATCTCTCAGGTGCCATTACAGAGGACGCGCGAAGATATTCGTGCGTCCTTTTTGATTCGCTAATTCATTAAATAGGAGATAAAACATGAACACCCCTTCTAACTTGAAATATGCAAAATCAGACGAATGGTTTGACCCCGCCAGCGGAAAGGTAGGCATTACCGATTTCGCCCAAAGCCAACTATCAGATATTGTCTTTGTGGAAATTTTCGTAGAAGAAGGCGAAGAAGTAACCGCCGGAAAACCCATCGCTTCCGTTGAATCCGTCAAAGCCTCGGCGGAAATTTACGCCCCCGCTTCGGGAAAAGTGAGCAAAGTGAATAAAAACGTGGTTGAAAAACCCGAACTGATTAACTCAGACCCATACGGCGAAGCGTGGATGATTCAAATTGAAGGCGGCATAGCAGGCGACTTAATGGACGCCGCCGCTTATGAAGCCGATAGCGCCGCTCGCGCTCATTAGCGCAAGCAACCAACCGAACCCAACGAGGTATATATGACCTTCATCCCCACTTCTCCTGCAGAAACGGAAGAGATGTTAAAAACAGTCGGCGTCAAATCGTTAGACGATTTATTCGACGCCGTTCCCAAAAAACATCGCTTTCCAAAATTAAACCTGCCCCCCGCCCTAACAGAAATGGAAGCCGCCGCGCACTTAAGCGATATGGCTTCAAGCAACGAAAACATCCGCGAGCATTTAGTTTCCTTTCTTGGCGCAGGCGCTTACAACCATTTTGTCCCCGCTGTGGTTGACCACATGCTCAGGCGCGGAGAATTTTACACAGCCTACACGCCCTATCAGCCAGAAATTTCACAAGGCACATTACAAGCCGTATTTGAATTTCAATCGCTCATGGCGAATTTAACAGGCATGGATGTATCTAACGCATCGCATTATGATGGCGCCACTGCAACCGCCGAGGCGGTGAGCCTTGCCTATGCACAATATCGCGGAAAAAGAAAACGCATCGTCATGTCGCCTGCCTTACACCCACAATACCGCGATGTGATAGACACCTACACACAAGGCATGGGCGTAGAAACGGTCGGCGACGAAGAAACCAACCTCACCCTTAGCCCCGAATCGTTAATTCCATACATTGACGAAAACACCATGCTCGTCATCGTACAATATCCCGATTTTCTCGGTCGCATCTTCGATTACAAAAAAATCATTGACGACGCTCACGCAAAAGGCGCATTGGTTTGCGTGGTGGCAAACCCAACCGCCTTATTGATGTTAAAAACGCCGGGCGAAATGGGCGCCGATATTGTCGTCGGCGAAGCGCAACCATTTGGCATTCCGCTCTGGTATGGCGGACCCTATCTCGGGTTTTTTACAACCAAAAAATCTTATGTGCATAAAATGGCGGGGCGCTTGGTAGGCGAAACGGTAGATGTGCGCGGACAACGCTCTTATGTCTTAACGTTAACCGCGCGCGAACAACACATCAAACGCGAACGCGCCACTTCAAACATTTGCACCAATCAAGGCTTGCTGGCGCTCGCCGCTTCTATTTATATGTCGGCGCTTGGCAAAGAAGGTTTGAAAGAAGTCGCCAACCTTTGTTACCAAAAAGCGCATTATGCCGCAAATGAGTTAAGCAAACTCAAAGGCTTCCAATTATTTTCAAACGAGCCGTTCTTCCATGAATTTACGTTGCAATGCCCAAAACCCGCCAGTCAAGTCAACCAATATTTGTTAGAACACAACATTCTCGGCGGTTACGATTTAAGCGCTGATTACCCCGAATTAAAAAATCATTTACTCATTGCCGTTACCGAAATGAACAGCAAAGAAGAAATTGATTCGCTCGTAGAAGCGCTCAAGGAGATGTAAGATGGCTACCATTGTTGAACCAACCATTTTTGAACTTTCCTCTCCCGGGCGACGCGGCGTGCGTATGCCCGCTTCAGACGTGCCTCAGGCTGATTCTCTACCTCAGCATTTGCTTCGCTCCGAACTTCCCCTGCCCGAAATCGCCGAAGTGGACGTCGTTCGTCATTATGTCAAACTAAGCAAATTAAATTACAGCGTGGATGAGGGGTTTTACCCCTTAGGTTCATGCACCATGAAGTACAACCCCAAAATAAACGAAGACACTTGCCGTTACCCGGGCTTTTTATTCACCCACCCATTACAGCCCATTGAAACCGTGCAGGGCAATTTAGCGCTGATGTTTGAATTGCAAGAATGGCTAAAAGAAATCAGCGGATTCGCAGGCGTAACGTTGCAACCTGCCGCAGGCGCGCACGGCGAATATACCGGCGTGCTGATGATGGCGGCGTATCACAAATTGAGAGGCGACACGAAACGAACCAAAATGCTCATCCCCGATGCCGCGCATGGCACAAACCCCGCCTCCGTAGGCATGATGGGGATGCAAGTCGTCACCATTCCCTCCGACTCACGCGGCAATGTGGACTTAGAAAAACTGCAAGCCGCCTGCGACGACACCGTGATTGGCATGATGCTCACCAACCCAAACACCTTAGGCATGTTTGACGAAAACATCGAAAAAGTAATTGAATTAGTGCATGGCTGCGGCGGCTTAATGTATGGCGATGGCGCAAACTTAAACGCTTTGCTAGGCATTGTGCGCCCCGGCGATTTAGGCTTTGACGTAATGCACTTCAATTTACACAAAACCTTCTCCGTGCCGCACGGCGGCGGCGGACCTGGCTGTGGACCCGTTGGCGTGAGCAAAACTTTATTAGATTTCTTGCCCTCGCCTTTGGTTGGCATCATCGAAGAATCTGAAGACGATGAAACGGCGCCCTTGTATGGTTTCATCACGCCCAAACATTCCATCGGACGCATGAAAGCCTTTCATGGTCACTTTGGCGGCGGCATGGTTCGCGCCTACACCTATATCGCCATGCACGGACCTGACGGCTTAAAAAATATCGCTCAATACGCCGTCTTAAACGCAAATTACTTACAAGCCAAAGTGCGCGGTCACTACAAAATTCCATATGACCGAATCTGTATGCACGAATTTGTCGCCGAAGGAAGATTTGAAGGCAGCGATGTGCGCGCTTTAGATATTTCCAAACGCCTCATGGATTACGGCTTCCACCCGCCAACAAACTACTTCCCGCTCATTGTCCCCGAAGCGTTGATGATTGAGCCAACCGAAACCGAAAACAAAGATACATTGGATAAATTTGCAGACGCTCTAATCAAAATTGCAGAAGAAGCAAAGAATCAACCTGAATTGCTTCACAATGCCCCAAGTACTACCAAGTTTGGCCGCATGGATGAAGTCAAAGCGGCGAGAGAGTTGGTATTGTGTTGTTGGTTGCCTGAGAATTATGAAATGAGTAACTAAGGAATTTGTATGAGGCTTCGGAAGTTAATCAGCTTCCGAAGCCTTTTCATATTCTTACTTTCAAAACCGTAATCGCCCATTTCCCTTCGCAAGGTTATAATGCGGGGCAGTTTCATCCCATTGTCGAAGGACTTTATGCTCAACAAAATCTTATTTCACCGCTTTCCGAAGTTAAAAAGCCTGCTCACCCGTTTGCAATATGAATATGTCTCCACCATCGTAAAAGACACGGGCGCCGTTTTTATGAACTTCGGCTACACCGCCCACCATCAAGGAGCAGAGCCTTTAAAATTACGCCCCGAAGACGAATATCATCGCTATCCATTGCAGTTGTATCATCACGTCGCCAAACATGTGGATTGGAACAATGCCGAAGCGCTAGAAGTTAGCTCGGGGCGAGGAGGAGGCGCGCACTTCATCATGCGCTACTTCAAACCGAAATCGTACATCGGAGTGGATTTCTCTCAGCGCGCCGTTGAGTTTTGCCGCCAAACATATCGCATCGCAGGCTTACAATTTCAGCACGGCAACGCCGAAGACTTAAAATTCCCCGACAACTCATTCGACGTCGTCCTCAACATCGAAGCGTCTTTATATTACCCAAACATCAAAAAATTTTTCCAGCATGTTCAGCGCGTGTTAAAACCAGGCGGGCATTTCCTCTACGCCGATTTAAGATACGAAGAAAAAGTAAACGAATGGCATAACCAAATCAAACAAATCGGCTGGAAAGTAATAAAAGAAGAAGACATTACCGAAAACGTCTTAAAAGCCCTAGAACTAGACCGCGAACAGCGCATCCGTTTAGTAAAACGATATGTGCCAAAAATTTTACATCGGCTTTTTTACGAATTTCAAGGGCTTACCAAAAACCCCAAAGACGGCGTTCCGCATTTAGACAATCGGAAATATTGGTTGTTTGTTTTGCAAAAAACATAATCGGTTAAGAAAACGCGCCGCAAGCGCGTTTTTGTTATAAAATAAAATCGCCTACAACAACCGCATTCTTTAGGAGATTGAAATGCAAACCATAAACGCAGACATTCGCAAAACATTAATCTTATTTCAAAAAACCGAAATAACCGAATATCACATTTACAAACGCCTAGCCCAAAAAATCTCCTCGCCCGAAAACGCCAAAGTTTTAGAACAGATTGCCGAAGACGAACTGCGCCATTACAACGGTTGGAAAAAATATACAAACGAAGAAGTCACACCCAATCGCCTCGCTATTTGGTTTTACTACACCGTCAGCCTCGTCTTTGGCTTTACCTTTGGGGTGAAATTAATGGAACGCGGCGAAGACGCCGCCCAAAAAAACTATGAAGCCATTGCAAACGTCATCCCCGAAGCCAAAACCTACCAACACGAAGAAGACCAACACGAACAACAACTGCTCAACCTACTCGATGAAGACCGCCTGCAATATGCAGGCTCCATCGTGCTAGGTTTAAGCGACGCCCTCGTCGAACTCACCGGCGCGCTCGCCGGGCTTACGCTAGCGTTACAAAACACAAAACTCATCGCCCTTTCAGGCTTAATTACAGGCATTGCCGCATCCATGTCTATGGCGGCAAGCGAATATCTTTCCACCCGCTCCGAAGTCACAAAAAAGAACCCCGTTCGCGCGGCTATTTACACGGGCTTTGCCTACATCTGCACCGTTGTTTTATTAATCCTCCCATACCTGCTTTTTGAAAACTATTACTTAGACCTCGCCATTGCATTAACCGTCGCCGTCATCATCATCGCGGCGTTTAATTTTTACATCTCCGTCGCTAAAGATGAATCCTTCCGCGCGCGTTTCGTAGAGATGGCAAGCCTCACTTTGGGCGTCGCCGCCGTTTCATTTATCATCGGCTACCTTATTCGGATTTGGTTAGGAATTGAAATTTGAAAATTTTAACCGTTGACATCGGCACCGGCACACAAGATATTTTTTTATACGATTCGAATCTCGACATAGAAAACGGATTCAAACTCGTGCTGCCTTCGCCTACCATGATGATCCACCGCCGCCTCAAACAAACGCTTCACACTTCGGGGAACGCTGATTCTAAACCTCGACTTTTATTTACGGGTCATCAAATGGGCGGCGGACCCTCCGCTTGGGCGCTCGAAGAACTCGCCAAAGCAGGCTTCCCTATTTTCATGACACCCCCCGCCGCAACCACACTAAACGACGAACTAGATAAAGTTGAAGCGCTGGGCATAACCATTATCTCGGAAGATGAAGCGAAAAAACTCAAGCCGAAAACCACAAACCTCGAATTAAAAGATTTTGATTTTGAATTAATCTCCAAAACATTCTCTGATTATGGCGTATCGCTAAAAGATTTATCCGCCGTCGCCGTCGCTGTGTTCGACCATGGCAACGCGCCCGCCGGCGTTTCAGACAGACAATTTCGTTTTAATTACCTAGACGAAAGAATCAAAGCAAAAAACTCATTATCCGCTTTTGCTTATGCATCAACCGACATTCCCCAAATCATGACGCGCTTACAATCCGTTGCGAATTCAGCCAATAATTTGGCATGTCCATTAATCGTCATGGATACTGCCCCAGCCGCTGTGTTGGGCGCATTGTTTGATGCAAAAATAAATTTTTCCAACCCCACTCTTTTCCCATCTTCTTCCGCCTCAAACTTAAATCTGGCTACGCGCAGAGCATTAATCGTATGCAATGTAGGAAATTTTCACACGCTCGCCTTTCGATTAGGCGAAAAAGGCATTGAAGGCGTCTTTGAACACCATACCGGCGAAATTGATTCAGCAAAACTTGAGTCATTAATTTATAAATTAGCCGATGGCTCATTGAAACATGAAGACGTGTTTGACGATATGGGTCACGGCGCTTTGATGTATTCAGATAAAAAGTTTGAATTTGGAAAAGATGATTTTGACGTGGTGGTAACGGGACCGAGAAGAAATATGTTTTCCCTCACCCCTACCCTCTCCCAAAAGGAGAAGGGGACCCTGCGCCCATATTTCGCCGCCCCCTTTGGCGACATGATGATTGCAGGGTGCTTCGGCTTGCTCGCCGCCACAAGCGAGATACTGCCTGAGTTGGCAGAACCAATTCAAACGTCGTTAAGAGGCAGCGTAAAAAAGGGCATCGCCCCTTGGGATCATCCTATCAAATGAAACTTGACCGCATTGCTATTTTATTTCCATTTTATTCAATCATTCCTGGTATCTTAGGTTGGATTGCGCTATGGGCTTTTTTCACAATTTTTAGCATATTGCGCTTTATCAATTGTCCAACATGGGAAGTCTTGAGTCCGGCGCCTGTAGGCACAATTCAATTTGCGTCATATACAAATGATGTTTTATTTATAGAAACAGAAGACGGGAAATTATTATGTAACAAAACAGCTCAGTGGCAAATATGCGCCTTACCTACTTATCCTTCACCTAACGAAAACGCCCCAGATTGGCTGAAAAATTACTCGCATATCATTTTACACAAACACATCCCAATTAAGTTGTTAACCCGTATCAATGAATATGATGAAACAACATATTTTGCATTAACAAGCGAAAATGAAATATTGCAATGTTCAACTCTTTTTGTATCAGAAATTAAGAAGATAATATATTCTTGGAACGTTTTGTTACTGGGCATACCAATTACAGTGGGTCTATTTTCTGCATGGTGGTTTTTCAAAATTTTGATTGAAGAAAGTTTTCCCGTTATTTGGGATTGGTGGGGGCGAGGAAAAAGAATTAAATAGCTATGTATCAACTCTTGACAAATAGACGTTTATCTATATAATAAATTCGGAAATGAAAACAAAATTTGACCCTGTCCTTTTTGCGAAAGCCATCTCTGATGACACACGCCAAAAAATTATGGAATGCTGTTGTTGCGAATGGCGCTCGGTGACTGAAATTGTTGAAAAGGTGGACGTTTCGCAACCGACTGTTTCGCATCATCTTGCCATCTTGCGCGATGCAGGTTTAGTCAACATTCGTGAAGAAGGCAAGCAAACTTTTTATTCATTAAATCAAGACGCAGTGGCGTATTGTTGCGGACAGTTAATGGTCAAGTTTGCGCCAGAAGAAAAAACAACTCAAATTGTGTTGAAGACGTTATCGTGATAACAAACAGCCCCTAAAGGTTTTAAGACCTTTACGGGCTGTTGTTAAATTTTTTTAAGAGAACATATCGATATGTATCTATACAACGAAAGGAGGTGAAAGCGATGAACGAATTGAAAGTTTTGAACAGCGTCTGCAATTGCGCCGAATGTGAAAACGGCAGTTGCGAATGCGGTGGAGCAGATTGTTGTTAGTTTTAATGTAAGCCTCTGTTCATCGCGCGGTGAACAGAGAGGAATTATTTTTTAATTTGATATATAGACAACAATCTATATAAAAGGAGATTAACATGGCTACAAACGAATCAATTCACGAAACGGTACGCGAGCATTATGCAGAAAGGATAAAAAACAACGCTTCTTCTTGCGGGGATGATTGTTGCTCGCCCTCCAACACGCTTTACCCCGAAACGTTATTGACCAACGTGCCAGCGGACGTTGCTAACACAAGCTACGGCTGCGGCGACCCCATTACCTTGGCTTCGCTGCAAGTAGGGCAAATTGTGTTAGACCTTGGCTCTGGCGCAGGGTTAGATTGTATTCTCGCCGCGCAAAAAGTGGGCGAAACAGGCAAGGTCATCGGCGTAGATATGACCCCCGAAATGATTGAACGCGCGCAAGCCAATGCGAAAAAAGTTGGGTTAAGTAACGTTGAATTTCGGCAAGGATATTTGGAGGATTTACCCGTTGACGATAATGTGGTTGATGTGATTATCTCAAACTGTGTTATCAACCTTTCGCCTGATAAAGAGAAAGTCTTCAAAGAAGCCTATCGCGTTTTGAAAGATGGTGGGAAGTTGGCGGTTTCGGATATTGTGACGGATGGCGAATTGCCAGATAACGTTAAGCAGAGTTTAAGCGCGTGGGCTGGCTGTGTAGCAGGCGCGGTGGATGCTAAAGATTATATTGCCATGATGGAGGCGGTTGGTTTTAAGGATATATCTATTAAACCTGTTTTCTTTGATAAAGAGACAGTAGATGCCGCATTGGCAGATATGCAATTAGACTTGCAATCAATTCCAAAAGAAGATATTTACAAAACGGTGTATAGCGCGAAAATTACGGCTTATAAATAATTTTTTGATACGCAACCGAAAACTTATATTGATAGTGTAACTCATAACAACAAAGCCTCTGAAAAATCAGAGGCTTTGTTTGTTTACGATTTTGCTACGGGATGATGATTTGACGCGCAGCCGAGCAAGCTCCCCAATTCCCTTGTGCGTCTTTGGCTTGCACACACCAGTAATATGTTCCTGTTGTTAAATTTGCTCTTCTTATTACACCTCGCAACGTAAAAATGTATTCAGGAAATAACAGGTCCATATTGTTATCTATCTTAATTCGATATTCAACGGCATCGCTCACGCTTTGCCAACGAAAGGTGACAACCCGATTGGAGGAGTTAAAGGCATCGGCTGGCGAAACAAGTGTGGGCGCGACTGGACCCGTTGTATCTATAATGATAGTGCGGACCGCACTCCAATGTCCTGGATTGGCGCTGACATCATTGGCTCTTACTCTCCAGTAATGTGTGCCTTCAGGCAAAGCGCTCGAAGTATAGTTTGTGCCAGGCACGCCGTTAGCGCCATCTTCAGGCGAACTGAAATCATTATTATTATCAATTTGAATTTCATAACTTGACGCGCCTGCCACGTTTTGCCAAATAAAATTCGGCATGTTATTGTTCAGCGTCGCGCCTGAACGCGGCGAGCGTAACACAGGCGCTTTCAATTGCCGTTTTTGAATCGTGTATACCTCTCCCGCTGCGCCGCCCGATATTGGGTTGGTCACAAGGTCGGTCACGCTGTCATTATCCACAAAGTTTAATTGAATTGTTCCGCTTCCTTGCCCTGTGCTCACGCTAACGACTCGCGTGTTGCCGCTTCCATTCACGCCGCTTACAAATGCGCCCGCCACGCCGCTGGTAACTAATGTAAAGTCGGCGCTATCTACCCCTGTGACATTCTCTGAAAAGGTAACTAGATACGAAACATTTTGCATGGCGCTAGGGCTTGCGCTCGCGCGCGTGATAGATAAAACGCTCGGCGGCGTTTTATCTATTGTATATTTTTCGCCAAAAGTGAAGTTGCCGTTGCCAATTCCTACTCCTCCCAAAGGCATCAAATATGAGCTTAAAATTGTGTCATTATCAGTTACATCTAATCTAATTTCTCCATCCCCGCTTCCAGTATTTACCGTAATCAAATAAGAAGAGCCTGAACCGCTAACATGAGCGACTGAGGCGCCTGAAACTCCGCTTGTTGTTAATGTAAAGTCCGAAACATCTACGCCTGTTACATCGGCAACAAAGTTAACATTAAACACAATAGAAGATGCATTCGTTGGGTTGGCGTCTACACGGGTAATATAATTAACCTGAGCGGGAGGGATATATGTATCAATCCAACTTTTGTAGTAAGAGATACGCGTATAAATACCGGGGTAATCGCCACAAGCGGAAGCGCCAGATGATACAAGCCCAACTTGTACAGCTTGGCCACTCTGATAAATAATTAAAGGCCCTCCAGAATCGCCGCTACAAGAATCTTTACCTGTTCCATTTCCTGCGCAAAGATTGCCTGGGATAATTCCGCTCCAAGAATTAGAGCATTCTTGATTTGATATGATTGGCAAGTCAACTTCATACAATTCAGTATCATAAGCAGGTGGGTTGACGGCAACTTTTCCCCAACCGCTCACCCAAGACGGCGTATAACCCGCCAAATCGCCTATTGTGGCGGTCGCTAATCCTACTAACGCCGTAGCGGTCTCGCCACTCCCACCTAAAATAATAGGCGAGGTTAAGCGAATTAAAGCAATATCATTATCTAAAGTAATACTGTTGTAATTAGGATGTCGAATAATTTGCGCTATATCTTTACGTTGATAGCCCGCATCAGGCGATGCTAAATCATAAATTCCTGCTACGATATCAATGCTCCCAATTGATGAAATTGCGCCATTATTTTCTGTAACGCAATGCGCGGCGGTTAATACCCAATATGGCGTAATTAAAGAGCCGCCACAAAATTGCTCGTAATAAAAATCATCAGTGTAATCTTGGGCGACGCTATTAATAAGAGCCACTTGCCAAGGGTATTCGCCAGGGTCAGCCAATTGCCCGCCCACAATGCGCGGCTCAACCTCTGGCGTGGGGGTTGGTTCTTGCGCCGCGACATTTGTATTCGGTTGTGTCAAAAACAAGGTTGAAAATAGCGATAACAACAAACAAAACAATAGAAAACTTTTTATAAATTTATTTGCTTTTCTTGCCATCTTGAACTCCAATTAATAAAAAGAAACCTTCTGCAAGGATACTTGTGAACAGAAGGTTTCGTCAAGGAATTGAAATTACGGTTTTGTTATGGCTTCTCCAACCCATGCCGATTCAAAAACGCTTCATCAGCAAGGATATCTTGAGTCAAACCATCCGCCACAATTCTGCCTTCATCCATCACAATAGTTCGCAGGAATAATTCATTGACCAACGCCATATCATGCGTTGAAACCAACATCGTTATCGGCAGTTCGCGCAATAAATTAATTAATGTCCTGCGCGCGCGTGGGTCTAAACCTGCCGAGGGCTCGTCTAACACTAACAAACTTGGGTTCATAGACAATACCGTCGCAATAGCGATTCTTTTCTTTTCGCCCACGCTTAAATGGTGAGATAACCTCTCTTTATAACTTGTCATTCGCACGGCTTCTAGCGCCACATCTACCCGTGCGCGAACTTCATCTTCTGGCAAGCCCATGTGTAACGGACCAAACGCCACATCTTCAAAAACGGTCGGCGAAAATAATTGGTCGTCGGGGTTTTGAAAAACCAACCCCACCATTGCCCGAATCGTCGGCAAATTATCTTTGGTGAGTTTTTTGCCCGCAACCTCAATTTCGCCTTTGCCATGCAAAATACCGTTAAGGTGCAACATCAATGTAGATTTTCCCGCGCCGTTCGGACCCACCAACGCAACTTTATCGCCGCGGCATAATTTCAACGACACGCCTTGCAAAGCGACGTGACCGTCGGGATATGAAAAATGCAAATCGCTTACAGATAAAACATCGCAATCTGTTTCGGGTTGAATTACAGGTTTTTGAATATGAGTAATAGGCATTAGAGTCTTCCGAGCGCTTGTAAAATAAAAATGAAGCCAATTGCAAAAGCGGTGGCAAAATAATCGTATGATTTCATGTCATGCGGATTTAACGTATATAAACGCCCCGCATACCCGCGCGATAGCATAGCGTTGTAGATGCGGTCGCTGCGTTCAAAACTGCGTAAGAACAGCTGACCTGCCAGATTGCCCGCCACTTTTGCCCGCCACACAACGCCTCCCCCCGACCTTCCGCCTGCTACCCCGCCCGAACGGGATTCCCTCGCCCGAAGCAGACGAAAGACTTCGTCCGTCATCACAAAAAGGTAGCGATATAAAAAGGCAATAATGGTCGTAAGAATAGCGGGGACTTTTAGATGCTCTAAGGCGTGTATCAAATCAGGAAAGCGCGTCACCGCCACCAACAAAATTGCCATTTGAATAGAAAGCCATGAGCGGATGAGAATACTAACAAAACGTAATAATCCGTTATCGGTAACGGTAAATTGCGACGACAAAAAATAAAAAGTGGCGAGCGGTTCGCCGGGAATTGAAAATAAAACGGTAATGGCAATTAAGGCAAACGGCAAAGCGATGATAGAACGCTTAAGCGTAAAACCGATGCCTAATTTGGAAATGACATTCGTAACAAGCACAAACAACCAAGCCAAAAGAAAAGCCAGCCATGCGCCGTCTGGGAGCAAAGCGTTGGAAACGATAAAAATAACCGTCACCAAGGCTTTTACGCGCGGGTCGAGTTTGTGGAGAAGGCTTTCTTTCTCGTGGTAACGGTCAAAGGCATCGAAGTGCATGGCAATTTATGATTTCAGGTTTACGATTTGAAATTGAAGAGTGAAACGTGAAACGTAAATATATGAATAACGTTTCACGTTTCATTTTTCGCGTTTTACGACTTTGCCTTCAAGCCGCGCCCCACTAAGACCATAATTACAGCGACTACTGCCGCCCCGATGACTCCTGCCAAAATGGTCGAAAGAGCAGTTTCACCTAAGAAAGGAAGCGTGTAATCAGGAATAATGGAATAAGGCGCCTCTTGCCCGGCGTCAATAAATCCCATATCAATCGCCACGCGCTCTAAACCGTCTGGGTCGCCTGAAGCAAGCGGCGAAAGGAAAACCACAAGTAAGGCAATCGCTCCGCCAACATATATCCAATTTTTGCTTGCCTTTGCAGATTCAGAACCCTCGCCTAGTAAATCGGGTCTGGTTTGCATAATAAACGCTAAGGCAAAAACTGTAATTAACGCTTCGCCTATGCCAATCAGCGCGTGCACGCCCATCATAGCGGGGATGACGATATTTAATTGAGACGTTCCGCTCAACCAAAGTTGGAGCGAGGTGAACAAAGCGCCTGCCATAACGGAAAGCCACGCCGCAAAACCAGTGACCCCAAGTTTTACGGCTTTCGATTGCCCGCTCACAGAACGATATAAACCATACCCAATGGCGGCGGTGATAAGCCCCATGTTTAAGATGTTTGCGCCCATCACCACTAAGCCGCCGTCTTGAAAGAGCAGGGCTTGTAATGCAATCACGGCGGTCATCACCAACATGCCAGCCCATGGACCTAACACAATGGCGGCTAACGCCCCGCCCAGCATGTGACCAGACGTGCCGCCCGCTACTGGAAAGTTAATCATCTGCGCCGCAAAGATAAACGCCGCCATCACCCCCATCAGCGGGATTTGTTTTTCGCCAAGCGATTGGTTGGTTTTTGAAATTGCAAAATATAGCGTAACAATCGTAATTCCCCAACAAATGACAGAAACAACAACGCTTAAGAATCCATCGGGAATGTGAAGCGGAGCTGGTGAAAGTAACATAGTCTATTCTCCTTTTTGACAAGTGGGACATAAACCTAAAAATGTGATGTGATTATCCGTTAATTGATAACCGCTTGCGCTTTCTAAACTCTTATATAATTTTTCTAATAAGCGATGTTCCACCTCCATTTCGTTTCCGCAAATGCGGCATTTGAGATGATGATGCTCATGCCGCGCAATTTCATACACAAGGCGACCATTGCCTAAATGCGTTGGGCGGGCAAGTTGATTTTGCGTTAAAAATTCCAATGTGCGATAAACAGTCGCTTCGGTTAGACCTTTTACCCGTTTCTGCGCCTGAGCGTACACTTCGCTTGGGGTTAAGTGCCGCCCCGCATGATGAAGCGTATGCAAAATCGCCAACCGTTGAGGGGTCATTCGGTAGCCGCGAGCGCGAAGTTGAGGGGCGTATCTATCAGCGCAAGACATAAAGTTTGATTTATTATAGGCAATCGCTTATTGCAAGTTTTTGCAATAACTTATTTTATAGAATATCACAAAAGCCATTTTCTTACCCATCGATTAAAAAGAAGTTCTCCTCTTTCTTGAACAAAGAAAGAGGAGAATGCACAGGCAATTTATAAGGCAGTGAGCGAAGCGCAGCGCTTCGCTCTTTCGGGGAGAACTGTTTTTTACAAGGGAGGCGGTTTCTTACTCTTTCAGCAACGCCGCATACACCGACTCTGGAATATCCGACACATTGTAGATATACACATAATCTACCCCATAAATTTGGATTGTTTTTTCAGGAGCGATGCGCTCAAACGCCTGAAATAGTTTTTCGGTTTCGGGCTGCTTCTCGCGGATAATTGGATACAAAACCAAATAATCTGACGATTGTATTTCTTGCACAATTTGCTCGTAAGATTCATCCACCAAATACACGCGCTTGAAAACTAAAGTTTCGCCAGTAAAAAGATATGAGAATGTACCCATACCGTTATACACATAAGCCCTAAGGTCGCGCGCGTTTGGCTTATTGTTTAAGTATTCTGCCGCAAGGTTATAGCCTTCGCCATAACCAAAGGTGGCGGGTTGCTTCGCCAGTGGATTCTTGTAGGTGAAATAATACGGCGCATACGGAAGCCCAAAGCCGATTTGAGCGGATATTAAAGCCACCACAAACGCAACGCTTGCATACGTTCTATTCAAAATTTGCCATTTGCTTTGGGCATACATCCACGCAGCCCCCCAACCTATGCCGGCAAGAATATCAAACGCTAAGAAAGAGCTGGCGATGTAATGCGCGTAATTACGCCCCTGCACAACGCCAAACATGAAAATAAATAAACCGCCTAAAACAAGCAAATAAAGCATGAGCGATTTTTGGATGAGCGGATTTTTCTTAAGCAAGCCAACGCCAGCCAAAATCATTCCAAGCCATGTGATGAAAGTCGTGCCGGAAAGCCAGTAGTTGATATACAGCCTAATTCCAACCATTCGGCTTTGAATGTTAAATTCGGCAGGCGGGGTTTCTTCTATTTCTTCTAACGCGTCTAACCGTGCGCCCTGAAAGGCATAACTAAAGGCATTGCCATATACTTCAGAAAGCGTCTTAGCGGGGGCAACCCACATACCGGGCCAGAGGATGAAGTAAATGAAAGCGGCGGAGGCAAGCCAAATGCCGAAGGTTTTTGCGGCAGATGTCAACTTAGAAGGGAGCGGGTTTTCATCTTTTCTAATTAATTGAATCAAAAGCATTAATCCCACTAAGCCCATCAACACAATAGATGACGATTTGGTTAATTGCGCTAACCCAAACGATGCGCCAGAAATAAGCAAATATAATATTTTTTTATCTTGACGCAAATAAACATAAGCGGCAAGGAACGACGCCAAGACGAATATCGCTAACATACCTTCATGATTAAACAAACGCGCATGCCCCAGAAAAAACGGCGCCAGCGTTGCCAAAGCAATGGAAAGAAACGCAATGAAACGACCGACTAACATTTGCAGAAAATAAAACGCGAGCATTGCGAACGTAAGAATCACGGCAGTTTGAATGAAGCGGCTATTTCGCAAAAGAGTTAAAACATCTTTGCCTTGTTCGCGGAGAAATTCTTCGTAATTCGGCTTGCGCACGTCAAAATATCCTTGCCCTAAGCCGCGATATTCAGGGAAGTATGAAAGCATACCGGCGGTTATCGCCCATGTCGTTGTGACGGCGGGATGATAATCGTAACGGGTGTTTGCAAAATCGCGATGCGTAAGCGCGTAATAATAATTGGAGCCTGAAATCACCCACCAAGGCTCGTCAATTGTAATCGTTTGGTCGTTTTGGACGATATGCGAAGGAGCAACGACAATTAACAGGAGAAAGGCAAGCGCCCATGTGCGCCAATTTTTTTGTTTCATTATAAATCCGCTAACGCTTCAAAAATTTCAGGCGGAAGAGAATCGACCTTGTAAATTTGAACGTATTTGTAATCGTTCATCCAAACTTCGTAGATAGGCTGTTGCGTAGAAAGAATATCTAAAAATGGATGATACTTTGATAATTGAATTTGATTGGCGTAATACACCACCAAATAATCGGCTGAGGTTAAGTAATTGAGTAAATCTTCGTTATGATTGCCGTCTATATAATAAGGGCGAAAAGCGGTGGTTTCGCCGGGGAAGAAATAGGAGAAACACCCGCGCGGGTAATAGACAAAGGCTGTCGCCTCTTCGGCGCCGGGCAACTGAGCGAGGTATGCGGCGGCTTTTTCTAAGCCTTCGCAATATGGAAACTGCGGGTATTTGTTATACCAACCCATTGAATATAAAATCGGGTTGCGGTAGGTGTAGTAGTATGGAAAGTACGAAAGCGCGCTCCACATTTGAACGATAAGGATTACGGCAATTGGAATCGTTCGCCACTTTGTAAGTTTGATTTTCTCAGCGAGCCAAGTGAGGAAATGAAACCAACCAAAGCCCGCCGTTATATTCAACGCCAAATAACTGGTCAAAATATAATGAGGAGAGTTTCGCCCTTGCGCAACGCCAAATAACAAGATAAACCCCGCAGCGGCGGCAAGCAGAAGCGTAGTTAAAAGTTTGAAAACGCGAATCAATTCATCACGTTGGATGAAGCGGAAGAAGAAGCCTAATATTACGCCGAGCCACGTCAATGGAGTCAGGCGATATAACAAGACATAAAAAACGTTTCTCACGCCATAGAAATTAGATTCGAGATTGAAAGAAGAAACGTCCAACTCTTCAGTCACTTTTAGGCGCGCGCCCTGAAAGGCGTAACTGAAGGCGTTGCCGTACACTTCATATAACATTTTTTCAGGCGCCACCCACATGCCGGGCCAAAAAACAAAATAAGCGAGGATAAGGAACGCCAGCCAAATCAAAAATATTTTCGCTTGCGCCAAAAAAGAATTTAGCCAGCCTTCTTTACGATTTTGAATAAACTGAATGAATAGCAAAACGCCAATGGGCGCCAGAATTGCAATAGCCGAAGATTTTGTCAGCTGCGCCAAACCAGCCGAAACGCCTGAAAGCGCTAAAAAAATAAATTTTTTATCTTGTATAAGGTAAACCGTTAAAGAAAAAACCGAAATCATGACAAACAAAGCCATCATCGCTTCATGGTCTAACATGCGGTTATGACCTAGAAAGAATGGGTCAAACGAAGCAAAGATAACTGCAAATGCGGCAACCCATTTAGGAATCATTTTTTGTAACAAATAATAAAGAAACAAAAATAAAAATAAAAGAATAAATATTTGAATCAAACGCGCATATTCTAATAACGTCAACGGGTCGTAACCTTTGTCGTACATAAATGGGTCAAGCCGCCCTTTTTCATAATCTAAATATCCTTGCCCAAAACCGCGAAATTCCGGAAAGTATAAGTGCATTGCCGTAGCGATAATCCACATTGTGGTGACGGCAGGTTGATATTCATAGACTGTTTTTTCAAATTCACGCTGCCCCAGCGCGTAGTAAAAATTCGCGCCCTGACTTAACCATGAAGGCTCGTCTAACGTCACAAACGAATCAATGCCTGGCAAGCGCGGCGCAAGGAAGACGACTATCAATGTTAGATAAATTAAAAAATTCGCGCGTTTTTCATTCATAAAAAAGATTATACCAAAGCAAGTTTTTTAGCTTTCGCTGGTAGAATCATATTTAATGAAAAAGAACAACCAATTTCTACAAAAGCCCTTTATCGTTCCGTTTTTATTTGCGTTGATTATTTTGCTAGCCTATGGCTTGCTCACGCCGTGGCTCGGGTTTTATTGGGACGATTTACCGTTTGCCTGGTTTCTAAAATTTTTCGGTCCTACCGATTTTATTGAAGGCTTTCGCCCTTTTCGCCCATTATTAGGATATATCTTCGCTGTCACTACTTCTATTTTTGGCGGGCATCCGCTGACATGGCAGATTCTTGGGTTGATTGTTCGCTTCATTCTTGGGTTTCAAGTTTGGGCGTTGCTTCGTCAAGTTTTCCCTACACCGACACAGCCCGCCCTTTGGGTGGCATTGTTGTTTACCGTTTATCCTGCTTATCGGCAACAATGGGCAGCGTTGACGCATGTCAATCAGGAATTGATTCCGTTAATCTTTCTTCTTTCTTCTTTTATCGTAACAGTAAAGATTTTACGAAATGAAAGTAGTCCAAAATATTTTCTGATTCTTGCAGTTCTTTTACAAGCGCTTGGGCTTTTCTCCACCGAATATTTCTTTGGGCTAGAAATTTTACGTTTTTGCTTTATTGTGGCGGTTTTGTCTGAAACAATACAAAATCGTAAAGCATTAATTCAAAAAAGTATAGCGACATGGTTTCCCTATGTTACCGTTTGGATTGTAAACGCCATTTGGACGTATCTCTATCATCAATCCTCTGCGTACGCTTCTTATGATATTGATTTAGCCCCCGCTTTGTCGCCTTTGGCGTTAGTCAATGAGTTTATTAACACGCTGTCATTATCGGGTTTTGTTTCTTGGCTAAATGCATTTAACGTCTTTGCGAGTATTGACGGCTCGCTCACTCAAATAGTTGCGTTATTGATTTTTATAGCGTCCACTTTCGCTGTTTTTTTTGTTGTTCAATCTAAACAAGAACAATTTACAAATTACGAATTACGAGTTACGAATACTGGTTTACAACTCGCCCTCATTGGTCTCATCGCCGTTTTTGCAGGCAGGCTCCCCTCTTGGGCGGCGGGCTTACCCTTAAAAATAGAATTTGATTACGACCGCTTCTTCGTTTCAATCATGCTGGGGGCTAGTTTGTTTATCGTTGGGCTGGCAGAGTTGACGTTAAGAGAGGGGCGCGGAAAAATTATGGCATTGAGTATTTTGATTGGCGTATCTACCGCTTATCAATTTTCAATCGCCAATACGTTCAGAAGAGATTGGGCAAATCAGCAAGAGTTTTTTTGGCAAATGGCATGGCGGATGCCGGCGCTCAAAGAAAATACGGCGATATTAACTTATGAATTGCCTTTTCAATACGCTTCCGATTATCAATTGACTTCGGCGCTCAATTGGCTATACGCCCCCGATTTAGATAAGCGCGACATTCCATATCTGCTGATGTATTTGAAAACAAGATTTAATGTCGGAGAAATAAAGGCGGGGCGCCCCATTGAAACGCAATATCGAACCGTACGTTTTAGCGGGAATACTTCTGATAGCGTTGTGATTTATAAAGAAGCGGACGGTTGCTTGCGCGTGCTTGACCCAATTTATAACAACGCCGAAACCGTGCCAGACGCAAATGTGTATTTAATACAAGCGATTGAACTATCGAACCCCGATTTGATTTTGCTCGATGCAAACCCAACGTTAGATAGAACCTTGTTTGGAAGTGAACCCGCGCATAGTTGGTGCTATTTTTATACAAAAGCGGAAGCGGCGCGTCAGACAGGAAATTGGGACGAAGTTGTCAATTTGTATCGTGAAGCGGAACAGAATGGTTTTGCCCCCAAATTGCCTGTTGAGAATTTAATATTTATTGAAGCGTTTGCGCAAACGGGCAGTATAGATTCGGCAGTGGAGTTAACCGAACGCACGATTAAATCTCAGCCGACATTATGCCCCGCTTTGAATACATTATGGAGTAGAGCGGGAAATGCGGCGGTAAACCCAGCGCTAGAAAAAGGATGTAAGTAGTTACAACCCATGCTGAATGGCAATAATTGCGGCTTGGGTTCTATCAGAAACGTTGAGTTTTTCTAAAATGGCGCTGACGTGGTTACGCACTGTGCCTTCGGATAAATGTAGGTGAGAGGCGATGTCTTGATTCGGCATTCCTTTGGCAAGCAGGCACAGCACGTCTAACTCGCGTTCGGTAAGTTTTTCTTTTAAGATAGAAGCGGGTTGCGTTTGATTGCTGGCTACTTGGTGCAATACTTTGCCAGCCACGGCGGGGTCGAGGAAAGATTTGCCTTCCAGTGTGCCGCGAATGGCTTCGATAATTTTTTGGCGCGGCGTGTCTTTGAGTAAATAACCCGATGCGCCCGCGCGGATAGCGTCGAACAGCCATTCGTCGTCGTCGTAAGTGGTTAGCACTAAAATTTTTACGTTGGGCAATTTTTTGCGAATTTCGCGCGTGGCTTCAATGCCGTTCATAATCGGCATTTTCAAATCCATCAAAATTAAATCGGGCTTGTGTTTTTGGGCGAGTTCAAGCGCCTCTGCTCCGTCTTGAGCGGAGGCAACCACTTGAAAGTCTTTTTCAAGGGTGAGGAGCATTTCAAGCCCATCGCGGATGACTGCTTGGTCGTCGCATAATAGTATTTTCATAGGAAATCACCAACTTTAGATTGTTTCAGCCGCCAATCTTTGAGCCGATAAAGGGATTAAATTTTTAATGTCACTCGCGTTCCTTTGCCTTTTTCGCTTTCAATTTGTAAACTTCCGCCAGCGAGTTCGGCGCGCTCTTTCATGCCGATTAATCCAAAATGCCCGGTGGACGTTTTAGATTTTACATCAAAGCCTATGCCGTCGTCTTGGATGATGAGATGGGCGTGATGGTTCGTATGCGTGAGACGAACGGAAAAGCGCTTTGCGCCTGAATGTTTGACGATGTTTTCTATCGCTTCTTGCGCGATGCGGAAAATGGTTTGCTCTACATCGGGGCTGAGAGAAGGCATAGGGTCGAGATGCAGGTTGAGGTCAAGCGAGAAGCGTGAAGCGGCGGATTCGGCGATTTTTTTGACGGCGAGTCTTAATCCTAAATCTTCTAAATCAGAAGAACGCAAGGCTTTCAAAGCGCGGCGGGTTTCGTCCACTCCTTTGCGTGTGGTTTCGATGGATTTCTCTATGAGGTTGCGGGTTTGGGTAATGTCCACGTCAAAGTAGGCTTTGGCGGTTTCAAGCGAAACGGATAAAGCGGTGAGGGTGTGAGCGAGGGTGTCGTGCAATTCGCGGGCGAGACGATTGCGTTCACGGCTTACGGCAAGTTGCTCTAAGGTGGAGGCGTAATGCGCGAGGTTGGCGTTGGCTTCGCGCAGAGACTGTTGTTGTAAACGAGAACGCGTGACCAACGCATTAATAAAAATGCCAACGGCAATAAAACTAATGGTGCGGACGATGGCGACAAAGATAAATATAAAAATGTTGCGAAAATCGAATGGGTTTAGAACGATTAAGGTAAGTTCGAGCATTGCCGTTGCCAGGGCAAATAAAATAATATGTATGAGTTTGTATTCCCATGCCACGAGCGCTAGCGCCACAAACAATACGGGCAATTGACGCAGCGCCATGCCTTCGGCATTGGAAAGCGGACCTTGCGGAAAACGCGGGACAATGAGTACGTTGATAAAAATGGGCGCGGCGGCGATTAAGAAAATCATCAGCGGGTAAAACAGTTCGCCTAGTTTTTCTTTTATCCAACCCCAAAATGAGAATAGTAAAAAGAGCAGGGCGGCAATGCCGTTGCTAAGGTAAAAAAGGTAAATGGGCGCGAAGGGATTTTGCGGTTGCCCCAGTCTTTGCGGCGGAAGCAGCGGTTGTTGATTTTGTTGCAAGGCTTGAATGCGCTCGGAAATTGCCAGCGCTCTTTGAATGCGCGGCGTGTATAAGATGGTATCCATGAGCGCCATTGCGATTAAGAAGCCGAGCCAAATCCAGGCGGCGGTGCGAAGGATTTTTAGCGAGTCGGTTGGCATAAATTTATCTTATCACGAGGGGGGTATCTATGGGAATGTTGGCGGTCACTGTTTGGATGTTGAATCTATGACAATTGTCATGGGGGCGGGTGGAAAATTCATTTGGGCAAATTGAAAATTCGTGATTGGCTTCACTCTCGGTTTTGGGTTGCGCCAGATACACTGTGGGCATGACAAACTCTACGCTTACTCATTCAAAAAAAGAAGCGACTCGTTTCGTCCGTTTTGCGATTGTGGGCTCGCTTGGCACATTGTTAGATTTTAGCGTTTTGACTTTGCTCAAATTGGCGGGCTTGCACACATTATTGGCAAACAGCGTTTCTTTTACCGTAGGGCTAACAAATAATTTCACGCTTAATCGCGCGTGGACGTTTGAAGATATTGAACATGCAAATTGGAAAAAGCAGTTCGGGCAATACGTTATCGTCAGCTTAATTGGGTTGACGTTGAATAATGTCATTGTACTTTTGTTAGAGCAGGTTTTTCTCGTTTTGCTTCATCAATCGGAATGGTCGTACTTCCCTGCAAAGATTATCGCTACGGGCGTGGTAGTGTTTTGGAATTATTTTGCAAATAAAACTTGGACGTTTCGAGAGATGTAAGTTCGTAAGTCGCAAGGCTAGTAAAGGAGTTTATTAAAATGACAACAGAAACTTTTCCGCAACAACATTCATTTCTTAGTAAAAAACTATTTGCCAATATCACCCCCGCCATGCTTATCGTCGTCGCCATTATGTTTTTTTCATTGGCGTTGCACCTCTACAACATTGATGCCATCGGCAATGCAAATCAATATTACACAGCCGCAGTTGAATCCATGCTGAAATCATGGCGCAACTTTTTCTTCGCAGCGGCAGAGCCAGGCGGTTCGGTGACGGTAGATAAACCTCCGCTAGGGTTATGGATTCAAACTATCTTCGCATACTTTTTGGGCGTAAGCGGTTTTACCGTTTCGCTTCCAAATATTTTAGCGGGCGTGTTTGGTATTCCGTTGCTTTATAGCATGGTTAAAAAATATATGGGCGAAATTGCAGGCATCGTGGCGGGGTTTGTCATGTCAATTACGCCTGTGTTCATTGCAACCAATCGCAACAACACGATGGACGGCATGTTGGTTTTCACTTTGTTGCTTGCGGCTTACGCATTTATTCAAGCCGCCGAAACGGGGAAAATAAAATGGCTTATGCTTGGCGCATTCCTTGTTGGGCTTGGGTTCAATATCAAAATGTTGCAAGCCTTTTTGCCGCTCCCCGCTTTTTACGCGCTTTATTTTTTTGCGGCGAAAGAAAATTGGCTTCGCAAAATTATCAACTTAAGTTTAGCGACCGTTCTTTTAATGGTCGTTTCTTTATCATGGGCAATTGTTGTAGATTTAACGCCAGCGGAAAATCGCCCTTACATTGGTTCAAGCGGTAACAACACTGTGTTTGGATTAATCTTTGGGCATAATGGAATTTCGCGCTTGGATAATCAACGCGATAACAACGCGCCTCCATCTGGATTTCAGCCTGCTCAACCCGCGCGAGCAAACTCTCAGCCCCAACAGGGGAATCCCCCGCCGTTTGCGCTGGAAGCATGCGCGGGTCAAACGCAAGGTTCATCTTGTTCGTTCACCACGCCTAATGGGCAAACCATTCATGGGTCATGTATTACGCCGCTTAACTCAACCGAGTTAGCCTGCGCGCCTGTTAACATGCTTCCGCAAAACGGTCAGCAACCAATGGGTCAAAATAGCGGCGTTCCGTTTTCAAACGAAACGGGGTCGCCGGGGATATTCCGCTTTTTTACTCAACCGCTTTCTAAACAAATGTCGTGGTTATTGCCTTTTGCTTTGATTAGCGTTTTACTGGCTTTATTGGCTTCAAAAATAAAATTACCGATTGAATCAAATGCGCATAAAGCATTAATTATTTGGGGCGGGTGGCTGCTCACTTGCGTTGTGTTCTTCAGCATGATTTCTGGAATTTTCCATGCGTATTATGCCATTATGCTTGCCCCTGCGTTAGGCGCAATGGTTGGGGTGGGCTTTGCTCAAATTTGGCGATGGGGTGAAGATAAGCCTTGGGCGTTAGCTTTGTTAATCGTTTCGGCTATCGCCACCCTTGTTTTTCAAATCTTTGCCGCCACGCAATACAACGAGTTTTCGTGGTGGATGCTTGGGATATTGATTATGCTGGGGTGCGGCGCCATACTCGCCGTTGTCAAGAAGCGGTTGGCTTATGTCATCGTCATCGTCTTCGCCTCAATATGCGTCATTCCTTTGTATTGGAGCGTGATGACAGTTGCATCGGGTTCAAATCATAATTTACCCACTGCGTATGAGGGGCAAAATCAAAGGTTACGCGGCGTCCCTGCGCCTGTGAATGGCGGCAATGGAGAAAATGTTAATGCGCCATTGGTTGAGTTTTTACAAGCCAACACGCAAGGTATTGAATATTTAGTCGCTGTGCCGTCTTCGCAAACGGGGGCAAATTTAGTCATTGAAACTGGGCGACCCGTTTTATACATGGGCGGTTTTGGCGGTCAAGATGACGTTGTGACAGTAAGCGATTTACAAGAAATGGTCGCTAACAATGAACTGCGCTACGTTTTATACGGCGGCGAAAATGGAAGTAAGGCAGAAATATCCGTATGGCTAGAGGCTTCTTGTCAGACTGTAACGGGCGTCGCCCTATCGCAAAATACGCTCAACCAAGCCTTGAAATTATACGATTGCCTGCCGTAACGCATGTAATGCGCTGGAGGCAAAACTAAACATTGATAAAAGGAATTCCACATGAAACGTATGACCTTCCTTCTCACCCTTCTGGTTTCGTTCAGTCTGGCGTGTTCGCTGACCGGCGCGCCCGCCACCACCCAATCCCCAATTACCAGTCCCCAATTACCAGCGACCAATTCCCTCACGCCAACTACTCAATCCTCTTCCTCTCCCGCCGTCCTCTACTTCACCATTGGGATGCACATCGAGCCGATGGGCGAGACCGCACAGGGGTACGGCAACGGCAAGGGCGATTATCACCAGCCGCAGTTCTTCCAGCGTCATGTGCAGGATATTCTGACCGTGACGGGCATCGTCGAGGCGCACGGCGGGCGGATGACAATTCAGGCGCAAAGCCCGTTTACTACCGTTGTGATTGAGTCGGGTAACACCATTCTCGCTGACCTGGCGGCGCGCGGGCATGAAATTGCCCTGCACTTCCACGAGGACGCGCATTTGGGCAAGAACTCGTCAGCGCTTTCCGTTCAGCAGTGGTGCGACGTGATGAAGCAGGAAATCGCCCTCATCACGCAGGCCAGCGGTGTGACCGACATCCGCTACTGGAGCGGCGGCAATCTCTATCCGAACGTTTACGAAGCCGCCGAATGCGCGGGCTTGGACGTGAACAGCGATTGGAAGAATCCGCAGATGCAAAGCACCGACCTCTCGCTCGTGGGCGTGAACCCTTGGCGGCCGGCCGGCGGCACGGATGGCGTGGATTTCACGCTCTTCACCCAGCATGACCCGAATGGCGCGATTGTTTTCCTGCCTGAAGGGCAATATGATAAGAATAATTTCGCTTCCATGCGCCGCAGTCAGGATGCAGGCGGTGACGAAGCCTACTTTGAGTATCTCAAGACGCAACTCTATGCCTCGCTCGAAGCCGCCCAAGCGGGCAAAGTTAACGTCTTCCACTTCACCATTCACCCCGGCGAATTTCGCGGCGACCCAAATCAGCCCTTCGCCGTCATCGAGAAGTTTCTGACCGAGGTCGTTGACCCGCTCGTCGCCAGCGGACAAGTTCAATGGGCGACCTTCTCCGAGATGGCGGATGCTTACGCGGCGTGGGAGGCGGCGAATCCGGGTGTGGCGCCGAAGTGAGAGTCAGTAATCAGTGGGCAGTGAACAGTAAACAGTGATGGAGAGATGCTATGAAACCCTTCACTCTCTTATTCACCAGTCTCTTTCTCATGGCTTGCGCGTTGACCGCGCCGCTGGCGCAGGGGACGGAAACGCCGACTGCTGGTTCGACAGGCTCACCAACCGCCGCGCCCGTCTCTGCGACCGAAGCCGCTCCGACCATGACCCTCGCGGCGACGCCTCCTCCCGTCCAGCCGCCTGCCGGTCAGCCTCCTTCCGGCAAGCCCTGCGGCGATGGCGTTTGCCAGGGACCGGAGAACGCGCAGAACTGTTCGGCGGATTGCTCTGCTCTCCCCTCTCCCGTCGTGAGAGAGGCGGGCGAGGGAAACGCGTACACCGTCATCAATCCCTCCAGCGGCGCGACGTTGTATGTGGCCGTCTTCTATCCCGACAACTGGGACGGGCAAAGCAAACTACCGACCCTCGTCCTCGTCCCCGGCGGGAATGGCGATAGCGACAGTTTCCTCAAGAAGCCGCCAAAAGGCCCTTCTACGGTAGAGGTCGTCAATCAGGCCGGCTACACTGCCGTCGTATTCGACCCCGATGGGCGCGGACAAAGCGACGGGACGGAGAACTACAACGGCTTCGTCCATCAGGACGGGCTGGCGGAAGTGATTCGCTTCGCCGCGACCCTGCCCGGCGTGGACTCCGCCAACATCGGTCTTGTGACCTATTCCTATGGGATCACGATGGGCGCGGGCGCGCTGGCGCGGCATCCCGATTTGCCGGTCAAGTTTCTGATTGACTGGGAAGGTCCCGCCAATCGAAACGACACCGGCGGCTGTGACGGCGCGGGGCTGGGTCACTTGAAAGACGTTGCCTCCTGCGCGGATGAAGCCTTCTGGGCGGAGCGCGAAGCCAGCACGTTCATCGCTCAGATTCGCGTCCCGTATCAGCGCGTGCAGTCGCAAACCGACCACGTCCAGCCCGATAACGCTCACGCAATTCTGATGGTCAACAATGCCGTAAGCGGAGGGGTTCCCTGGGTGCGGCTGAACAACGAAACGCCCAACCAAACCTACGACCCGAATAATCCGCCCGCCATGCTGCCCGATAACGTCATTGACCGTCAGCAAGACCGCTTCATCGTGGAATATGCAAAAGAACTGTTTGCTATGTAGGACAACTCTATGAGTTGTCCTACCAGAGGCAGGCGATCCATGCTCGAAACAATTGCGCGTCTTCTACATCTTCAAGTCTGGCGATTGCGCGGCTACGACGCCTTTGCCGGGGAATGGTATCCGCTTCCCGGAGTCTTCCTCAGCGAGAGTGCGGCCATCCGCGCCGCGCACAGGCGGCTGAAGCAATTGGAGAAAACCCAGCCGTCCAGCATCTCCGGCGGGCAGGATGGTATTCAAGACCAGGTCTATCTCGTCTGCCCTGATGGAAGTTTGAAGCGGGTCCGTTGAAATTAAATCCTGAACATCCTGTCTATCCTGTTTGACCCCAAATGAGGTTATATGAAACGCCTCTCCCTCCTTCTCACCCTCATCACCCTTCTCACGCTCTCGTGCAGTCTGCTGCCCGGCTGGGTCTGTTGCGCCCCGCCTCCCATTCCCACCCTCACGCCCGTCGCCGCAACATCAACTGTCGCCCCACAGATGACCGCTTCGCCGACTACTGCCCCACTGATTACTGACACGCTGACCACTGACATCCCTTACATCACCTTCGTCATCAACGTCCACGACTGGACACATCCGACCGAGAGCGCCGACATCCTGCTCAAACTGGTGGACCTCTTCGAGAAATACGGCGTGCGCGGCGACTTCTACTTCACCGCCGAAATCACCCGTGAACTGGCGGAAACACGCCCCGACGTCATCGAACGCTTCCGTAACTCGAACATGACCATCAGTTATCACATCCGCCCGCCGCACCCGCTCTATACCGGCTTCGATGACCGACTGCAAGGGCTGGACGACGCCGCGCTGTATCAGACTCTGCTGGATTACGAAACCTATGCGCTGAACCTCGAAACCGGCGACCTCGACCGTTCGCGCCCCGGCGGCTACACCTACGTTGCCCAGGTTTTCGGGCGCAAACCCGTCGTCGCCTCCGTGCCGAACAGCGGGCGCATCAAAGACGTGGCGCAACAGGTCTATGCCTCGCTCGGCGCGCAGATGACCATCCTGTACCACGAAGAAGGCACGAAGCTCGAACAGCCCTTCGAGTACGTCAACGGTCTGCTCGTCCGCCCCAGCGACTTCAGCGTGACGCGCAACACCCTCGTGGACGGCACGGACAACTTCTGGTGGAACATGATGAGCAAGCCCAACGCCGCCGATTACCGCCCCCTGCATCTGCTGGAGTTGGGGCTGGAACGATGGAGAGGACAAACTGAAAGTTTGTCCTACAAGCGTGCGCAGTTCATCACCTCCCTCATCCACGAAAACAACTTCTACCGCCGCGGCGCGGAAGGCTGGACGAGCATCTACTTCGACATGAACGGCGCGAAGAAGGGCAACCCCCTGCCCGCGCCCTGGAATTTGAACGCCCCCGACCCATCCAGTCCGCGCACGGAAGAAGACAAAGCCGCTATCTTCGCCGCCTACGAAGAGATGGTCGCCTACGCCGCCGCGAATCTGACGGTGGTCACTTCGGAGGATATTTTGCAGATGGCGAAATAATTACTTTGCTCTGGCAGGGGCTTAGCCCCTGCCAGAGCAAAGAGTAACGAAAGGAAACTCCATTGATGAAAAATAAAGCGATTACTTTCGCCATTCTCATAGCAGTTCTTCTGGTGTCATGCAGTGCAGAAGCTGTGGCAACTCCTGCTGTTTCCGCAACTCAAACAGAAGCAACGCTGTCCGCGCCCGCAGATGATACGTCCCCGCCGAACATCATCCTGGTCATTGCGGACGATGTGGGCATCGATTCCAGCCCGTGTTACGAAGTCGGCGCGGAGAAACCGAACATGCCGAATCTCGAAGCGATGTGTCAATCGGGCGTGGTCTTCGATAACGTCTGGGCGACACCGGCTTGCTCTTCCACGCGAGCCGCTATTTTGAGCGGAGAATATGGACTGCATAACGGCGTCCTTGCGGCGGGTGAACGGCTGGAAGATACCGAGTCACTTTTTGATGTTCTTGCACCAGCCTCCTATGCCAATGCGGTCATCGGCAAGTGGCATGTGGGCGGCAGGCAGCCCGACCCCAATCACCCCGCATCCTTTGGCGTGGACCATTACGCGGGCTTCCTCACTTCTGGCTTGAAAGATTATTACGAGTGGGACATCATCGAAGACGGCGAGAGTTCGCATGTGAGCGGGTACGCCACGACTGTATTCACCGACAAGGCAATGGAATGGATCGAGCAGCAGGAGGCACCGTGGTTCTTGTGGCTGGCATATAACGCGCCGCATATTCCAAATCACCTCCCGCCTGAGGGACTATACACCCAGCAGGGATTAACAGGAACGCCGCGCGATATGCGCCAAAACACCCGCGCGTACTATTTTGCGGCAATGGAAGCGCTGGACGCTGAAATGGGACGCCTGCTCAATTCCCTGCCGCCTGAGACACGCGCCAACACGGTGGTTATCTTCATCGGCGATAACGGCTCGCATGATACCGTCTCGCAGGGCTTTGACCCTGAGAAAACGAAGTTCACCGTGTACGAAGGCGGCATCCATGTGCCAATGGTCATTGCGGGAGAGGACGTCACACGCATGGGCGAACGCGAAGACGCGCTCATTAACATCACCGACTTGTTCGCCACCATTGCAGAACTGGCAGGCATTTCAGAAACCGCGCACCCTGACAGCGTCAGTTTTATGGATGCGTTGAGTAGTTCAGCCTTCACAGGACGCGAGTATGCCTATTCTGAATATCGCTTTGACGATGGCAACACCGCCTGGACGGTTCGCAACCTGCAATATAAACTGATCGAATACTCCGACGGGCGCAGGGAGTTGTATGACCTGTCTGTTGATCCGTTTGAAAGTAATGACCTGATTGCCAATGGCATTTCGCCAGAATTGGAAAGCATGATTTTGGAATTTGAAAATTACAGGAATGGGCTTTAACCATGAAACGACTTACTTTTTTCCTTGCGCTTCTCGCGGTCATCTCGCTGGCGTGCAATGCATGGCAGAGTCAACCCACAGCGGAGAGTCAACCCACTGAAACGCAACCAGCCCCAAACACGGAAGAAGCGGCGACATCCGCGCCAATTTCTGCGTCCGTCACGGTCAACGATTACGCCATCTTCTCCATCAACGTGCAGGATTTTTCGTACCCCGAACAATCCGCCGCCGTGCTCGATAAAATCATCGCCCTGCACGAAACCTATAACGTGCCTGTGGATATTTATCTAACGGATGTGATGGCGCAACTCTACGCCGAACAATTCCCGCAACTGCTGGAGCGGCTCAAGACCTCGCCTGTGGTTGCCATCTCGTATCACTACCGCGCCCCGCGTCCGTATGCCAATAATTACGATTGGCTCGGTCTGCAAAATATGAGCGCCGATGAACTCTACCAAACCGTGCTGCGCTACGAAACCCACGCCGTTGACCCCGTCACTGGGCAGACCACCGACGCGGCGGGCGGCTATCAATATGTCGCTTCGCTGATTGGGTATCCGCCGTATGCCGCCTCATCCATCTCCGCTGACGCCGACTCTGCCCTGATGCGCGTCTTCAAAGAACTCGGCGCACAGATGACCGTCGTCCACGGGCGCGCGCTCAACCTGGGCGACACAAAGAAAGGTTTATACATTCGCCCTGAGCATTACGATTACATGCTCTTTCAAAACGTCGGCGCAGACCCAGCCGCCTCATTTGAGAATGCGCTCAACGAAGCGCACAACTCGCAAGGCATTGCCCCGTATTTCGTCGGCGTGAAAATGCACGACAACGATTTCTTCGCCGCGCAGTCTGCCTGGCTGACCGTGTATGTGGACGGCGGCAAACGCCCGCCGTGGAATCCCTCCCTCAAATCGCCGCTGCTCTCCCAAGCCGAGCAGGATGCCATGTGGGCGATGTACGAGCAAACCGTCCTCTACGTTGCTTCGCAGAACGCTAGAATCGGCATTGTCAATTTGCCGATGGTCTTGGATATGATTTCAAAGTAGCGCAAGATTTATCTTGCGAAAAAAGGAATAAAACATGAAACGCCCGCTGATTCTTTTCCTCGTCCTGATGATGACTGCCGCCTGCTCGCTGCCCTCTGCGACTCAGCCCCCGCCTCCCGCCGCGCCGACAGTTGCCTCCGTTTCCCCAACCTCTGCCCCCGCTGAAACGACTCCCGCCTCCGCGCCAGCAGCGAGCGCGTCCACCCTGCTGTACATCTCCGGCACGACCCATATCGAATCCAAGCCGCAGACCTGGCCCAATGTAGATGTCTATCTCGCCTTCCTGCAGCAAGTGACCGCCCTTGGCATGAAATGGTCTGTCGGCGCGGACATCGGCTGGCTCGAAGGCGAACCCCGCGCGGCGGAACTCATCCAAAAATCCGAAGCGCTGGGCGTGCAGTGGGATGTTCACACTCACAGCCCACAAGACCGCGCAAAAGCCGCCTGGCTCATCACGCAAATGGGCGGGCATCCCAACTCGGTCGTTTCGGGCATGCTGGTCAGCGAGTTGAATGGGATGGGTCCGCAAACCTATCAGGGCTTCACCTGGACTCCGCGCGTGCTGTGGGGCGGCACAAACTGCCCCGGTCACCGCCCCGGCTGTGACGACACCGCCGCAGGGATATGGATTCCGCTCAGCGCGGAGCAGTATGCCACGCACAACCCGAACGGGCAATACATCCGCGTTGGCGGCGGCACGCATCAACTGAACGATGCGCGCGCCCTCGCCCAAGCCATCGCCAGCGGGCAGTATCCCTACCCCGTCATCAGTTTCACGCTCATGGTGGACCCCACCACCTTGCAAATTGTCAACAGCAGCGACGGCATAGCTGAAATCACCGCCTTCGTGGACGAGATGAATCAATATCCCTTCGTCCGCTGGGCAACCATCGAAGAGACCGCTCAGGCATGGCTGGACGCCGGGAGCGTGCCGGGCCGGATTGAGATGGGAGAGTAAAGGTTAATTCCGCCCTGCCAGCCGATAGCTGCGCGGCGCGCTGCCCATTACCCGTTTGAAGGCTTTGCTGAAAGCCGCCTCAGAGCGGTAGCCCACCCGCGCGGCGGCTTCGTTCACGCGCAAATCTGCCTGCTGCGCCAGCAGACGCGCCGCCATTTGCATCCGCCAGCGGGTGAGATATTCCATCGGCGGCTCGCCCGTCAGCGCGGCGAAGCGCGCCGCAAACGCCGAGCGCGAACAGGCAACCGCCCGCGCCAGCGAAGCGACCGTCCACGGGTGTTCGGGCTGAGTGTGAATCAGGTTCAGGGCTTTGCCAATCAACGGGTCGTGCAGAGCGCCCAGCCAGCCGCTGTGTGCCACGCCCTGAATTTCCACCCAGCGTTGAATCATCTGCACGAACAAAATATCTGCCAGACGGCGCAAAACGGCTTCTTTAGCGGGGCGCATCGCTTCGGCTTCGCGCGCCATCATCTCCAGCGTGGCGCTCAGGGCGCTTTCTGGCTGATAGGGAATGTGGATGACGCGCGGCAGGCGTTTGAGAAAGGCGGCGGTTTCGGTAAACTCAAAGTCGAACGTGCCGCATAGCACCACCGCCGAGGGGGGTTCGCTCCAGCGCATCAGGGCGCATTCGCCCCACTGGTCGAGTTCCAGGTTGCCAAAGACCGGCGCGTCCGGCGTTTCCAGCAGGGAATGTTCTTCCCCGCCCGGCAAGAGCAGCACATCCCCTTCGCGCAGGGGTAAAGTGGCGGGGTCGCCTTGCAGGCGAAAATAGCCGTTTCCCCGATACAGAACGTGAAACACCGCGCAGGCGCGCGGCGCAAAGTGCAAGCCCCACGGCGAGCCGAGTTCGGAGCGGCAATAGACACTGCTTTTCAGGCGGGCGAGACTTAAGACTTGAGTGAGCGTGTCGGACATTTTGGACGAATGGCAAAGAAAAGCGGACGATTTATCATAGACCGTCCAATTTTTCTCGATTATATTCCCAGCATTCTCATTTGGTCAATGGAGGCGCACCATGCACACCCCGCCCGAAGGCGCAAACCCCTTTCTTTACACCCTGCTCGTTTTCATTCACATCTTTGCCACGATGGTGGCAGTTGGCTTGAACGCCAGTTACGTCATCTGGATTTTGCGCGGCTCGAAAGAAAGCGCCAGCCTGCCTTTTGCCTTGCGCGGCGTCAAGTTCATAGACGATTACGTTGCCAACCCCTGCTATCTGGCAGGCGGCGTGACGGGCGTGCTGATGATTCTGATGGGCAAAGCCGTTGCCCCGTTCCTGTGGGTGGCGATTGGATTGTATGTGCTGGCAATGGCTATCGCGTATGGCGTTTACACCCCTCTGCTCAGCCGTCAAATCCAAACGCTGGCCGCCAAAGGCGCGGGCGACGCGGAATATCAAAGATTGGCGCAGCGGTCCAACCAGATTGGCGCGTTCATGGGAATTCTGGTCGTCATCATTCTGCTGCTCAAAATCTTTGAGCCGCCGCTGTGGTAAACCAACAACAAAAGGAGAAGGTCATGCGAAGTATTCGTATCGTTCATTTGCTGTTCACCTTTGGCATTGGATTGTTCGCCGGGCTGTTGTACACGTTTGAGCAGGGCGTGATTCCCACCCTGACTACACTCAATGCGCTCGAATATACCAAAGTGGAGCAGGGCTTGATTCGTTCGCTGGATGCCTTTCCCACCGGCGTGATTGTGGTGGCAACGCTTTCCATGTTGCTGCCGCTCTATCCGCTGGTTCGGCTGTGGGGGGAACGCCGCGCGGCTTACTGGCGGCTGACCGCGCTGGGCTGGGCGTTATTTTTCTTTGGGGTGGGGATTTTTACCATCGTGTTGAACGTCCCCATCAACAACACCGTTTTGACGTGGAACCCCGCCGCCCCGCCCCCCGATTGGGAAACCGCCCGCAACACCTGGAACACCCTCAACGCCATCCGTACGCCAATTAACTATTTGAGTTTTCTGTGCATGATTTGGGCGGCGTTTGAAATGCCCAAGCCTTAGCGTAATAACTAAGGAATGTTGACCCGCTTTGCCATCAAAATATCGGGCTTGCCGATTCCGTTCGCGTCGGGAATAACGCCGACAATAACATAACCCATTTTTTGATAAAACTGATATGGATGACCTTTGAAGTTTTGAATATTTTTTATTTTGTCGAATAAGTTTTCATAAAGATTCGCATTGGAAAGCGAAGTCATATTATCTTCATCGTCTGTGCCAAGAATAATCGTAAGCCCGCCTCGTTCTCTAACCTGCTTTTCAAAATCTTCTACCAGCGTTTTACCTATCCCCTGTTTTTGAAGTTTCGGTTGAACGGCGAGCGGGTGCAATTCCCACACATTGCCGTCGTATTGAGAAAGCCCGCCAATGATTCCAAGCAAGCTATTTTCATCATCTATAGCGGCGCGAAGGATGTGGTTTTCTTCTAAAATGTTGTGAATTTCTTGCAAGCCGTCTTCAACCGTTTGCCACGCTTCGCCCCAATGTTCGTGAAACGCATCCACCAGCAATTGAGCGGCTTGATGGATTAGATGGCGGTCTTCTTTTTGTAAAGGGATTATTTTCATGGCTACCTTTGTAACGCAATTTGCTATATCAACTTCTTGCGTGCTGAAGACGGTCTTTGATTAATTGCCTAAAGCCGTATGATTAATTTTGGGAGCTACTCCTTGCTTTTTGTTCCAGGGGCAATAACTCGGCGTAAATTTTTTCATGCGTAGGCGTTGGGATGTTTAACGCCTTGCCCATGCGAATCACGCCGCCGATTTGGTCGTCTAACTCCGATGGTTTTCCTGCCATCATGTCTTTTTGCATAGAAGGTATCATACCCGCTGGGGCGGCGTCTATGCGTTTCATAATATCGTTTATCAGATGTTCTGAAAGTAAAACGCCCTGCGCGCGAGCGACATTGGCGGTTTCGGTCATTGCGTTTATTAACATGGTTCTAAACTCAGGAATATTGCGATATTCATTAATGGGTTTACGCACAAACGCCCCTACGCCGCTTGTGCCAGAAATAAAAACATATTTTTCCCACATGGCGGCGTGGATATCGGCTGGAATTTCAGCCATGATGTTTTCGATATTTGAAAACATTTTATGAATAGATAATATTCTCTCGCTTTTTGAATTATCCAATTCGCCAAAGGCAATATATGGGTTCATGCCCATGTGACGGATATGACCTGCGTCTTCAATAAAAACGCTAATACGACATAATCCGCCCAACACATGTCGCTTGCCAAAATTAGCAATTAATCTATCAATATGTTCTATGCCGTTTAATAACGGGAGGATGGCTGTGTTATCGCCAATTAAGTTTTGGATTTGTTCCAGAGCGGGGGCGAGTTGCCATGCTTTGAGAGCAAGGACGATTACATCTACAACGCCAATCGCTTCGGTTGAGTCTACGGCTTGGGCGGGGTGAATTGTAAAATCTCCAAGCGTGGAAGAGATTTTCAAACCTGTTTGTTGAATGGCTTTGAGGCGCTCGCCTCTGGCAATAAACGTAACGTCTTCTCCCGCTTGGGCAAGCCTGCCGCCGAAATATCCGCCTACGCCGCCTGTTCCAAAAATTGCTATTTTCATGAAATCTCCAGTAAATTAGCGCCCTAAAGATGTTGAGGCGTTTTTTCACGATGATAATACAAAAACGTCTTCGGGGTAAATCTTACAGCCGAAGAGCAAAAACCTGTTTCCCGAAGAAAGAAGCGAATAAAAAATCCGAGAAAAAATTTTCTCGGATTTTTTATCATCAAGCAGGCAATGGCTCTGCTTTTTTTGATTCATCATGGTCAGGCAGTAACGTTTCGGCGTTGTGAATGGGAGAAACGAAGTAACCAATCATGCCGATAAAAATAGTTAAGAAGCCGCAGAAGAAAATGAGCAAACTCATGCCGGCGCCAGCGCCTGTGCCGACTAAGAAATCGAAAGTTTGCGAGAGTGTGGAAGCGGTTCGCATTTGCGGCTCAAAGACAAAGTCGGCTAATGTGCCGGCAATGATGGGAGAAATTGGGTTGGTAAACCATGCAATGAGGCGGCGGGCTGAGAATACTCTGCCTTGTAAATCGGGCGCGACTTTGGATTGCCAAATGGCTTGATTCGAACCGTTCATCAATGGAATGACTAAGGCGGTTAAGACGATGCCGATTATCCAAACAGGCGCGCCCCCATTTAAGCCAAGGATGGCTGTGCCAAGCCCAGAAATCATCCAGCCGATTAAGACTCCATGCACGCGGCGTTTGAAGCCGCCCCACGCGCTCATGATGACGCCGCCAATTACGCCGGCTATTGCCCCAGCCGATTGCACTGTGCCGAAGATTAATTCGTTGTTGCCTGTGCGCGAAAGAATCATGGCGGGCAGTAGTGTAAATGAAATGCCTGCGAATAAATTGCCTAAAAAGAAGGTAAATTGTAAGCCCAGCAAACTAGGGCGGGCAAAGATATATTTGAAGCCATAGGCGGCTTCTTGGAGCATATTGCCTTGCGCTTTTGCGCCTTCTTCCGTTTTTTGCGGCTGTGGAATATAGACCATGAATAACGCGCCAATGGCAAATAGAAAAGTAAGCACATCAGTCAATAGAATCCCTGTTAAGCCAATTAACGGAAGCAACGCGCCTGCCAATAATGGGGCAATGACGCCTGGTCCCGCTTCGATGAGCGACATCATGCCGTTGGCGCGTCCTAATTGTTCTTTTGGAATCATGCTACTGATAGCGGCGGAGTAGGCGGGCCATTGAAACGCATTGCCCAAACCATTGATTGCGGCGGCAATATATAAATGCCAAATTTCTAACACGCCAAGCGATTGAAAGGCTAAAATTAAAATCGTGGCGATTCCCGCCGCAAGGTCGCTAACCATCATCATGTATTTGCGATTGTATCTATCTACCATGACGCCGGCGATTGGCGAAATGATGAGAAACGGCGTGATAAAAAACACTTGCATTAATCCTAAGGCGGTGGCGCTTTCGGTCTTTTCAAAAACAAATATCGTGAGCGCAAATTGCGTCATGGAACTGGCAAGCACAGAAACAATTTGCCCCAACCATACAATGGTAAAGCCTAACATGCCCGAAGGCTGTTTTGTAGATGGTTCTTGCATTCATTCTCCTTTTGGTATATTTAGGCGCGCCCCTGGCGCCAAGATGACTATCTTGGCGCCGTTTTATGTTCAGTAAATTCTTCTTGGAGGAAAGTTTTACTGTTACAAACAAAAAACGTTATTGCATGAGTTTGTGAAAGAAAAGGTACATTTCACACTTCCTTTTGCACTACTTTCGGCGGTCATTCTGAGCGCGGCTCACGCGCGCAGGCAGAATAACATAATGACTATTCCACAAAAATTTCAACGTGTTCGCCGTCCTCTTCATCGGTGACGTCTATAATTTTGCCCGTCACGCCCATGCGAAGCGCTTCCATCACGTTGCTCATATCCACGCCTTGCACTTCGGGGGCAAAATGAGCGCCGATTTTTAATCCAGCGTCTACCAGCGCAAGCGGGATTTGAACGGAAGCCTTCGAGCGTCCTGTGCGGATATCGGTGACGCGCACGCGCAGCATTCGTGCGCCTCCGCTTCCCGGCGGACGGGGCGGCGTGGGAACGCCGCGGCGAGAGTCGCTTAGGGCTGAGAGCAACTTCGCGCCTTCCTCCGCGCTAATTTTGCCTTCTTCAATTAATTTTAAAATTTTCATTCGCTCTTCTGAGTTCGCCATTTTTTGTAAAACTCCTTTCTAAGGTTGCCCTCACCCCTACCCTCTCCAATGAGAGAGGGAGTTTAAGATGAGGTCTATTGCTTAAGGTATAAGCGCTATTTTTTCTTCTTTCAATTCTTCAGTCACTGGCATGTCTGAAGGGGTTTATTTTGGCAGTTTGAACTTTAACCAAATTGGAATCACTGAAAGCAAGATAACGCATGCCGTAATTGTAAATGGAAACTTGGGACCGAAATTCTCCCATAACTGAGAGCCAATCCACGGGGCAGGCAGAGATAAAACGCCTAAGCTAGTGCTAAATAAGCCAAAGGCAAGCCCGCGTTGTTCTTTAGGAACGGCTTTGCTAATTAACGATTGATAAGCGGGACCGGAAATCCCCGCACCTAAGCCCGCCACCGCCCAACCGACATAATATAACCATTGCCCTTCAACCGTTTGCGGGATGCTAATCAGGATAAATAAAGCGCTGGCGAGCAGAACCATGCCTAAAGCAATAGGGAAGCGTTCTCCCGTTTTATCTGAAAGCCAGCCGCCCGGAATTGTGCTGAGCATCATAAAAATTCCAAACATCGAAGTCACCCAGCCGATTTGTTGATAATCTAACCCGCCGATTTCTTGCATATATACTGGAAATAAATTTCCAGAAAATTGGAATGAAACATCGCGTAAGCCGTCGGTGATTAACATCCAAGTAATCAGCCCGCCAGAAAAAACTAAGCCAGCCATTGCGCTGAGGTTAGAGGCGAGGTTTTTGAAAGTTAATTTATCGGTATTGGCTTTTGAAGTCTTCGCCGCTTCGCGCGCCATGCTCAAACGAATCACCATAGCGATAAAGTAAAACACGCCTGCCACAAATAGCATCAATTTGAAGCCATACGCGCCCGTGAGCAAGCCGCCCAGCGGAGGACCGACCACCATCACAATCATAAAAATCGCTTGCGAAATGCCGTATACTTTTCCACGATTTTGTTCAGTGGAATGTTCGGCAATGAAAGCGTCGAAACTCGGACCAACCAACGAACGAGCCACCGCGCCAACAGCGGTCGCTAATAATAACCATTGCCAAGTATCGGCTAACACCAATGGAAAGTAGGCTACAAACCCAAACACGCTTCCAATGGCAATGGCGCGTAAGCGGCCAAGCGAATCGGAAACCCAGCCGCCTAAAATTTGCAATAACAAAGGCACAAATTGAGACAAGGTGAAAAATAAACCGATGTCTGTAATTTCTGCATTTAGTTCTTTGAGGTAAAGCGGCAATAAACCGTCGTACATACTTCCGCCGATGTTGGCAAACACCATGCCCGCCAGAAATAAAATTAACACGCCGCTTAATAAGGGTTGTTTTTTAATGGTTTCCATTCTTTTCCTATTTAGTATTAACCAGAGATAAACGGAGATGCACATAGATAAAAATCCCGCATCTTTGTTTATCTTTGTTTATCTCTAGTTTCAATTCTTATCCTATAAAAACTTGAACTTTCTCGCCATCGTCGCTATCGTCCACATGAATAATTAACGGGTCGGCTATATTTTTGGCTATCGAAATGGCGTAAATCACATCGTCCACGTTGGTATTTTTTAACCCCTCAATGCGCCCTCTAAACGTTTTGATGAACCAACCCGCTAACCCTAACGGAAGCGGAAACGCCAGCGAAATTTTTTTCGGTCCGTCTTTATCTTTAGATTGTGAACGGTCAACATTCACATATAACCAACGCGAAGATTTACTGCCCGCGCCAATGGCAATGAGCAAAATTCCGAAAAACAACGGCAGGCTCAAACAATAAAACCAAGCATTTACCCCAGCGCTTTGTTGAACGGCGAACATTGCCCAAGCGAACAAAACGGTGAAAAAAATTCCAACGGCTAAAATGGCGTTGGAAAATCGAAACGCGCGTTTTTTGACTTCATCAATCTCCGGCGCTTCGCTTCGTTCCTGACTTCGGCTTGATTCGGCAGGGATAACATGCGGTTCAGCCGCAACGGTATCTTCGTCTAAGGCGCGCATCAAAGTCGCCGCTTCTTCCGCGCTAATTTTTCCATCGGCAACCATTTGCAAAATTTTTCGGCGTTCTTCAGAAGACATTACCAGTCTCCTTCATCAGATGAATCCCAATCTTCCGATTCATCTTCATCTAACGCATGAATTAACAAAAGCGCTTCTTCGGCGGTAATTTTTCCGTCGGCAACCAATTGCAAAATCTTTTGGCGTTCTTCAGCGGACATTACGAGCCTCCTTCTAATGCGGCTAATAGTTTTTCGGCTTCTTCAGCGGTGATTTTCTTTTCTTGTAGCATTTTCAAAATCGCCATGCGCTCTTCATCCGATACAGGCGGTTTGGGCGGTTTAGGCGGTATAGGCACGCCTTTGGGCGGGTTTGCAAAATCCCATTTCCATCGTCCAATTTCAATTCCGCCTCGAAAGCGTTTGCCATGTCTTTCCGCATCGCGGGTTTTATGCTCAATGCGGCGGGCGGCTTCGTCTAGTTTTCGTTGCACGCGAGATGAAACGCGGCGGGAAAGCATCTCTCCAAAGCCAGACCAATCCATGCCGATACCTGCAAAGTTGCCAAATTCTTCGGCAGAGTCGCCGGCGTCGGCTCGGTTTGAAACGCGAATATCGCCGCCAGCACTTAAGGTAATGGTCGCCGAACCATCGCCTAAGGCGACGACACGGCTGGTGGCGTCTTTATCTTGTTCAACGCCTTCCCAATCTACGTCAATTTTGTCGGCGCTTAATGTGAGGGTGGCGTTTGCTTTCGGAGGCATGACCAATAAAATATCGTCGCCCGCATTGACGGCATAAGTATTGCCCGCTTGCGGGTTGAGGTATAAAACAATATCTTCGGCTACGTTGACGTTCACATTTCCTTTTACATCGCGCAGAGCCACATCGTCCGCTACAGAATCAAGAGAGACATTGCCCATCACATCTCGAATAGAAGCGTCGCCATGCACTTGTTTTGCAGAGACATTGCCCTTCGCGCCGCGCAGGCTTAAATCTCCATGCACAGTTTCAACGACAAGATGATTTACGTCGCGAATCGAAAGGTCGCCAAAGATTTCGCCCAGTTGAATGCCGCCCATAACGCCGCGAATAGAAGAATCGCCGCTGATTTTTTGAATGGAGATATTTGCGCCCTTCGGCAGCCTCAGGGATAGGTCATCGTTGCAGGATAAATGAATCAAGTCGCCCTCATGTCTGAAGCGAAGCGCATCATCATCGGCTTTGATTAAGATGTCGTCGCCTTCCCAACCGACTAAACTCAAATCGCCGTCAATGAATTCAATTTCTATTTTGGGCGTGCGTCCCGCTGAAATCGTCTTAGACATAATTTATTCCTCCTCGCCGCGTAAAATCCGCATGGCTTGTTCGGCGGTAATTTTTCCCGCTTCTAAATCGGCAATGACTGCGCTACGGGTTTCTTCATTCAAATCAGAAGAATCGTCTTTGCCGGGTTCGTACCCCAAAGCGCGAATGACTTCATGCAAACGGTTGCGAATGGTTGGGTACGATAAACCTAATTCTTGTTCCATGCGGTTCAATTTTCCTTCCACACGCACAAAGGTAAAAATAAAACTTAATTGTTCAGGGGTTAAGTTTGAAAAATGCCCCATCGCAAAATGACCTTCTAAAGAGGTATCACACGAATTACAATGTAAGCGCACAATCTCAAGTTCCGATTGGCAAATTGGGCAAATGGTTGGAGCGGGTCGCATGAGGGCTTTCTCCGAGTGTTTTTTTGAAAAAAATTTGTCTTTTGGTTCAAAAATCTCAAGTTTTTTGTTCAGAAAGTTAAATTTTATTTAGGATTATTTCAAAATTATAAACATTTTTTTTGATTTGTCAAGTTAAATATCAATAATTTCAAGGTCAGTTTCAAGATTTTTGAAGAGCGCCTTCATCCTGAGCCGCGCGTTTGCTCTTGGCGGCGAAAAATCTCTAGCGCTTTAGTAGGTCCACCTCGGTTACGGTAAACCGCTTCTTCGGGGTGGCATAATCCATTTTCGGAGGTTCGCTTTGATTCGCTCACTCTATTATTTACCCGGTAAGCCCATCCGCACTGATATTCCCCCTTCGGAATTTCCGCGCCTCTTACGTGACCGCAGAGGGTTGCTGTGGGTGGACTTTATGTCTGAACCCGAACAGATTGCCGAGCCCATCCTACGCAGTTTCAACTTCCACCCGCTCGCTATTGACGATGCCCTGCAAGAAACGCACACGCCGAAAATAGACGATTGGGGCGATTACATTTATATCGTCCTCAATGTGATGAATTACAAACAAGAGCATGGCGTGTTTGAATCTGAAATTGATGAACTGGATATTTTCCTTGGCAAAAATTTTGTCGTCACTTTTCACGACCAATTAATCTCAGCCGTAGAAGACGCTTGGTCGGCTTGCCAAAGGGATACCCGCCACTTACACGATGGACCCGACCATTTGCTGTATAGAATCGCCGATTCACTGGTCAATAGTTACATGCCGCTAGTGGAACAAATTGATAATCAACTTGACCAAATTGAAGACCATGTGTTTGAGAGACCCTCTCGCGCCACGTTAGAACAAATTTTTGCGTTGAAACGCATCTTGCAATCTATGCGGCGCATCATCCTCCCCCAACGAGAAGTGCTAAACAAACTCGCCAGAGACGATTATCGCGTGATTGACCCAAAAGACAGAATTTTCTTCCGTGATATTTATGACCATCTAGTGCGCCTGCACGACATCAACGAAAGTTTAAGAGACCTTGTCACTGGCGTAATGGATACCTATTTATCTGTGGTCAATAACCGCATGAATGAGGTAATGAAAACGCTAGCGATTATCACAACATTATTTATGCCAATTACATTTGTGACAGGTTTCTTTGGGATGAACTTCTTTGAACCCGTTGCCAACCTAGTTGGCTGGACGACACGAGAAGTTTTTGAAATTACAGTTGGCATTATGCTCGGTTTACCAATCATCATGTATTTGTGGATGAGGAGAAGGACTTGGTTGTAGGTTTGGGAATAGTGAATTGGGAATTGGTTTTGGTGAGATGAGTTGTATAATGCTGGATATAAGTGGTTTATAAATCATAGTTGGCACGCCCCTTGCATATATAAAAAGCATAACGTATGCCTATTGTCCAATTCAGATGTAAAGATTGTCATTTCTTCTATGTTGTTGAAGAATACGAAGTGGTGCAACAGAAAAAACTCCACAGGAAATTTCACGATGAATTTCTGCATGGTATAAGGATGCTTTCAAAAAAAGACGATGACGTAATAAGTGAAATAGGCGATTTCAAAATTATTCTAGTTTCACCCAATTCCACCCTTTCGCAACAGAAACGAGCAGAACGTATAGCATTTCGTTGTAAGATTGATACAAGGTTTAATTTTGCTCCTTACCATGCAGAAGATTCCAAAAAAACAGATTATCCGCTTGTTTTTATTGGAGTATCTCAAAATAGAGCAATAGGTTTTTTGGTTTTTCGGCAAGCAACAAAAACTGCAAAAGTTAGATGGGAAGAGTATTACAATCAGGGTAAAGAAGGAAAAATCCCGCTGTTACCAGACAAACGCTGGGGCGTTTCGATGATTTGGGTGCTAGAAAGCAAACGTCGCATGGGCTACGCAAGTAAATTAATTGAAACGGCATCAAATTATGTAGGTATGTCCATATTAGAAATAGCATGGTTTACACCATTCACAGAGTTTGGTTATCCATTAGCAAAGAGTTTCTTTCCAAACGAAGTTATTCTCACGGTCTAAACAGAGTTGCCTTGAATGCCAAAAGTGCTTTTAGGTCAAAAGCGTGCCAACATTGCGTGCAGGCGGACCCCACCCAAAGGGATTCAGCCCCGTTGAATGTTTTCTACCTTTAACATTTTCCCACCAAATCCCCCGCCCACACGCAGGTAACGCAAACCGTTTTCTTTCTTCTTTCCACTTTCCTCTTAAAAATCTGCAAATTTTTACCTGCCAAATCCCCATCTCCAAGCCTTGACAACTGAACAGGTGTTCGAGTATTATTCCTAGCACAAATGAGCGAAGAATGCTCACAGGTGCCAGTTTTCTGGCAGGAGATTTTCTATGATGATGATGGTTCGAAAGAGCAAAGGTTTAGGCGAACGCCACCAGAAAATTCTGGATTTTATCGCTTCGTATCAACGCGAGCACAAACACCCCCCTTCCATTCGTGAAATTGGCGAATCATGCAATATTTCATCTACCTCAGTGGTGAATTATTACCTCGACCAACTTGAAAAAGCAGGTCTCTTAGAGCGAGACCGAAAAATTTCACGCGGCATGAGATTGGTTGGGAATACCCCACTCGGAGATATGCTTCGCGTTCCAGTTTTGGGCGTCATTCAAGCGGGCGAGCCTATCCCCGTCCCCGCTTCAGACTTCTCTCTGTTTGACGCCGATGAATCGGTAGAAGTCGCCGCCTCGTTAATGCCTGCCAAAGAAAAAGGCAAAGACTTGTTCGCCTTGCAAGTGCAAGGGGACTCAATGATTGACGCCATGATTAATGACGGCGATATTGTCATCCTCAAGCCTGCTCAAGAAGTTCGCAATGGCGAAATGGTGGCAGTGTGGTTAAATGAGCGAAACGAAACTACGCTAAAATATTACTTCAAAGAAAAAGACGGCTATCGGTTACAACCCGCTAACCCGCAATATAAGCCGATTATGATTAAAAAGACCGAACCGCTTGAAATCAAAGGCAAAGTGGTGATGGTCATTCGTAAAGTGGATAGATATAACTAATCATAAGATGCTTTGTAGAGACTTTACAAGTCTCTACAAAGCAATGACATGAAAAGAAACGGTGATGAGCCGTCTCTTTTTGATTCTAGAAGTGTATTAAATAATATGTCACCCTGAGCCATGGTCGAGTAGTTGCCAAGCAACATATCGAGACTTAGCGAAGGGTCTCTACCTAATTGCGCCAGAGGCGCTACGCTCAGCATAACATGAAAACAGATAAAGGAGTTAATCATGTACGGAACTATCGCCAAGTTTCGCATTAAGCAAGGCGCAGATAAAGCGGAATTCAAAAAGAAAATGGATTCTTTTGATTCGGCAAATATCAAAGGGTGGATGGCAGATTATATTTTTCAAATGGACGCGGATTCAGATGAATTTTATCTGGTGGCTGTGTTTAGAGATAAAGAATCGTATCAAACCAATGCGGAGGACCCCAGCCAGCATGAACGGTATTTGATTTTCCGTTCATTTTTAGAGGCAGACCCTGAGTGGAATGACGGCGAGATTATCTCTGCGACGGGACCGAACGCAAGATAAGATTGAGGCGCAGATAAACGCGGAATTGTTTGGGGGCAAGAAAAATGTTGCCAACGAGGATTAAGCGCCCCCGAAGGATGAAGCGAAAAAAAGAGACTGTTCGTTGGAACAGTCTCTTTTTTGTTTCCGAAGAAATTATTATTCGACGACGACTTGCGCGCCAGCTTCTTCGAGTTTCTTTTTGGCGTCTTGAGCGGCGTCTTTGCCAACGCCAGTGAGCACTTTGGAGCCAGCGGCTTCAGCCAAGGCTTTGGCTTCGCCGAGACCCAATGAGGTGAGTTGGCGAATGACTTTGATAACGTCAATTTTCTTGGCGCCAGCGTCTTTGATGATGACGTCAAATTCGGTCTTTTCTTCGACTGGTTCGGCAGAACCGCCAGCGGCAGCGCCGCCAGCCACAGCAGCCACAGCCACAGGCGCGGCGGCTGAAACGCCCCATTTTTCTTCAAGTTTCTTGACGAGGTCTGCCGCTTCGAGAACGGATAAGGTGGAAAGTTCTTCCACGAGTTTTTCTAATTTGTCGGACATTGTTTAGCGCTCCTTGCTAATAATTTTTGATTTGAATTTTTTATAAAGTAACAACACTTATGCGGCGGCGGGAGAAGCGCCCTTCTCCGTGAACGCCTTGACAACTGCGGCGAGTCCGCGAGCGGGTTCGGCAATCGTGCGGACGAGCTTGCCCGCTGGGGCTTGCAACACGCCGAGCAATTGCGCGCGAACCACTGGCAATGGCGGCATATCCGCTAGGGCTTTGACTTGCGAAGCGTTTAACGCTTTGCCTGCCATAAAGCCGCCTTTTACTTTTACAAATTCGTTGCCTTTCATCGCTTCGGTTAATGCTTTTGCGGTGGAGGCAGGGTCTGTAAAAGCAAAAGAAACCGCTGTGGATTTGACGAGGAAATCTTTTGGGAGTTCCATGTGATTGTCGGCAAATACGCGGCGAGCCAACGTATTTTTGACGACGTGAAATTCGCCGCCCGATTCGCGAATTTTGGCGCGAAGGGTATCGAGCGATTTCATGTTCGCTCCGGTGTATTCCACCAAAATCACAGCCTGACTGCGCTTGACCCAATCGTTATATTGAGCCAAGACTTCTTCTTTACGTTCTTTAGAAATTGCCAAAGGTCTTTCACCTCCTTTCAATAAAAAAATCTTTGCCACTTAACGCAGGCAAAGACTTTTTGCAATCCCAGAGGTGGGAATGATTTGCATTCAGTCTTCACCTGAGCGGGGAATTAAGTTCCTGCAAAGTTACCTAGCGTTCGCACTAACTTTTTAGGAACACCCGCCTTCATCGGCGAAGTGGTTTTCAAGTTAACAGGTATATTCTACCCGACTCCTTGTATGTGTTCGTTGGGGTCGGCTTTTATGCCTGGTCCCATGGTGGTTGTGACGGTAATTCGTTTGATGAAATTACCTTTTGCGCCAGATGGGCGAGCCTTGTTAATGGCTTCCATCAGAGCCACATAGTTATCATAGAGCTTATCGGCAGTAAAAGAAGCCTTGCCGATAGAAACGTGAATGTTGTTGGATTTATCCAAACGAAATTCTACCCGCCCCGCTTTCGCTTCTTTAATAGCGCGTTCGAGGTCTTGCGCAGGAACGACCGTGCCAGCCTTGGGGTTGGGCATCAAACCGCGCGGACCGAGCACCCGCCCCAACCGCCCGACCTTCCCCATTGCATCGGGCGTGGCAATAGCCACATCATAATCTAATGCGCCGCTTTCAAGTTTCTTCAACGATTCATCGTCGTCTGCAACCATATCGGCGCCTGCGGCGCGCGCGGCGGCGGCGCCTTCGCCTTGCGCAAACACCAATACACGCACGGTTTTACCTAAGCCGTGAGGCAACACAACTACATCGCGCAATTGTTGGTCGCTCTGGCGAGAATCCAACGTGGTGCGCATGTGCACTTCTACTGTTGAGTCAAATTTAGTAATGGAAGTTTCTTTTGCAAGCGTCACTGCTTCGCGCGCAGGGTACACTTTTTCAACGTCCACCTTGGCAAGAGCCGCCAAATATTTTTTTCCGTGTTTAGCCATTTTATCCTCCGTGGTGCAAGCGTGGCGTTTGTCGAGTGGCGCAAAGCGCCTCCCGAACCCCGCCACTCCCACAATCTTAATCTGTTACGGTAATGCCCATCGAGCGGGCAGTCCCCTCAATTTGCAACATCGCGCCTTCAAGGTTAATCGCATTCAAATCTTTCATTTTTAATTCGGCGATTTCTTTAATTTGCGCGCGCGTCACCTTACCGACCTTTTCTTTGTTCGGCACGCTTGAGCCTTTATCTACCTTTGCGGCTTTGCGTAACAACACTGCCGCCGGCGGCGTGCGTAACACAAACGTAAACGAACCGTCGGTATAAATAGTAATTTCTGCCGGCAATATTTCGCCGGGTCGGTTAGATGTCCGCGCATTGTATTCTTTACAAAACGCCATGATGTTAATACCATGACTCGCCAATGCCGGACCAACTGGAGGCGCAGGGTTTGCTTTGCCTGCTTCCAATTGAAGACGAACGATTGCTTTTAACTTCTTTGCCATTTATATAACTCCTTTGCCTGCACCTGTGACGCAGGAACAGGTGTGGTTGTAGCGGGTCATTTGGGAGACCCTCCCACCGCATCAGGCTTACGGGTAAGCCTGCTACTGTCTGTTGAAATTTTTTCTTACCTTTTACATTGCTCTTTCGCCATCCTCGGCAAAAGAAAATTCATGACTTCTCAACTTGTAAGAAATCCAGTTCTACGGGCGTTTCGCGCCCAAAGAAACTAACCATTACGCGAACTTTGGTGCGTTCCATATCAATTTCAGAAACCACGCCGCGAAAGTCGTTGAATGGACCGTCAATAATACGGACGCGTTCGCCGGGTTTGAATGAAACTTTGACGGTCGGCGCTTCGGCTTCCATTCGCTTGACGATAGAGGCAACTTCTTCAGGGCGCAACGGCGTGGGGCTATTCCCCATGCCGACAAACCCCGTCACCCCCGGCGTGTTGCGCACCACATACCAAGACTCTTCGGTCAAAATCATATTCACCAACACATAGCCCGGGAAGATGTGACGCTCAACCGTTTTACGTTTGCCGTCTTTGACTTCGATTTCTTCTTGCGTTGGAATCACCACGTCAAAGATTCTGTCTTTCATGCCCATCGTTTCAATGCGTTGTTCGAGGTTGTGGCGCACTTTGTTTTCATAGCCCGAGTAACAATGAATGACAAACCACGCTGGTTCATTGCTTGTGGCTTCCACCGGCGGAAGGTTCGCAGGAAGTTTAACTTCGGGCGCGGGAGCAGGTTGAACGTTCGATGAAGAAGCGGAATCTTCCGCAGGGGCGTTCTGCTCCTCGGTTTGCGATTCCATTTCTACGGGTTCTTGTTCAAACTGTTCTTGCGGTTCCGGTGCGTCCATCGTTTCCTCATTTCAAACGTTAGGCGAGGATAAGTTTTAATAACTCGCTTGCAAAATAATCTACAAGGGAGAGTAAAACGCCAACCACTGCCATTACCAAAAGCACGAGACCTGTGAGACGGCGCGCTTCGGGCCAAGTGGGCCAACTTACTTTACGCAATTCGCCGCTTGTTTCACGAAACCAGCGTTGTATGGCGTTTTCTTTTTTTCTGACTTGTTTTGCTTTCTCAGCCAACTTGATGCTCCTTGATAATTTTACGGCTAAAACGCCGCTCACAGCGGCGTTGCCTTAGGCAGGCCAGGTAGGACTTGAACCCACAACCGCTCGTTTTGGAGACGAGTGCTCTGCCAATTGAGCCACTGGCCTAGGTCAGTTGGGTAGCGGATGCGCGCTCAAACTACCCAACTAGAAAACTATTTCGTTTCTTTATGTACTGTGTGTTTTTTACAACGTGAACAGTACTTTTTGAACTCCAACCGATTGGGGTCGTTTCTGCGGTTTTTTTCGGTTGTGTAGTTTCGTTCCTTGCAGTCGCCGCATTGTAATGTAATCACGGGGCGAATGTCTTTTTTCTTAGAAGCCATTGTACTACCTTACTTTCTATCTTACGAATTATCAAAACGTCTCGCAGTTTTGCAAACGCCCTGCGAGACGAGGGAACGGATTATTCAATAATCTTGGTAACGACGCCTGCGCCAACGGTGAGTCCGCCTTCACGGATAGCGAATTTGCTGCCTTGTTCCAGCGCCACAGGCACAATCAGTTCGACCGTGAGGTTCACATTGTCGCCC
>Ga0209172_10000263_pt1 | contig 151404 bp, 129 predicted proteins | sample LarsenN4metaG_FD_184113 | JGI IMG/M metagenome (GOLD analysis project Ga0209172, IMG submission 184113) | Hot spring sediment bacterial and archeal communities from British Columbia, Canada, to study Microbial Dark Matter (Phase II) - Larsen... ...
GACTGACCGTCATCGCCAATCTGCACCACGTCGAATATGCCCGCCGCTATGCCGATCGTGCCCTTGGACTGCGCGGCGGTCAATTAGTCTTCGATGGACCGCCGACAGACTTAACGGACGCAGCGGTAGTCGACATCTTCGGCGATAGGCTCACAGATCCTATCGTTCCAGGCTCTGTGGCCGTCCGGGAGGCAGCATGGGCAACCTCATGACCGGGCCACTGGCCAGCCTATATGGCGGGCCTGCGCCACAGGCACCGCCGCGACCGTCCAGGATTGGCCGCAACCTGATGAGCACCGTTGTGTTGGCAGTGGCGCTCGGCTGGGCCGCCCAGATTATCGAGCTGCGCCCGCTGGAACTGCTGCGCGATCTAGGCAACATCGGGATCTTCCTCAAAGGCTATCTCAACCCGTCCTTCCTGCATGTGAAAGCGTACGGCTGGCAGTGTGTCGTCACCATGTGCATCGCCCTGTGGGGCACTGTCTTGGCCATCGTCATCGCCGTGCCGTTGGGGCTGCTAGGGGCGAGCAATCTGGCGCCGCACCCTGTGCTTTATCATCTGGCCCGGCGGCTCATGGATCTCTTCCGCGCCGTGAATGAATTTGTGTTCGCGCTGATGTTCGTCACAGCGGTTGGGCTTGGTCCCTTTGCCGGCATGCTGGCACTCGGCATTCACACCGGTGGCGTGCTGGGCAAACTGCTGAGCGAGAGCGTCGAGGCCATTGATCCAGGCCAGGTGGAGGGCGTGGTCGCCGTTGGGGCATCGCGCCTCCATGTCATCAGCTTCGGCGTCGTGCCGCAGGTGCTGCCTAACTTCTTATCCTACGTCCTGCTGCGGTTCGAATCCGACATCCGCTCGGCCTCGGTCATCGGCATGGTGGGGGGCGGCGGCATCGGCTTCTATCTTTGGGATACGATTCGCGCCTTCAACGATCGCGAGGCGGCTACGGTGATCTTGCTCATCGTCGCCATGGTAGTGTGCGTCGACCTGATGTCGGCTCGCATCCGGCGAGCCGTCATTTAGCGGTCAATAAACGAGGGAGGTATAGGGATGCAGAGAATGCTCCAGCATGTGGTGGTTGGCATTATCGCACTGACCCTGGAGGGCACCGTCTTCGCCGATCCAAGCTGGCCTAAAGAACTCACGTTCGCGCTGCTGTCCACCGAATCGGCGCCCGAAGTGGGACGGCGCTGGACGCCTATTCTCAACCAACTCAGTAAAGATCTCGGTATCTCCATCAAGCAAGTCGCGTCGACCGACTACCGTGGTTCCATCGAGGCCCTCAGATTTAACAAGGCGCAGATCGGTCAGCTCGGCCCCAAAGCCTATGCCGAAGCCACCAACAACGATTATGCCCAGGTCGAACCCATCGTCCAGTTGCAGCATGCCAACGGCTCTCTGGGGTATCGTTCGTGTCTGATCGTCCATGCCGAGTCGGATCTGTTCAGCCCCGAAGACATCGCAGGCAAGACCTTCGCGTTCAACGACCCCAACTCCACTTCGGGCTACCTCGTCCCGATGACTTTTTTCCTCATGGAGATGGGCATCGAGCCCAAAGAGCACTTCTCCAAGCTGACCTTTTCGGGCTCGCATGAGGCCTCCATCTTGGCCGTGGCAAATAAGAAAGTGGATGTGGCGTCCACCAATTTACCGGACGTTCAACAGATGGTGCGTGAGGGCAAGGTGCCGCGTGGAGCGGTGCGAGTCATTTGGGTGTCCAAACTTATCCCCAACGATCCCATCGTCGTCCGGAAAGACCTCCCGGAGAGTCTGAAGGCGGCGATACAACACGCCTTGGTGAACATGAAGGCCACACATCCCGAAGCGTTTGCCGAGGGCGGCGCCTGGATCGGCGGTTTCGTCAAGGTCGATGACGCGAAATATCAAATCATTCGCGACCTCAACGAGACCGCCAAACGCTTGGCGGCCTTGAAATAACACTGTGAGGTGCGGCTGTGGCGTGGTTGTGGTACGGCTTCATTCTCGCCTATGTCCTGGGGATGGTCATCTGGTTTGCCTTGTCTGTACGGACGCCACAGTGCCATGACTGCCGGGTGCCCGCCGTGGCCGTGGCGTATCAAATCGGCGACACCTCGCCGCCCGTTTTTCAACTGGTATATCACTGTCCACGCTGTCGGGTCATTGTGTGGAAGCGCTTTGTGAACACCATCTGTGATTAATCAAAAGGGGAAATCGATGCATAGCCACGCCGCGCATGAAGACCCTGAGGAGCTAGGGTTATCCAATCAGAGTCCGAATCGAACCTTCGAGTCGATATTCCACAGCTATATCTCCCGACGCACGCTGTTAAGAGGGGCCGTTGCTAGTCTAGTGCTCGCCTATGCCATCCCCGTGAGACCTTCCAACGCAACTGCCGCCGCAAGCGGCTTCACACCATTGACCCATTCAACGGAGGATAAGCTGCTGGTCCCTCCAGGCTACGACTATCGCGTCATCATCCGCTGGGGCGACCCTGTACTGGCCGATACGCCGGCGTTCGACCCCACCAGCCAAACGCCGGCGAAGCAGGCGCGACAATTCGGATACAATGCCGACTTCATCGGGTTCTTGCCCCTTCCCGCTGGATCCCAGAACGCCGACCGTGGCCTGCTCGTGGTGAACCATGAATACGTCAACCCCGAGCTGATGTTCGCCGAATGGGACGGCACACTCGCGGGAAAAACGCGGAAGATCGTGGACATCGAACTGGCCGCGCACGGCTTAACGCTTGTCGAGATCCAGCGCGACAGTAAAGGTGTCTGGAGCTATGTGCCGAATTCACCATACAATCGGCGGCTGACGGCGGAGAGTCCGATGACGATCAGCGGCCCTGCCGCCGGGCACCCCTGGCTGAAGACCTCGTACGATTCGACCGGGAGGCTGGCGCGCGGTACGCTGAATAATTGCGCCGGAGGCATCACACCCTGGGGCACCGTGCTGTCCGCCGAGGAAAATTTCAATCTCTACTTCGGCGGCGCGTTGGACAGCGTACCCGATGAGGCCGTGCGCGCTATGCACAAGCGCTATGGTTTGGCCGATCGCTATGGCTGGGGAAGACATTACGACCGTTTCGACGTCGGCCAAGAGCCCAACGAGGCCTTGCGCTTTGGGTGGATTGTCGAGATCGATCTGTACGACCCGAAGTCGATACCGGTGAAGCGCACCGCCCTCGGACGTTTTAAGCACGAGGCCACTACAGTCGTCATCACCAAGGGCGGCCACACGGTGATCTATAGCGGCGACGATGAGCGCTTTGAGTATCTCTACAAGTTCGTCAGTGCAGGGCGCTATGATCCGGCGAACCGGGCGGCCAATCTGGGTCTGCTCGATTCCGGCGTGCTCTACGTGGCGAAGTTCCGAGACGATGGGACCGGCGAATGGCTGCCGTTGATCTTCGGCCTGGGACCCCTGACACCGGCGAACGGCTTTACCTCGCAGGCCGAGGTGCTCATCAACACCAGGCGCGCCGCGGATTTGCTGGGGGCGACCAAAATGGATCGCCCTGCGGACGTCGAAGCGAGTCCGACCACCGGTAAGGTATACGCGGTGATGACCAACAATATCCGACGCACGCCTGAGCAGATCGACAAAGCCAATCCGCGTGCCGCCAACAAACACGGCCACATCATCGAGTTGACCGAGGATGGCGGTGAACATACCGCCACGACATTCCGGTGGGAGCTTCTCATCGCCTGCGGCGATCCACATAACCCCGATGACAAGGCGTCATATCAGGGGCACACCGATGGAAGCTGGCTGTCGTGCCCGGACAATATCACGTTTGACGATGCCGGGCGCTTGTGGGTGTCGACCGATGGTCAGCCCGCGAGCATTGGGAAGAACGATGCGGTGTATGTGATCGAGCTCGAAGGCCCACAGCGCGGGCTGACGAAGATGTTTCTCAGCGGCTTGCCCGGCGGCGAGATCTGTGGACCAGCGTTCACGCCGGATCACCGTACCCTCTTCGTCGCCATCCAGCATCCGGGGGAAGCCAAAGGGTCGGGCTATGCCAATCCCATCAGCCGTTTTCCGGATTACCAGCCGGACATGCCGCCGCGACCAAGCGTGGTGGCGGTCTACAGGCAGGACAGCGGCAAGATCGGCAGCTAGAACAGCCAGCCACAGCAGGGATGCCTAGGTAGGCTTGGCAGGTTGCGGCGCTGCCGTTTCGACGGATTCTTCTGTCCCGGACGACTCTCGACGCGCTCAACGGTTCGCCGCATCGATCTCCTGGCAAGGACCCTTTGGCTGCCCATCAATGGCAGAACGACTTGGACCTGAGCGCCATCAAGGAGGCCAGCGGGATCGAGCACCCGTCGTCGCGAGGCTAGTGCAATGGCCCAGCAATGTCATGATCGCCCCTGGTCATGAGCGGGTGGCTAGGCGCATCAAGATCAGCAACGGCTCCATACGTGTGGTTGCTAGCGCCATGAAGGCCATCGACCGGCTCCAATAGGACGCAATAAGGCCAGGGCCACCCCTAGTCGCAGCCCTCTGCTTGTCCCTCCATCCCACCCCTATAGCTTGGTATAGCCTCAGAGATCGCATCCAGCGAAACCCTATGAGCGAATGGAACAAGCCCGGCGAGCATCTGGTTGAACCTATCGACCTATCCGAAACTTTCGATCGACCATATCCCATCGTCAGTCGCCTTTTTACCCGCAATTAGCCCCCCTGTCACTCCCTGGTAACACGGCGCTGCTACTGTGCTGCGCCGCAAAACCCAACAGCTCGTACTGCGACAACCCTCTCTAGCCATCCACCTGTTAGCCACAAGGAGGTTGTACGATGGGCAGAATCGATCGCGAAGTCGACCGGCGGGGCTTTCTGCGGGGTGCTGTCGCCGTCGGCGGTGGTGCCATCCTCGTTCCCACATTTGTGCAAGGCCTGGCAGCGCGGTTTGCTCACGCTGCCGAAGCCGGTCAAGCTCTACCCAAGGCCGGTAGGGGTGAGGGCGGTTACGGTGCCCTGCAACCCACCCCTGACCTCAATGATGGCGAAGTCAGGCTCGCCTTGCCACTTGGTTTCAGCTACGTCACTTTCGGAATCGAAGGCACGCTTATGTCTGATGGTAACCCCACACCGAAAGCCCACGACGGCATGGCAGCTTTTCGCCTCCCCAACGGCAACATCCGGCTCATCCGCAATCACGAAGACCGTGACGAACCCTCGAATTCCACCCTGAAGGGAGATCCCGCCAACGCGTATGATCCGATCGGTGGTGGCGGCTGTACCTCATTGGAAATCGAGGTGACGTCTGCTGGTGAACGCCGACTTGTGCGCGACTTTATCAGCATCAACGGCACCATCGTCAATTGTGCCGGCGGCCCAACCCCCTGGGGTTCCTGGCTGACGTGCGAAGAGACGACGGCCGGCACGGCTGCTGGCTGGACCAAACCCCATGGCTATGTGTTCGAGGTGCCGGTGTCCGCGGAAGACGAGGTGCCGGCGATCCCGTATCCAGCCTTGGGGCGGTTCTCGCATGAGGCGGTGGCTGTCGATCCCGTGAGCTGGGTTGTGTACGAGACCGAGGATGCGCAGCCATGCGGACTCTACCGTTTCGTTCCCAACCAACCCGGCAAGCTCTCCGAAGGTGGACGCCTGCAAATGCTGGCTATTCGAAGGCGCCCGGGTTACGACACGAGGTACGACCAGCGGGTTGGCGTCCCTCTTCCCGCGGAGTGGGTCGGCATTCCGGATCCTGACCCGGCGGATGCCGAGTCCAACGAGCTGAGTGTCTTTCAGCAGGGGTATGCCCGGGGAGGGGCGATCTTTTCCCGTCTTGAGGGTTGTTGGATGAGCGGACGCGTGCTCTACTTCAATGCGACCTCGGGAGGCAACGCAGAGCTAGGGCAAGTCTGGGAATACCGTCCTCTGGGTCCCAACACTGGCTGGCTCCGCCTCATCTTCGAGTCGCCGGGCATCGACGTGCTGTCCAGCCCTGATAATCTCACCGTGAGCCCGAGAGGTGGGTTGGTGCTTTGCGAGGATGGCGACGCCGAGCATCAGTTCCTGCGGGGTCTCACCCGCGATGGACGCATCTTCGATTTCGCGGAATTCCTGCTCAATGATCGGGAATGGTGCGGCGCCACATACAGCCCTGACGGCCAGACCCTGTTTGTCAACATTCAAGGCGATACCAGCATCGGCGGTTCAGGGGACCTAGGCTATACCTTCGCCATCTGGGGACCCTGGGAGGCGGGGGCGCTGTAATACCAACCTTTAAGCTCCCTATAAGTCTTTCAGTCGGTGAAAGGGGCGGCCTCTTCTCGCCATGGCGGGCGTTGCCATGGCGAGAAGCAAAATGCCGAAGGCGTCTGGGATCGGCGCAAGAAGGTGCGGTCGGCCGGAACCCGAGGTTTAGACCTGGACACCGATGCCGAGGTCGCGGATCCAATCCACGAAGCGTTGTTGTTCGGTCCGACTGAGGTGATATGTGGCGTCAAAAAACGGGAAGACATATCGGGCAGCGACTTGGAGCGCTGGCGGGTCTTCGTCACTCTCCAGCGACAACGTGACCGTGGCTCCGCTGACGTGACAGGTCAGGTTCTTGCCGTCCTCGCTCTTTTGCAGATTCCTCAGCCCAAACTTCTCTACAACTCTGCTGTCTGCGGTGAACACCACTAACGTCCCTGTCTTATCCTCTTCGGTGACCGTCAAATCCACCGTGTAGGCTATGCCTTCGTGGTCTCGGATCTGCAGAGAGATGCGCTTGGTCGAACCGATAGGGTTTGTCATCGATGGACTGTACACTCCGATCTTCTTAGCGCTGCAACGGCCGCGGCCACGCTTTCGTCACTGAGACATAGCCCTGGCCCGCCGTGCACGGCCGTCTTTAGACGCTCCTGACATCATGGGCACCTACCAGAATAGGCTTGCACATGAGCTCGAATCGCGTGGCGTTCATCGGCCACTGCCTGGTGCCTGGGGCTACGCACCAGTCATCGTTAGCCTCCCCGCGCAGAATGCCGGCGGGCGTGGGAATCTCAAAGGGCATGCACGATCTGCAGCTCCTGGGTAAGGCTGACACGGGCAGAGACGTGTACTCTGGTAGAGAGCGCCTACAACAGCACCTCGGGATCGATCCAAGCCCTCAGCTGGCGGGCCAACGCCGCTCTGTCCGAACTCCGGACAAAGGGGGTTCAGAAGGTTACGCCTCATCCCAGGCGGCAACCTACAAGGCATAGGTTGACGCATTCTTGTGACGATGGCGTAACGGTAAGGTAAAGTCTAGGTAAAAGAGGCTATGCAGCAGCAGGCCATAGCAGCGCCGCCACTGTTGTCTCCTTGCAGCGGCGTTTAGCGTATATGCGCAGCCGTGTGTGCCGGAATGGTATCGCGGTAAATCGCTTGAAAATTTAGACCATCGACGTCTTACGGACGGAACATCAGATACCCGCGTGAGCCCGGCTTTTTCAGTGAGAGGCCGGGCGTCGTATCGGCTGCTTGCGGCGTCGTACTTGCCCGTCCGAGCCTGCTACGCGCAGCGACCCCAGACATCACGGTCGAGCCCCGCCGGCGTGATAAGTTTACCCCCGCTTTACCGAACCGCCATCGGTCCGTCATCTCCAACAGGTATCTTTTCCCTAGCGGAAGTTGGACGGCCGCCGCTTTGCGCCAAAGACCGTCAAGGGGTGCGGAGGCAGGTACAACACTTCCGCTGTGCGACCCAACCAGCGCTTGCCAAGCGCAATGGCAAGCGCGCCAACAGAGAGGCATAGCCATGCGGCGAATCCTTGTCCCAACCGATTTCTCTGAACCCTCACTGATCGCGGTGGGGTTAGCCATTGAATTGACCCAGACTACGGGCGGTGAGCTGCTCTTACTGCATGTGGTCGAGGGGGAGCCGGTGCGTGGTTACGCGGTGGGGCAGTCACCCGATTACCCGTCGTCCTGGATGCATGCCCTTGACCTCGGCCTTCCCCGGCCATATCCCCGGCGGCTCATCTATCACGACCTCTGCGCCGAAGCCCAATGGCGGCTCGCAGCGTTGCTGCCAATGGGAAGTTCGCGCCGCTTTCGCGCCCTGGTCGTAGCCGGGGAGGTTGTCCGTGAGATCGTGCGGACGGCTCGAGAGCACAAGGTCAGCCAGATCGTCATGGGAGAGCAACAGCCACGCCACCTCATGCGCCTTTTCTCGAGAAGCGTCATCGATCGGGTGGCGCGCCAGGTGGAGGTTCCTGTCATTTCTGTGCGGGTCCCGGAACAGGTCACCTCTGCCGACCAGGAGCCGCTCAGGCCGATTTTTTGGCAGACACACGGCGAGGAGCGGGCTAAGAGAGTCCAGTCCGGTCAACGACGCAGCGCAAAACAGCCTGTATCATAGCCGCGCCTGCCGACATGATCAGGAGCAGTTGTTGCGGAACTCTCGTCGGAACGCAATGCAGGCATTCACGGTGCACGGGAAGGAGGCTGCCTCCCGACAAGGCGCGGCCGGGAGGGTACCCTTCGCGACCTGGAAACTCCCAGGCAGAAATTTACACCTGCGTAACGCTCTGGCCATTTGTTAGCAACCTCTCTCAGGCATCATTTCGGCCTGAAACAATGATGCGTTGCATCAAAGAAGCATTGAGATGGGATCGACGCTGAGCACAGCATCGACGGCTCGGCTGTCGTGGCTGCTCAGCCGAGGGAAGTGTTTACTAACCATCAACCGCCCAGCGTTATGCGCCAACGGTATGCTGTTGTCGACGGGTGGAGGGTGTTCTCCCGTACGACGGAAAGGAGGTCGCTATGCCGGGACCAGAATCGGGGGGATCGTTCCGCGGTGCTATCATACGCCTACCTGACGAGGAGATATCGGCTGTCCCGTCAGCCACCCAAGGGACCAGGCTTGCCAGCGAGCTGATAGTCAAGCTAGTCGCCATACAGATGGGGCATTCACGGACTCGGAGACGGCGACGCAAACGCTCATGGCCCTCACCTCAGGTGGAGCTTCGAGGGCGGGGCTGATGGTGTCTGGCAGCTTAGCCCTGGGGCGGCCGTAGCCGGTGAGGCCGCCAAAGGCAGGGAGGAGTCGCGGTCGGAGCTCGCACCAGGAAGAGCAGTCTAGCCTGCGTGATGTCGCCACGCGACGAAAAGAGCCGGTCTTCGCAGGTTTCTCACACGGCAAAGCACAGCATAGATAGCCTCTTGCGCCGGTTGTGAGAGGCACATGCATGCAGGGAGGTAGGATGGCACGAGCTGTCAGAGATGACTCGAAACCATCGCGCCTGGGCAAGAAACTCACTCAGCGCTGTTGTTTGCGCTGCGATCACCAATTTTGGTCCGAGGGACCACATCATCGTCTGTGTCAAAGCTGTCGACAATCCATTGCTGCATCCGCCTCGCCTGTCGAAGAGTATTGCGTCCTGTTGTCCGCCGATGGAGCTGCCGACCCCCTCAGCCGCCGACGGTTTTGGTGAGGGAAGCTGTACGTTTTCTGTGTCACCGCAACAATCGGAGGCATCATCAAATGACCGTCGCCCGCGAGCGGGTCGATCCGCAATCTGATGATCAGGCCAACCTGAATCTGCAGCACCTTATGTCCCTCTAGGCAAATTCGTCTCGCTTGCGCCTGAGGTGCTCGCCAGCCTGGAGCAGGCCCTCCACAGCCCCGAAGGCTGGGCCTTGGATGAAGCGCTCCGGCAATGGGTGCGCCAGACCTATGGGATGGAGGTCAAGGACAACACGCTCGACACCCATGCATAGCGAAGTCAGATTAGGGTTCCATCGACACCGCACAGCCACTGCAAAAATATGAAGAGAAGATAACTCAACTGTGAAAATTAACCTGAAGTTCACATCATTGTGACATTCTCTTCATAAACAGTTTCTATATTCGCGATGCCTGATCAACCGATAATCGACGCCCGGCATCGCAGGGCATGGGGGATGAACTTGACCAAGAAAGCTGATCGGCAACCGAGCGTGATCCAACGAGGGGTGCCGCCTATTGATCGCTTCGCGGTCAAGATCCGTGAGCATGAGGTATATTTGATCCAGAGGGAGTTCGACATCTTCTGGACCTTGGCCTCAGAAGATGGGAAAGCCTTCCGACCGGAGAAACTCATCGAGCGCGTGTGGGGCAGGGCTACTTCATCGACGCCAGAACGGGGGACGTGCACATCGCCCGCATCTGTACGAAACTCGGCGGATTGCCGGACGCTCCCATGATCGAAACGGTGCGGGGCATCGGCTATCGGCTCAAAGTGCCTCTAAGATCGTAGGCAACTGGAGGCCTGGAGGGCTTATGCCACGTTTACGACTGCTGTTTGTGTGTACGGGCAACTCGGCTCGCAGCCAGATGGCCGAGGGCTTCGCCCGAGTCTATGGCCAAGAGGCCGTGGAGGCATTCAGCGCTGGTGTTGCCCCGAAGGGATTGAACCCATTGGCGGTCGAGGTCATGCGAGAGCGGGGGATCGATATCTCGGAGCAGACCTCGAAAGCCTTTTCGGAAGCGCTTGCCCAGACGATGGACTACGTGATCACAGTGTGTGGACATGCTGAGGAGCAGTGCCCCCTCCTTCCATCCGAGGTGAAACGCCTCCACTGGCCCTTGGAAGACCCCGCACAAGCTACGGGCTCTGAAGATACCGTTCGGGAGGTGTTCCGCCGTTCCAGAGATGAGATCGAGCAGCGAGTTAGGGCCTTCCTCGCCGACGTGAAAGCCCTACATGACCCAGGCTGCTCATAGAGGCATCGCTCAGACCTGCGTCAGATCTCGCCTGGAAGGGATGAGGCGTGCCAAGTTGCTGAGCCTCTCGCGAGTTTTCGCTTCACGACGGCATGGCGCTAGGTTTATAGTGGCCTTTGTGGTCGCCAGTCGCATTGGGACGAATCCTGTCCGGCCGCCCGAAACGCATGTTTTCTGTCGCTTGGCTGGAATGAAGGTTTTGCGCATCCGGGAGAATATGTGTCATGTCGGAAATCATGACGGCTGCACCGACCCGCTCCGTCGATATCGTCAGGCAGCTCTCGACGCTGGATCGCTTTTTGCCGCTGTGGATTTTCCTGGCCATGGCCTTGGGGATCGGCTTGGGGAAACTCTTGCCGGGTTTGGCGCCAGCGCTGGATGCGATGAAATTGGACACCGTCTCGCTGCCGATCGCCATCGGACTGTTGTGGATGATGTACCCCGTCCTTGCCAAGGTGCAATACGAAAAAATTCCGGCCATCGCCGGTAACACGAAGATGCTGGCCACGTCCTTAGTGCTCAATTGGGTGCTCGGCCCGGCGCTGATGTTCGCCTGCGCCTGGCTGTTGTTGCCGGATCACCCCGAGTATCGCACCGGCTTGATCATCGTCGGTTTAGCCCGCTGTATCGCCATGGTCTTGATCTGGAATATGCTGGCGTGTGGCAACAACGAGTATGCCGCCGTGCTGGTGGCGTTGAACTCCGCCTTTCAGATCGTAATGTATACCGTGTTGGGCTATTTTTATTTGATGGTGGTGCCACAGTGGCTCGGTGCATCCGGAACCGAGTTGCATATCTCCGTCTGGGCGGTGGCGAAGAGCGTGCTGATCTTTCTGGGCATCCCCCTGATCGCCGGGTTCCTCACCCGTCTTGTCCTGGGGCAAATCAAGGGGCAAGATTGGTATGACACAGAGTTCATCCCGCGCTTGGCCCCCACGGCGGTCGTCGGTCTCCTCTTTACGATCGTCATGATGTTTTCCCTCAAGGGCGAAGTCATCCTGACGCTGCCGTTGGACGTGGTACGCATTGCCCTGCCGCTGTTGGTCTACTTCGGCGTGATGTTTGCCCTGGCGTTCATCGTGTCCTATCTGCTGCACTTTGCCTATGCCGAGACGGCCACCCTGTCCTTCACTGCCGCCAGCAATAACTTTGAATTAGCCATCGCCGTGGCCATCAGCGTTTTCGGCATCGCTTCCGGCGAGGCGTTAGCCACCGTGGTCGGGCCATTGGTCGAAGTTCCGGTGCTCATTGGCCTGGTCTATGTGTCGCTGTGGCTAGGACGCAAGCTGTACCCACGCGATCCGCTGTGGGCTCCGACAGGCAGAAAAGCTGCTCGTCGCAGACGTTGATTCTTCTGGTCTTATTGACCGCATGCTGCCATTCCCTTGCCCACCTCGGCGATTAGCCCTCATACGCCCGTGGATCGGCATAGCTTCTGAGGCCCGATCGGTCCTGCCTTCAGCGACGTCTCCAGCCAGAAGGTATGATGATTGTATTAAGAGTTTTTGACGGCTTAACCTCAAATTTACGCGAACGTCACATCGCCTTTACAGCGTGCGATTATCTTTTCTCGCCAGGGCATACGGATGCAGCGACGAGGTTACAAACAAGTAACCCTGACGTGATCTGTATGTTATTTCAAACGGTTACACTATATCAGTGCGTTGCACGGGCTAGCCAACCTTGCTGAGGCGGGACTCCCAGGCCCGGGAGTCGAAATGTTACGTGTCTGTAACGGCGATGTTACAAGGCGGAAACATAGCCTGAGAGATCATCTGGTAGGCTCTAATGGGAAGAGGAGGATGTGTATGATACGCAAAGCATTGCTGGTCTTCAGCGCAGCCCTGGCCATGACGGTCGCGCTGTATGGCGTCAGCGCTGCACAGGATGGCGTCGTGCGGTTAGACCCCGGCCTCAAGGAGTATCAGGCGGTCAGCGGCATCAGCGGGAATCTCTCTAGCATCGGGTCGGACACATTGAACAACCTGATGACGCTGTGGGCCGAGACCTTCTACAAATTCTATCCGAACGTGAAGATTCAGATCGAAGGCAAAGGTTCCACCACGGCACCGCCGGCGCTGATTTCCGGCACCGCCCAGCTCGGCCCGATGTCCCGTGCCATGAAGGCGACGGAGATCGACGCGTTCGAGAAGAAATTCGGATACAAGCCGACGCCGATCCGCGTGGCGGTCGACGCCTTGGCGGTATTCGTCAACAAAGACAACCCCATCAAGTGTATGACCATGGCGCAGGTCGATGCCGTGTTCTCCAAATCACGACGTTGGGGCTATAAAGAAGATATCAAAACCTGGGGGCAACTCGGTCTGACCGGCGAGTGGGCCGCGCGCCCGATCAGTCTCTATGGCCGCAACTCGGCCTCCGGCACCTACGGGTTCTTTAAAGAACATGCCCTGAAAAACGGCGATTACAAGGACGAAGTCAAGGAGCAACCTGGCTCGGCCTCGGTCGTGCAGGGAGTGACCGTGGATCGTTACGCCATCGGCTATAGCGGCATCGGCTATGCCACCGCTGGGGTGCGAGCCGTGCCGCTCGCCGAGAAAGAGGGGGCTAAATGCGTCGAGGCTGCGGCCGACAATGCTTACGCCGGTGCTTACCCGTTGGCCCGCTTCCTCTATGTGTATGTGAACAAGGCTCCGGGCAAACCTATGGATCCGTTGACCCGTGAGTTCATCAATTTGGTGATGTCCAAGGAAGGGCAGGAAGTGGTGATCAAGGATGGCTACTTCCCCATCCCGGCGTCGGTCGCCACTGAAGAGGTGGACAAGGTGTCCTAACGATGGCCGACCAGGTCGAGACCTTGCCCATCGGTGAGCCCACACCGTCGACTCGCCTCCTCGATACCTCGCGGGCACGAGTCAGCCACCGCCTACGCCTCGATCGGCTGAGCCGCCGCATGGTGACGCTCGGCGGGGTGGCGATTATCATGGCCATCCTGGCGATCTTCTTCGTCATCGCCGCCGAGGTGTACCCTCTCCTCAAACCACTGGCAGCCACACCGCTGGGCACGGTCTCCACCGGTGTGGCTTCGCCCCCCCTCGCCATCGGTGTAGAAGAATACCGCGAAGTGGCCTTTCTGGTGACGGCGAGCGGTGTCCACTTCGTTTCAGTGAGCGACGGCAGAGCCATTGCGACGCCATCACTGCCGGCGCTCAACGGCGCTGAAGTGGTGGGTCTATCGTCCACGGGCGGGGGCCGCTTCGCGCTCGGCCTGTCTGACGGCCGGATCATGCCGGTTGAGGCGAAGTTTAGCGTCTCATACCCCGAGGGAGCACGCCACGTCGCCCCTGAGTTGGCGATTGGAGCCCCACTCGTCGCCGATGTGGGAGGGCGCGCCATCGAGACGATCGCCTACACCGTCACCCCCAATGGTCCCATCGCGGCGGCAGCGGTGGGGCCCAGCGAGTTGGTGTTGGTGACGGTCCGTGAACGACGGGCTTTGATCGGTCCCTCCACCAAGGAAGAGCAGCGGCATACGATGGCGCTACCGATCGAGGACGAGATCAGCGCGCTAGCCCTAGACGAACGGGGCGAGGACCTCTTCGTCGGCACATCGACGGGGAAGGTGCTGCGGGTGAATCTGCGCGATCCCGGCGGGCCCATGCTGGCCGGCTCTGTGGCGGCGACGAGTCGTCGCGGTGCGGGCGTCACTGTCCTCGGGTTCCTCATCGGCGACCGGACCTTGATCGTGGGCGATGCCGTGGGAGGCATTAGCTCCTGGCAGTTGCTGCGTCACGACGGCGAGCCGCGCCTCACGAAGATCTATGACTTCACACCCCATCAAGGCCCGGTGATCGGTTTCTCCAAGTCGCGGCGACACAAAGGCTTCATCACCGCCGATGAGACCGGCTTGGTGCAGTTGCATTACGGCACCACAGGCGAAACGCTGTTAGCGCTGAATGTCGCGGGCGACACGACGCGCAGTGTGGCGTATGCTCCCAAAACCGATGGCATCCTGGCGGTCGATGCCGCAGGCCAGGTTTCACATTGGAGGCTGGAGAATCCACATCCCGAGATCACGCTGAAGAGTCTGTTCGGCAAAGTTTGGTATGAGGGCTATACAGCGCCAGCGTACGTCTGGCAATCCACCGGCGGGACCGACGACTTCGAGGCCAAATTCAGCTTGACGCCATTGATCTATGGCACGCTGAAGGGCACTTTTTACGCGCTTTTGTTCGCGGTACCGTTGGCGCTCATGGGGGCGATGTATGCCTCACAGTTCATGCATCCCACGCTGAAAGCCATCGTCAAGCCTGTGGTGGAAATCATGGCCGCCCTTCCCAGCGTCGTCCTGGGATTCATTGCCGGACTTTGGTTAGCGCCGATCGTGGAAGATGTGGTACCGGGGATTTTCCTGATGCCGATTGTGGTGCCCGTGGTGATCATTGTGACGCTGGTCGGTTGGCGATACCTTCCCACCAGGTTGCGCAACTGGGTCAGGCCGGGTGTCGAAGTGTTCTTGCTCATTCCCGTGGCCCTCGTTGGGGGATGGCTCGCCATCCAGTTGGGCGGGCTCCTCGAAGCCTGGATGCTTGGCAACGACTACCGCAGCTGGCTTTTCAACGTGCTTGGCCTGACCTACGACCAGCGCAACTCGCTGGTGGTTGGCTTCGCCATGGGTTTTGCCGTCATTCCCATCATCTTCACCATCGCTGACGACTCGCTCACCAACGTGCCGCAGCACCTGACAGCCGGCTCCTTGGCTCTCGGCGCCACACGCTGGCAGACAGCGATGCGCATCGTGCTGCCGACCGCCAGCCCGGGCATCTTCTCCGCCATCATGATCGGCTTCGGCCGCGCCGTGGGCGAGACGATGATCGTTCTCATGGCCACCGGCAATACGCCGGTGATGGACTGGTCGATCTTCAACGGCTTCCGCGCCCTGTCGGCGAACATCGCTGTTGAGCTGCCGGAGGCTCCAGAGGGCGGCACATTGTTCCGCGTGCTCTTCCTGGCAGCGTTGCTGTTGTTCGTCATGACGTTCGCGGTGAACACTGCCGCCGAGCTCGTACGACTCCAGCTACGGAAAAGGTATCGCCTGTTATGAAGAATTTCTGGAAGAGCGGCGATCCCTTCATCTGGCTGACCGGTGGTGCGTTGTCTTGCGCGCTGATCATGGTCGCCGGCCTCATCGTGCTCATCCTATTCAACGGCATGGGCTTCTTCTGGCCCAGGGAGGTGGTGCGTTTGACGTTGGCGGATGGCAAGGTGGTGCTGGGACAAGTGACTGAGCGCGAAGCCATTCCGCAGCCGGGTGCGCCTCCAGGTACCCCCGTCAACTATCGCATCAAGGTCAAACAGGGAAACCGTGAGCTCTATGGGGCGGATTTTGTCTGGATCGATGAAGGTCAGATCGTCCGGCGCGATACCCCATCAGAAGCTGTCGTGATCGAGCGGCAGGAGTGGGGAGATTTCTATGGCTTCCTGACAGCGCTCAAGCAGGGCGATGGTGTCGTGGACCAAGGGCCAGCCCAGAGCTGGGATGCCCTTCAGGCGGCGCTACCGCCGGTGCAAGCGACGGTGGATGAGATCAGGCGCATCGAGCGCAAAGAGATTGGCGCGATCAACTACGCCCAGGAACAGATCCGGCTCGACCTCCGCAAGCTGGCGCTGGTGGGAGTCAGCGACGGACCCGAGGTGCAGCGCCTGCAGCAGGAAATGGCCGCCCTGCAGGTGCAGTACGCCGCACAGCAGGAGGTGCTGTCGGCGCTACGGCGCAGTCTCATATCCCGAGTGGTTGTCGACGTGGCGGGAGATATGGAGAAAGAGCTGCCGTTGGCGGACATCGTGCGCATCTACCGCCCGAATCAGATGAGCCTGCCGAGCAAAATGGGCTTTTACGCCGCCAAGGTGTGGGAGTTCATCGCCGATGACCCACGTGAATCGAACACCGAAGGGGGCGTGTTCCCAGCCATCTTCGGCACCGTGATGATGGTGATGATCATGAGTCTGGCGGTGACGCCGTTGGGCGTATTGGCGGCTCTGTATCTGCGCGAATACGCCCGGCAAGGGCCCTTCGTCAGCGCTGTGCGCATCGCCGTGAACAACCTGGCCGGCGTGCCGTCGATCGTGTTCGGGGTGTTCGGCGTGGGGTTTTTCATTTACTTCGTCGGTGGCACCATCGATCAGCTGTTCTTTCCGGAGGCGTTGCCGACGCCGACGTTCGGCACGGGCGGCATCCTGTGGGCCTCTTTGACGCTGGCGCTACTGACGGTGCCGGTGGTGATCGTCGCCACTGAGGAGGGGCTGGCGGCCATCCCCGGCGGCCTACGTGAAGCCTCCTACGCCCTCGGCGCCACGAAGTTCGAAACCACCGTGCGCGTAGTCATCCCCAGCGTCATGCCGTCGATCCTCACTGGCCTGATCCTGGCCATGGCGCGCGCCGCCGGCGAGGTGGCACCGTTGATGATCACCGGTGTGGTGAAACTGGCGCCCGCGCTGCCGATCGACGGCTTCTGGCCATTTCTCCATCTCGAGCGCAAATTCATGCACCTGGGATTTCATATCTACGATGTCGGTTTTCAGTCGCCGAACGTCGATGCCGCTCGTCCCATGGTGTTTAGCACCGCCATGTTGCTGTTGTTGATCGTCGTCATCCTGAACCTGACGGCGATCACGCTGCGCAATCGCTTACGCAAGAAATACGCCACCTCAGCCGTGTAGGAGGATGGAATGCCCACGGATATCCGGTTAGCCCAGTCCATGAACACGCGGAGCCAGGTCGCCATGGAACTGGAGCAACCCATGGTGTCGATCGAAAGCCTTTCGTTATGGTATGGCGAGAAACGGGCGCTCAAGAGCATCTCGATGGCGATTCCTCGACAACGCATCACGGCCTACATCGGCCCATCGGGATGCGGAAAAAGCACCCTACTCCGCTGCCTGAACCGCATGAACGATCTCATCGATGGGGTGCGTATCGAAGGGAAAATTCGCGTCGGCGGCATCGACATCTACGATCCGGCGCTCGATGTCACAGAGCTCCGTAAACGCGTGGGCATGGTGTTTCAGAAATCCAATCCCTTCCCGAAGTCGATCTATGAGAACGTGGCGTATGGGCCGCGTATCCTTGGCCTGCGTCGCCGCAGCGATCTCGATCCCATCGTGGAACAGAGCCTCAAAGCCGCAGCATTATGGGATGAGGTCTCCGATCGCCTCGACGACTCCGCTCTGGGGCTGTCCGGAGGCCAACAGCAACGCCTGTGCATCGCCCGCGCCGTGGCCATCGAACCCGAAGTGCTGCTGATGGACGAGCCATGCTCGGCGTTGGACCCTATCGCCACGGCGAAAATCGAAGAGTTGATGCTGGACTTGAAACAGCGGTACACTATCGTCATCGTCACCCACAACATGCAGCAAGCGGCACGGGTTTCTGATTACACCGGCTTCATGCTGCTGGGTGAGTTGGTGGAGTTCGGCGTCACCAAAGAGCTCTTCACCAAACCCCGAGATAAACGGACGGAGGATTATATCACGGGACGGTTTGGCTAAGGCTACGGCCGGTGCTTTCCCTTGCCCCCGACAATGGTGGATAGAGCCGCAAGGGACCTGATCTCTCGGTCCCCTCTCCCGGCATCCCGCCTTCCCGAAGAAGGGGCCAACCGCGCCAGGGGTGCGATGAGTTGCGAGGGAGAGAGCGGGAATAAACAGGATGCAGGATGCATGGCACAAGAGCGACGTTATCAACTCCAGTCGGAAGCCGCGAACCGACATCTTGAGGCGCTACTTGATGATCTACAGATTCCCAGCGAAAGTCGGCTCTACTACGGGCAACTCCTGACGACGGTTCTCAAGATGTTCGAAGATGGGGCTGACCTAGGCGATCTGAAAATCGCCAATTCCACCCTCAAAGAGCTGCGGTACGCTTTTAAAATCTTCAATCCCTACCGCGATATTCCCAAAGTCACCGTCTTCGGCTCGGCCCGGACGCCGCCGGACTCGCCCATCTCGCAACAAGCGCGCACCTTCGCCCGACGCATGGTCGAGCGCGGCTGGATGGTGGTCACCGGGGCCGGTGGCGGTGTCATGGGGGCGGCGCAGGAGGGGGCCGGCCGCGAGTCGAGTTTCGGGCTGAATATTCGCCTGCCGTTCGAGCAAGAGGTCAATCCCTGGATCGCCGAAGATCCTAAATTGATCAATTTCAAGTACTTCTTCACGCGTAAGCTCTTCTTTCTGAAAGAGGCCAGCGCCGCCTGCCTGTTTCCCGGCGGCTTCGGCACCTCCGATGAAACCTTCGAGCTGCTGACGTTGATGCAAACGGGAAAAAGTCCCATCATTCCTGTTGTGTTGCTGGATATTCCCGGTGGGGATTATTGGCGGTCGTGGGAACGGTTCCTCCGCGATTGCATGCTGCGCCGGGAGCTGATCAGCCCTGAGGACTTATCGCTCTTTCGCATCACCGACGACGTCGAGCAGGCCACGGCTGAGATCTTCGGTTTTTATCGGGTGTTTCATTCGTCGCGCTTCGTTGAAGACGATCTCGTTCTCAGGCTCCAAAAGCCATTGGCGACCGAGACCCTGGCTCTGCTACAGTCGGCGTATGCTGATATCCTGCAAGGCCCGCTGCAGCAGCGCCATGGACCACTCCCTATTGAAGGGGAGGAGTGGCCCGATCTCTGGCGCCTGATCATGCCCTTCAATCGTTCGCGCTATGGTCGTCTGCGGCAGTTGATCGATGCAATCAACGCCGTATAAGCCTCCCGCTAAAGGGCATCACGAGCAGTCGCGGAGAGAAGGGGAATCCCATGGAGCGTCACTTCGAGGTCGAGTTGCAGGCGATACGCGATCGGTTGTTGGCCATGGGCGGCTTGGCCGAGACCATGATCAACAAAGCCATCAAGGCCCTTGTCGATCGCGACGAAAGCCTGGTGCAGGCGGTCCTCGCCCACGAGGAAGAGATGGACTTACTCTGCATCGAGATCGACGACCGCAGCTTTACGCAAATGGCCTTGATGCAACCGATGGCCTCGGACCTGCGGTTTCTCGTCGCCAGCATTAAGATCAACAGCGATCTGGAGCGGATTGGCGACCAAGCGGTCAGTATCGCTTTGCGGGCGAAATCCCTCATCACTCAGCCACAGCTCAAGCCGCTCATCGATATCCCCCGTATGGCCAGCTTAGTGCAAGAGATGGTCCGCAACAGCCTGGACGCCTTCGTGCGCCAGGATCCTGAGCTTGCTCGCCGCGTCATCGATGGTGACGATGCGGTGGACAATCTGCGCGACCAGGTCTTTCGCGAATTGCTGACCTATATGATGGGCGATACCTCCACCATCCCGCGCGCCCTCGATCTCATTTTGATTTCCCGGAATCTGGAACGCATCGCTGACCACGCCACAAATATCGCCGAAGACGTCATCTACATCGTTAAGGGCGAGGATGTGCGCGAGCGGGGCGATAAGGAGTTGCGCAAAGGGCTGCGGCTGCCCCTGCCTCAGCATGGTTAGAACGGACATGCAGCGTCCCCCTTACGGTTGCGACCCCCATCGCTGAGTGAGGTGTCTCGCCCCGCCCCCCTGATGTTCTGATGACGGACGCCATCCTTCCTGCTGTCCACAGGCAGCGGCTTTCCTATTTCCCGGCTTGGCAAACGTCCCCGCCTTTGGTATAAGCAAACTGCGTTCAGATTCCTGGGTTGGTATCATGGCGCATGAAAGGGGGCAAAACCATGGCCGTTGACCGTTCGACCATCCATGTCTACGCCGGTGCCGAGACCGGAGGCCTGTTTCGCAAAGCCGTCGCTGAAGCTGACTGGCGGCCGCTGACGCAGGGATTGCCGCCGTCGCCCGAAGTGCGGGCAATTGCGGTCCACCCCCAAGCGCCTCACATCGTGTTCGCAGGCACCCAGGAGGGGCCATACCGCAGCGCCGACGGCGGCGATACTTGGGAACGCCTGGAGTTTCCCGGCCCAGAACGCGTCGTGTGGTCGTTCGCGTTCCATCCATCGAACCCGCGGGTGATCTATTGCGGTACCGCCCCTGGAGCGGTTTTTCGCAGCGAGGACGGCGGTGATCATTGGCGACGGTTGCCCACGGACTTGGGTTCCGACGTCGTGCGCATGGAATTTCCCACGCGCACCATCGCCATGGCCATCGACCCGGCACAGCCACAGCATCTCTATGTCGCCCTGGAGGTCGGCGGCGTCATTCGCAGCCTCGACGATGGCGCTACCTGGCAGACCATCAATGCCGGGCTAGCCCCCAACGTGGGCCGTCTCGATCTGCACGGCATCCAAGTGAGCGCCGCTCAACCCGACACGGTGTTCATCAGTGTGCGCGAGGGCATGCTGCTCAGCCGCGATCGCGGCGAACACTGGGAAGCCATCGACCTCAGCCGTTTCTCCCCCATTACCTACTGCCGCGACCTGCGCGTCGCTCCACATGATCCGCGCACGCTGTATGTGTCGCTGGGAAAAGCCGCCCGCAGCGGAGAGGGTGCCTTGCTGCGCAGCCGCGATCTTGGAGCCACCTGGGAGCGAGTGGATCGTGGTTTAACGCCGAAGAGCACCATGATGGCCGTTGCCCTGACGGGGCGTGACCCGTCGCTGATCTATTGCTGCACTCGTGACGGTGAGGTCTTCGGTACGCACGACGGTGGCGCCACCTGGAGTGCCTGTCCCTTACCGGCAGGCACGCAAGAGGTGCGGGCGCTGGCGTGTGGATGAGTGTGGCGCGCAAAGACGATAGCAGCAGTCCCTATGCAAGGGGGGTGAGGAGAAACGCGGCCTCCCCTTGCATACATCACATCTCGCCGCGGTAGCTCTGGAGGGTAAGCATGAGTTCTTCGCGGGAGGCCGGTATGCTGAGCCCCTACCGAGTGCTCGATCTGACCGATGAATGCGGCATCCTCTGCGGCAAGATCCTCGCCGACCTAGGTGCCGATGTCATTCAGATCGAGCCGCCCAATGGCAGTCCGGCCCGGCGCATCGGTCCCTTCTATCATGATGAGCCCCACCTCGAACGCAGTCTCTATTGGTGGGCCTATGCCGCGAATAAGCGCAGCATCACCCTGAATCTCGACACGGCTGACGGTCGAGCCCTGTTGGCGCGTCTGGTGCCATCGGCACACTTTCTCATCGAGTCCTTCGCTCCCGGGCACCTGGCCAGCCTGGGGCTTGGCTATGAGGCGCTGGCGGCCATCAATCCGGCCCTGATCGTAGTCTCCATCACGCCCTTCGGGCAGGACGGCCCCTATGCATCGTATCAGGCACCGGACCTCGTCGGCATGGGGATGGCGGGCTTTATGTACCTCACCGGCGATCCCGACCGCCCTCCGGTGCGCGTCGGCGTGCCGCATTTCTATCTCCATGGCGCGGCGGCGGGCGCCACCGGGGCTATGATGGCCCACGCCCAGCGTGTGCTAACTGGCCAGGGGCAATACGTCGACGTGTCCTGTCAGGAAGCGGTGACGCGTACCCTAGCGAGTGCCCCGCAGCTGTTTGCCATCGAGAACACCGTGATCCGGCGCCAGGGGTCCTACCGCCAAACGGGCGACACGACCTTTATGCGCATCACTTGGCCCTGCAAAGACGGCTTTGTCAATTTTCAGCTGTCAGGGGGCGCTGGGGCGGGCCGTAGCGTCAACAATATGATCCAGTGGATGGAGGAAGAGGGCTTTGGGGACCCCTTCCTCACCGGCATCGACTGGACGACCCTGGGGTACGGCATGATCACCAAGGAATTGCTCGAGCGCGTGGTGCCGCCGGTCGAGCGCTTTCTGATGAGCCACACCAAAGCTGAGTTGTTCGAGGGCGCCGTGAAACGACGCATCCTGCTCTTTCCCGTGGCCACCGCTGGGGATATCATGCGAAACCCCCAATTGGAGGCGCGCGGCTACTTCCGACAGGTTGCACACCCCGATCTCGGCACGACCATCACCTATCCTGGCCCATTCGTGCAGGCGAGCGCCACCCCGCTACAGCTACGACGACTCCCGCCGACGCTCGGGCAGCACAATGCGGAAATCTACCTCGACGAGCTCGACCTGACGCGGGAAGAACTGGTGCGACTTCGCGAGGCTGGAGTGATATAAGACAGTGAACAGGACTGAGTGCTGAGGACTGGGTGAGATGACGGTGATGAGGACTAATGACCGGGTATCCCCCACTCAGTCCTCAGTCCTCGTCACTCAGTCCTGTCTAATTTGGAGGTTCACGCATGCGTCCGCTGGAAGGACTGAAAGTATTGGATTTCTGTTGGGTTGCCGTGGGGCCGATGACGACGTCGTATCTCGCCGAATACGGCGCGACGGTGGTGCGGATCGAATCCAAACGCCGTCCCGAGACGCTCCGTCACGCTCCCCCCTTCGGCAGCCAAGGGCAAAGCGTGAACCGCAGTGGGTACTTTGCCAATTACAACGCCAACAAATATGGCATGGGGGTGAATATGACCCATCCGCAGGCGCGCGAGTTCATCAAGCGCCTGGTGGCTTGGGCCGACCTCGTCACCGAGAATTTTACGCCTGGGACCCTCGAAGAGTGGGGCTTGGGGTACGAAGAGCTACGTCGGATCAAGCCGGACATCATCCTCTTCAGCACCTCGATGCTCGGGAGGGGGGGACCGTACTCGCAACAACCGGGCTTTGGCGCTGTGCTTGCGTCATTAAGCGGCATGACCGGCCTCACCGGCTGGCCCGATCGCACACCGACCAATCCATACGGGGCCTATACCGACTTCCTGGTGCCGCGCTTTACGGTGCCCACCATCCTGGCAGCCCTGGATTATCGCCGCCGCACCGGCCAGGGGCAGCATCTGGATGTGTCACAACTGGAAGTGTCGTTGCATTTCATGGCGCCACTGCTGCTCGATTACACCCTCAATAACGGGCGGGAACGCGATCGCATGGGCAATCGCCATCCAGCCGCTGCCCCGCATGGGGCTTATCCGTGCCGCGGTGAGGATCGCTGGTGCACCATCGCCTGCCAGACCGATGCACACTGGCAGTCCCTCTGTCAGGTCATGGGGCATCCGGCTTGGAGCCAGGAAGAACGCTTCGCCACGTTGCTCGGCCGCAAAGCTCACGAGGACGAGCTGGATGCCTTGGTTGGTCAGTGGACTCAGGCGTGGGACGCGCATGAGCTCATGCACACGCTACAACAGGCCGGCGTCCCCGCTGGAGTGGTGCAAACCACTCGCGATCTGTTCGAGGATCCGCAACTGCAGCATCGCGGCCACTTTGTCTTCATGGACCATCCCGAGGTTGGACGCCATCCCGTGCAACGCTCGGAGTTTCGACTGTCACGCGCCCCGGCCGAATTTCGTTCGCCGGCACCGATGCTAGGCCAGCATACCGTGCAGGTCTGCAAGGAAATCCTCAATATGTCCGAGGACGAGATCATGGCCCTCACCGAGGCGGGAATCCTAGAGTAGGACTGAGGACTGAGTGTTGAGGACTGAGCAGGGCTTGTCCCTCAGTCCTCATGGCTCAGTCCTTTAAGAAGGAGTATGCATCCATGCAAGCTGCGGTCCTGGCGGAGGTTGGCGGACGCCTCGTCATCGAAGACATCCCCAAACCGCAACCCAAAATGGGTGAGGTTCTGGTGAAAGTGGCCGCCTGCGGCGTTTGTCACACCGACCTGCACGTGATTAAGGGCGAGGTTGCGTTCCCGCTGCCGTGCGTTCTGGGCCATGAGATGTCGGGCGTGGTTGAGGAGGTGCCGGCCGACGTCAAGGCTGTGCGGCCGGGCGATGCCATCGTCTGCAGTTTTATTATGCCCTGCGGGGTCTGTTACTACTGTGTGCGGGGACGGGACGACCTGTGCGAGACGTTTTTCGCCATGAATCGCCTGAAGGGGACGCTCTACGACGGCGAAAGTCGTCTACGGCGCCGCGATGGCTCGCCGCTCGCTATGTATAGCATGGGCGGCCTGGCCGAGTACGCCGTGGTCCCGGCCACCGATGTGTTTCCCACCCCCGCCAATGTGCCGCTGACTGACGCCTGCATTCTGGGGTGCGCCATGATGACGGCCTACGGGGCACTGAAGAACCAAGCCAGGGTCCAACCCAACGAATCCGTCGCCGTGGTCGGCACTGGGGGTGTCGGCTCTAGTGTCATTCAACTCGCCAGGGCCTTTGGCGCCAGCCAGATCATTGCGGTCGACATCCGGGATGACAAGTTGGCGGCGGCCAAAGAGCTCGGCGCCACGCACGGCGTGCATGCCACGAGGAATGACCCGGTGGCAGAGGTTTTAGCCATCACCGGGGGGCGCGGCGTGGACGTCGCCGTCGAAGCCTTAGGTCGGCCCGAAACGGTGGTGAATGCCTTCATGATGGCGCGCGATGGCGGGCGCGTCGTCGTCGTCGGCATCGCCCCCGGCACGACGACCGCCGGCATCGAGATCACCCGCCTGGTGCGCCGCGGTATTCAGCTCATGGGCTCCTATGGAAGCCGCGTGCGCACCGACATGCCCGACGTCCTGGGGCTGGCGGCGCACGGCCAGGTGAGCCCGTCGCGGTCCATCACGCGGCGCTATCGCCTGGAACAGGTGGACGACGCCTATGCCGCACTCAGCCGGGGTGAGATCGTCGGACGCGCCATCGTCACCATGTCATAGGGCGAGCGTCGCGGCACTGATGATGCGTTGTGTGGTTGCAAGGGCACAGAGCGAACATCGCGCCGATGGCCCGCCGCGGGCGTACTATCTAGGAACCTGCGAAGAGGCGCTCGCCGTTGCGATAGGCGATCTGCTCCGCCACCTCACGCGGCAACTGGGCCAACCAACCGCGCACGAACCGCATCCCTTCGACCACGGTGTGCCAACGCGATGTGGTCCACGTATCGGTGCCGACCAGGAAGCGTTCGGGGTGGCGCAGGAAGACGGCACGCCATGCCGGATCGAGCTTGCCGCCGGGGGCCACATCGGAGCGCAGAGAGAGTTCGACCCACAACTTGGGAAAACGATCGAGGAGTTGCCCCACCGTGGCGGCCGAGGCGGACATGCCGGCGTGCGCCCAGAGAATATTCACCTCGGGATAAAGGGTGAGGAGCTTGTCGACTGTCACGTCATCGACGTGGGCCTGGAGCCAGAGCCGGTGTTCGGCGGCAAGCGCGGCGAAGCGCTTGACTACCGGCGCATCGGCATGGGCGGCGCTGAGGTGAAATTCGCCGATGCCCTTGTAGATACCGCGCTTGAGCCGTGCCTCGACATAGGCCTGGACGGCTGGGTCGCTGTGCCAGCTGCCCATGTCCTGGCGGGTGCGATAGGGTCTGAGGAATGGCACGATGCGCTGTGGCGCGTGTTCATAGAGCTTCAGGGTACCGTCATCGGGAGTGCTGGAGACCAGGGCGCGACGCACCCCAGCCTGATCCAAAATGGCCAGGGCTTGCGTTGGGGTCAGCGCCTCCCAATCGGGTTCGCTATAGTGGATGTGGGCGTCGAAGATGGGGAGATCTTGGGCCTGGATCGCACTGATTCCGATGCCCGGCATGACGGTGAGCCAGAGCCAGCCCAACAGTAGCACATCCACGCCGAGTACCCCTCGACCGTTCCCCCAGATCGTCATCGCTCTTCCCTTCGCTGTGCTCCTCCCGCCTGATGCTTTTCCCGCCACCCACGGCGGTCGTCGCGGTCTCCCCACCCTCCGCGGCTCACCAAGATCGGGGGTTTGTTCAGAAATGATCCTGACCATAAGGTTGTTCCCCCTCTCCCCACAGGAGCATAGGCGCCATGTTCAGGGATAGAGGGCCCCCACGTGCCTGCTCCCCCCGGGAGCGGGCTAGGCTGAGGGCGGTTCTAAACGTCGCTCCCAGCAGGGTTGATTTCACTCACCCCGACCCTCTCCCAGCGGGAGAGGGGGCCTAGAACCTGACGCGTCTGCCCGGTGGGAGAGGGTGAATGGTGCCCTGTCTTAGATCGTCTCAAGCCAGCACCATGCTAGGCGGGATTCGGTCGACGGTGCAGCTGCACGTGCCGGTACATGCCCTCGATGTTCAACGGCAACATCTGCTGGTAGCCCGCCCACTTCTCGTACTTGGGCAATTTGATCAACTCCTTCATCTCCTCCAAGGATTTGCCCTGGCGGGCGTACATCAGAACCTCTCCCCGGAGGTCCTGCATATACTCCCTGAACTGACGGACATGCTCCTTCCGCCCCACCGGACCGTGGCCTGGCACCAAGATATCGAAATCCATTCGCTCCACGCGCTTGAGCGACTCGATCCAATCCTCGATGTAGGCATCGGGGAAATCGCGGAAGGCCACCGCCTCCACGGGGATGAAGTCCACCGCGAACAGCAGTCGTTCGCGGGGGAAGCGCATGACCAGAGAGTTATCGGAGTGGTTGCGACCGACGTAGGACAGCTCGACGACCGTGCCGCCGAGTTCGATGGTCATACGCTTGGCAAGAGTGACCTGGGGAACGGCCGTCGGGCGCCGCTCGCCGATGATCGTCGCCTTGGCGTTCTCATGGGCGACCACCAGCGCGGTGTCCGTAAACACCTCGCCTCCGGCGATATGGTCGGCGTGATCGTGGCTATAGATCAAATATTTTACCGGCTGGTTGAAGCGCTGCCGGAGCTCGGCCTTCAACCATGTGGCTGCATCGGCGTTGATCGGATCGGTGGCGATGATCCCCGCCGGCGTCACCGCAAAGATCGAGTAGTGGTTGTTGTGGCGGAAGCGGTAGACTTCTCCTGCGATCTTGGTGATCTCGCGCGTCGCGGTTTGGGCCAGGAGCGGCCTGGCAGCGATGGCATAGCCCACCGCGGTCACCGCACCGACTCTGAAGAAATCGCGGCTGCTGATCATCGCGCCGCCCTCCAACAGGACACCAACCGCCTTGAACCGGTTTCAACTCAGCCTATGGCAGGATCGGCCCCGCAAGCTTGCTCCCTCATCTATTTCGCCCTCACCCTCATAGGCGCTAGGAAGACCCCCTCTCCCGCCGGGAGCATAGGCGCCAGATTACGGGGCATAGAGAGACATCACCGACCTTTTCGATCTCCTCCCCCCTTGCGGGGGAGGATGCAAGTGGGGGTGAGGCGCGAGGGGGGAAGGGGCCCCACACCCTGTCCGCGCGTGTTTTCGCGCTTCACTGAGCCCTTATGCCCTCTGGGAGAGAGGGGGCGAGGGAAGTTAAAGCTCTAACTAGGTTCGGGGTCGCCCTCACCCTGACCCTCTCCCACAGGGAGAGGGAATAATGACGTCCCTGCTGGTGGCTTCTGGCGCCTTATCCCGGCCCCCTATGCCAGGGGGGAGGGGGCATAGGAACGGCCCAGGTATGGAAAAGAGTGGTCCTGCCGCTCGTGGCATCAGATTTTGACCGTCTGAAACGCCGGCGCCACTTCATTCAGAAAGCGTGTGAGCTGGCCTTTCTGGTCCCACGACGTCAGCCGCAGGGAGATATGCTGCACGCCAGCGTCGAAGTAGGCCTGCAATTCCTCGATGCACTGCTTGGGGCCGCCAGCTGCCGTCCAGCCCTCCACGAAGGCTGGATTGAAATTCGCTGTGTAATACGTATCGAGGAAGGTCTTGCTTTCGGCCAGCGCCGCTTGGCGATCCTCATTGATGTTGAGGTTATGGTACAAAGCGCTGCCGAGTTTGGCCGGATCACGCCCTTCCTCGCGCGCCAAGGCAGTGATGCGTCCCCACTGCTGACGGAACTGCGCCGGCGTGACTTTGTTGGTCATCCAGCCATCGGCATAGCGTGCCACGCGCCGGAAGCCGCGCTCGATAACGGTTGGGGAAGCGCTGTCGCCGCCGCGCCAGGTCAACCCAGTGGGGTTGCTGGCGATCCAAATGGGACAGGGATTCTGCACCGGCGACGGCTCAAGGGTGACGCCGTCAAAGTGGTAGAAGCGTCCGTGATGTGAAACGTCTTTCTCCTGAAACAACCGGCGCAGAATCACCATACCCTCTTCCAGGCGCGCCGGTCGCTCGCGGGATTGCACCCCCATCACGGCGTGTTCGAGCGCTTGCTTGGCGCCCGCTTCATCCGGTCCCCCCAGGCAGACCACCAGCCACGAGCGGCCATTCGATAGGACATCGAGGCTGGCCCATTGCTGGGCCAACAACACCGGATGTCGATGCACAAAAGTGGCCATACAGCCCACGCCCAGACGCACCTTGGTGGTAACCGTCGCCAGGGCGGCGAGCAACGTCACCGATTCCAACCGCGGTTTGGCCAGCAAGCTGTCCCCCACCCAGATGGTATCGAAGGCGCCCGACCCCTCCCCTTGCACCGCCAGCTCGATGAGATCCCGCGCCGTCACCGCGCCCAGGATCACAGCCCGGTTCGGCAAGATGAGTCCGAAGGATGTCAGCATGATTTTCCTCCCAACTGAATGGGCCAGTGTGCTCTTGGTATAGTCACGGAGACTGAGTGCTGAACACTGCGTCGACCCGCCCTTAGAGCGGTTTCCAGATCAGCGTTTGGCAGGCTGGAACCACCTGCGCTCTCCGCTGGCCCTCACCCCGCCCTCTCCCAGTGGGAGAGGGGCCATAATCTTCCGGCTGTCCCACTCAGCACTCAGGCCTCAGCACTCTCTTTTACGCGCGCAGATGTTTGTTAAACCAATCCACACAGCGCTTCCACCCATCTTTCGCGGCCTCCGGGCGGTAGCTCGGGCGGTAATCGGCGTGGAAAACATGCCCGGCATTCGGATAGATGACGATTTCGACGTTGGGATTGTGCTGCTTCAGCATGGCCTCGAACTTGCGCACATCCTCGGGGGTCGGGTTCTTATCCTCCTCGCCAAACAGGCCGAGGAAGGGGCATTTGATGTCCTTGGCCACATCGAAGCCGCTGACTGGCTTGGGCTCATCCTTGTATTCGCGTCCCGGCGGGCCATACCATGCGACGGCAGCCCCCAAGCTCTGGTCGTAGGCGGCGTACTGGATGGTCGTGCTACCTCCCCAACAAAAGCCGGTGACGCCCAGGAGATTGGGATGCGCCCCCGTCTGCCCTTTGGCATAGGCGGCGGTGGCCGACAGATCCTGCAGGATCTGCTGGCGCGGCACAGCGAGGACGATCTTCAAGATCTCCTGGACGTTCGGCAGATGGCCTACACCGCCCTCACGATGGAACATCTCGGGGGCAATGGCGTAGAAGTCTTCCTTGGCGAAACGGCGTACGACGTCGCGGATGTACTCGTGCAGGCCCCAGATCTCCGAGATCACCAGGATAACGGGGAACTGCCCCGGCTTGTCGGGACGAGCTTGATAGGCGGGAATCATCTGATCGCCGCTTTTGACCGAGGCCTCCCCAGCCACCAGCCCGGTCGTGTCGGTGTGAATCGCCTGGGCCAGGATCGGCTCGGCGGCGATGGCATAGCCGGCGGCCGCCACGGCGCTCACTTTCAGAAAATGGCGTCTGGTGATCATAGCGCCTCCATGCAACGTTGAGAATCGCCAAAGCCAAATGGCGTGCGGTGCTTTTACAAGCGACCGCGCCCCATTGTATCACACTGGTCCGGTCGACCAACATCGATCCCATACCCATAGAGACCGTCTATTTGCGCCAGAAATTCCACGTTTCTCCCCAACCGTCCTCGCGCACCTGGCGCCAAAGCACCTGCATCAGATGTGTCAGGGCCTCAGCGTCATCGGCCAGCGCCCGAGCGACGATCCCCGGTGTGGCGAGTCGGCTGAGGCCCGCCGGCCCCGGGTGATCGGCGAGACGCTGCCGAACCTCCTGGAGCCAGGTTGACGTCGGTGGGCTGTCTTGCAGCAGGTACAGCGTTAGGAGGTACGGATGCCCCGCCCATAAGCCAAGCCGCTGGAAAGGGTACGCGGCGGGGTGGAGGCGCAGGCGGTCGTAGACCGATAGACGCCCCGCCGTCACGATGTCGAGCGCCGTTTCCAGGCTCGTAAACGCAAAGACCTCCTGACGTGCGATGCGGCCGGCGCTCCAGGCTTCGACCAACAAGAGCCGACTGTCGACCTCCCGATGCACCAGCGTGTGTTGTTGCCAGCGGGCGTCGCGAAAGAGAATGGTCGGTTCCGGGAGGTATTCCAGACAACTGCCAGCGCCTAGTTCGATGTGGAGGGTTTGGACGGCGGGCCTGTCAGTCGCCGGGTGCACTTTCGTCGCCGAGGCGGTGGTCAGACACACCTGGGCTCCTGGCTCGAGCACGATATGGATGTCTAAGCGATCGCCACCCAGCATGCCCCCGGTGGGCGTCAGGAGATAGAGGTAAGCACGACCATCATCCTCCCAGTAGAAAGGACGGATGATCTGGGCGGGCAAGGACGTATAGCCGCGCTGTAGAATGGTGCGCCGGCCGCGTCGGCTGAAAGAGAGTTCGGCGCGGCCCTGGCGGCCTGGGTCGATCATGGAAGCGAGGAGACCGGCGCCCCGGATACGGGCTAAGAGAAACGGGGTTATCGCTGGGCGGCGGCGAGTGTTTCGCAGCCATCGCGTCTGTACCCCTGAAGAGGGGCTCAGGCCACTGCCCGACGTCCAGGAGGACTACGGATTTCTACTCGGCTGTACCGACCCTAGGATTACGACGAGACGAACAAGACATCGCGTTCGAGCCAGGCGATGACTGCGTCGACCCCTTCGCCAGTCTTCAGGTTGGTGAACACAAAAGGGCGGTCACCGCGCATCTTCTGCGCATCGCGCCGCATGACTTCGAGGTCGGCGCCGACGGCTGGAGCGAGGTCGATCTTGTTGATGACCAAGAGGTCGGAGCGCGTCACACCCGGCCCGCCCTTGCGAGGGATTTTATCGCCGCCAGCGACGTCGATGACGTAGATCGATACATCGACCAACTCCGGACTGAACGAGGCCGCCAGGTTGTCGCCGCCGCTTTCCACGAACAGCAGGTCGAGGGTCGGAAAGCGCTCCAGCATACGCTCGACGGCATCGATATTGATGGAAGCATCCTCGCGAATGGCCGTATGTGGGCAGCCGCCGGTCTCGACCCCGATGATGCGTTCCGGCGGCAAGGCGCCGCTGCGCGTGAGGAACTCGGCGTCCTCGCGGGTATAAATATCATTGGTGATGACGGCCATGGCATAGCACTCGCGCAGGCGTTTGCACAACGTGTCGAGGAGGGCGGTCTTGCCCGAACCCACCGGCCCGCCCACGCCGATCTTGACGCAAGTCTTACGCATGCGTTCCCCTTATTTTCCTGCTTGCCCTCTATTCCGCTAGGAGCGTAGGCATCAGGTCAAGCTCTCAGGAGGTGTGCCCTCTCCCAGTGGGAGAGGGCGCACAGGCGCAAACCAGACGCTCAACTCTGAAACAACCGACTGTACAGCGTTTCATGTTCCATGGCGCGAATGTCGAACTCCGGAGCGGCACTGCCGAGATCGTCCCAGGCCTGAAGGCCGATGTCATCAGCGATGGCTGGGAGGTGCATGAGTAGGTCGCTCAGCAGCCGCTGCCCCGCCGTCTGTCCGAGCGGCAGCAAACGGAGCGCCGCGCCGATCATACCGCTCAGCCACTGATACCCCGCAGCTTCTACGCTCGCCCGCTCCGTTAGCCCCAGGGCGTGACCGAGCAGGCCGAAGACCACCGCGTGATGCCCGACCAGTCTTCCCTGCTGCCTCAATGCCGCCACGCCTTCGACAGCCGGACCAGGCCAGACCTGCTGCGCGAGCCGGAGCAGCCCCTGGCCCATTTTCTCGCTGGCGTCGCGGAGTTCGCGCGCATGTTTCATAGCGCTGAGCGTCTGATCCAGGCGTACGAGCTGTGGCCAGTCCGCTGCAGCGGTGGCCCGATACGCGAGTGCCACGGGCAGCAGATGGCCGCCCTGGACAGCGTGCCGTAAGAGCGTTGCGAGCCACTCCTGTAACGCCGCCGCATCGGTGATGAGTCCGCGCTGTGTGTAGGTTTCTAGAGCATTGGAGAAGGAAAAGCCGCCGATAGGCAACGCCGTGTCGCAGAGCTGCAACAACGCCAGGAAATGGCCGGGAGCGAGCGACATCGATGCCGGAACGCTCATGGGCAAGCGCCTCCCCCATCGCAACCGTCCCCTCTTTCCTCACCCATGCCGGTGCCCGAAGGCCGCCCCTATAGGGGTGAACGGCGCCTGCAGACGCTCGACCGGGATGCCTTGCTGCTTGAGGTACACCTCCAGGATCGGCTCATACAGCGTCTTGAGCCCCTGTGCCTCGATCTCCATCGGTAGGTGCCGGTTACCGATTTGGTACGCAACGAAGGCTGTCTCCTGAGGGCTGCGCGGCCGGATCAGCAGGACGTCTTCCGACGCGGATGTCACCTCGATCCAGCCCTCCGGTGTCAGCAGGAGATCTCCGGCCTGCAGTCGTGTGCCTGTCGGTAGCGCCAGCGCGATTTCTCGTCCCTGAGCTGTCATCAGGCGCTGGCGGCTTTTCTGGCGCTGCTCCCAGGCCAGGCTGACGCGATCGATGATGCGACGACACTCTTCGGCACTAGGGCGGACAACCTGTTCAACGATATGCATGGCGCTTAGAACAAGAAATAGCGCTGGGCCAACGGCAACGTCGATGCCGGGTCGCAGGTGATGCGCTCGCCATCGATAGACACGATATAGGTCTCCGGATTGACCTGCAGCCGGGGCAGATAGTCGTTCCAGCGCATGTCGGCTTTCGTCAACCGCCGACAGCCCTGGACTGGCAGCAGCGCTTTGGCGAGACCACGCTGTGCCAGATCGCCCTGCGTCAACGACAGCGCCGAGACGAAATGGCAAGCAATGTGGCTTATCGCCTGGCCAAAACTCCCGAACATCGGCCGGTATAACACTGGTTGCGGCGTCGGAATGGAGGCGTTGGGATCGCCCATGGCCGCGGCCGCAATGAAGCCCCCCTTGATGACCAACTCCGGCTTCACCCCGAACAACGCCGGCTGCCACAGCACCAGGTCCGCCATCTTGCCGACCTCGACGGAGCCCACGTAGGCGCTGATGCCATGGGCGATGGCCGGGTTGATGGTGTACTTGGCCAGGTAGCGTTTGACGCGGGCATTGTCGTTGCGCGCTGAATCCTGCGGCAGGTGCCCGCGCTGCTGCTTCATCTTGCTCGCCGTCTGCCAGGTGCGACAGATCACCTCGCCCACCCGCCCCATAGCCTGGGAGTCGGACGCCATCATACTGATCGCCCCTAGATCGTGCAAGACGTCCTCGGCGGCGATGGTTTCGGCGCGGATGCGCGACTCGGCAAAGGCCACATCCTCCGGGATGCGCGGGTCGAGATGGTGGCACACCATCAGCATGTCCAGGTGCTCGGCCATGGTGTTGACGGTGAAGGGCATGGTGGGGTTGGTGGAGGAGGGCAGGACGTTGGGATAGGCGCACACCTTGAGGATGTCGGGCGCGTGCCCGCCGCCGGCGCCCTCGGAGTGATAGGTATGGATGGTGCGCCCTTTGAAGGCCGCCAAGGTGCGCTCGACGAAGCCGGCCTCGTTGAGGGTGTCGGTGTGGATGGCGACCTGGACGTCGTACTGATCGGCCACGGCCAGGCAGCAGTCGATCGCCCCCGGCGTCGTGCCCCAATCTTCGTGCAGCTTGAGCCCCATGGCACCGGCGCGAATTTGCTCGACCAGCGGTTCAGGGCGCGAGGCATTGCCCTTGCCCAAAAACCCGAAATTGAGCGGAAACGCCTCGGCCGCCTCATACATCCGCGCGATGTTCCAGGGGCCGGGCGTGCAGGTGGTGGCGTTGGTGCCGGTAGCCGGTCCCGTGCCGCCGCCGATCATGGTGGTGATGCCGCTGTAGAGCGCCTCGGCGATCTGTTGCGGCGAGATAAAATGGATATGCGCATCGATGCCGCCAGCGGTGAGGATACGGCCCTCACCGGCGACGATCTCGGTGCTGGCGCCGATCTCCATGCCCGGGGTGATGCCGTCCATGAGATTCGGGTTGCCGGCCTTGCCGATGCCGACGATCCTGCCGTCTTTAATGGCGACGTCGGCTTTGACGATGCCCCAGTAGTCGACGATGAGGGCATTGGTGATGACGAGATCGGGTACGCCTTGGGCGCTGGTGGCCTCGGGGGATTGCCCCATGCCGTCGCGGATGACCTTGCCGCCGCCGAACTTGACCTCGTCGCCGTAGACCGTGAAGTCGCGCTCCACCTCGATGATCAGCTCGGTGTCGGCCAGGCGCAGGCGGTCGCCCACCGTCGGGCCGTAGTGGTCGACGTAGGCGCGGCGCGGGATGCGCAGGCTCATGGCGTCGCCTCCGACGGCGTGGCGGCCGGCGATGCCGCGCCATTGAGGAAAGCGGCGAGGCGAGCCAGCGCGGCCCGCTGGACGAGCGGATCGTCCAAGTTGCCGTCCACCAATTGATTGAGGCCGAAGACGCGGCGGCGGCCGGCCAACGCCACCAAGGTCACCGTCTTGCTCATCCCCGGCTCGAAGCGCACCGCCGTCCCCGCCGGGATGTCCAGTCGCATGCCATAGGCCTGGGCGCGGTCGAAATCGAGCGCCGGATTGACCTCGAAGAAGTGAAAATGGGAGCCGACCTGAATCGGGCGATCGCCGCGATTGGTTACCACCAGCGTCAGCGTCGGCCGGCCGGCATTGGCGGCGATGGGCTCATCGTGGTAAAAGATCTCGCCGGGGATCACATGTGCCTCCGTTACGCTCTCTTCTCTCTTCCCCTTTGTTTCTCTCCCTCTCCCGTGGGGAGAGGGCCGGGGTGAGGGCAGTCAAACCGTTCGATCACGCTTGGTCTCCCTCACCCTACCCCTCTCCCAGAGGGAGAGGGGACTAGAGGGATATACCCCTGCCGCTAAGCGGGAATGGTAGGCGAGTTCGGCCTACCGAATCGGATCATGCACGGTGATCAGCTTCGTCCCATCCGGAAAGGTGCCCTCCACCTGAATCTCGTGGATCATCTCCGGCACCCCCTCCATGACATCGTCGCGCGTTAAAATGGTCGCGCCGTAGGCCATCAGCTCGGGCACTGAGCGCCCATCGCGCACGCCCTCGAGGATCTCCGCAGTGATGAAGGCCACGGCCTCCGGGTAATTGAGCTTGAGGCCGCGTTGTCGGCGGCGACGCGCCACATCGGCGGCGGTAAACACTAGCAGCTTCTCGATCTCACGCGGGGTGAGATGCATGGCCACCTCCACAGTCCGATCAGATCAGATTGGCGGGAATGAGCCGCTCGACGATGACCACATCGAGCCAGCGGCCATCGAGCTTGGCATGTTTCTCGTGGATGCCTACCTCGCGAAAGCCGTGCTTGCGGCACAGCGCCCGGCTAGCCTCGTTGAACAGGAAAATGCGCGATAGCAATTTCCACAGTCCCAGCCGCGCAGCTTCGTCGATGAGCGCTGGCAGGAGCACATCGCCGACCTTCCGACCCCGCCAGTCACGCCGTACATACACCGAGAATTCGCCGATGCCACGGTAGCACTGCCGTGTTCCGTAGGGGCTTGCCCCTGCCCAGCCGACCACTTGCCCCTCAACCTCGGCGATGACGGCGGGGTAGCGACCGGCGATGGCCTGCAGCCAGGCGCGCCGATCCTCCGCCGAGCGGAGTTCGGTTTCAAAAGTGGCGATGCGATCCTCAATGCCCTGGTTATAGATCTCGGCGATTGCGGCGGCATCGGCTTCTGTGGCACCGCGGACGCGTATGCCGTGGCTGGTGGAAATTCCGGCCATCGTTCAGTGCCTCCTTCTCTCTGCAGTCTCCCCCCAACCTCTCCCTGCAAATAGGCCACCCGGTCGAGCCCTTGGAAGTATCCCCTCTCCCTCCGGGAGAGGGCGAGGGTGAGGGAGGATAGGCATGCCGATACCGCTGGACTGCCCTCACCCCAACCCTCTCCCAATGGGAGAGGGAGTAAAAAGCAATGCTTCTACACCATCAGATACCGCCTGACCACGTCGTCCGTGAGCGTCGCCATCTCGCCGTGGGCGACGATCGCACCCTTTTGCATGATATAGTAGGCATCAGCCAGGCGCCAAGCGAATTCCAGATACTGCTCGACGAGCAGGACAGCCACGTTCCCCTGAGCTTTGATCTGCGCGATCACCCCGGCGATGTCGTCGATGATCGATGGCTGAATGCCCTCCGTCGGCTCGTCCAGAAGCAAGAGCTTGGGGTCGGCGCTCAAGGCCCGGGCGATGGCCAATTGCTGTTGCTGGCCGCCGCTGAGGAAGCCACCTTTACGGTCGAGGAGCGAGGCCAGCGCCGGAAAAAGCTGGAAGATCCGCTCCGGAATGCGAGCGTTCCCGCTCCGTGTTCCCAATAGCCCGATGCGCAGGTTTTCCAGCACCGTCAACTGCGGGAAGATGTCGCGACCCTGCGGGACATACCCGATGCCCCGTCTAGCCCGCTCCTCCGGTGGCAAACGCGTGATGTCCTGACCGTCGAAGCGAATGCTCCCCGCTTGCGGCGGCAGCAGGCCCATGATGCTTTTCAAGAGGGTGGTCTTGCCGACGCCGTTGCGCCCCATCAGGCAGACCACCTGCCCTGCCGGAACCTGAAGGTGTACATCCCACAGGATCTGGCTCTCGCCGTAGCTGGCGCTAAGCTGTTGGATCGTGAGCATCGGCTTGGTAGCCCCTACCCAGGTACACTTCGATCACCCGCGGGTCACGCTGCACGGTGTCCACGGAGCCCTCGCAGAGCACCGCCCCCTCATGCAGCACCGTGACTTTGTGGGCGGTCTGCCGCACAAACTCCATATCGTGCTCCACTACTAATACCGCATGGTCCTTAGCCAATTGCTGTAAGAGCTGACCCGTTTTCTCGCGTTCCTCGCCGGTCATGCCGGCCACCGGCTCATCCAGGAGCAACAGCGCCGCATTCTGAATCATCACCATGCCGATCTCCAGCCACTGCATTTCGCCGTGCGACAGGGCTCCCGCCTTGTGATGCGCCTTGTCCAGCAAACCAAGCGTCTCCAGGGTGCGATCGATCATCTGGCGTTGTGCTTCAGTCAAGGCTCGGAAGAGCGTCGCCGCAACACCGCGCCGCTGTGGCAGGGCCAGAGTGAGATTGTCGATCAAGGTCAGCTGTTTGAATACGGCGGGGGTTTGGAATTTACGCCCGATGCCGAGCCCGGCGATCCGGTGCTCATCGAGCGCCGTCAAGTCGGTGGTATCGCCGAAGATCACCCGTCCCTTATCGGGCTTCACCTTGCCGCAGATGACGTCCAACAGGGTCGTTTTCCCCGCCCCGTTGGGGCCGATGAGGGCCCGCAGTTCGCCGTGATCGACATACAAATTGACCCCGCGCAGGGCCTGAAAACCGTCGAAGCTGACGGTGACGTCTTCGAGATAGAGGATGGTCCCATGTTTGGCCATGTTGCACCTTCTCCCGCCAAACCCATAGGCACTAGGGGGTGTGCGTCAGAGTGTTGAGTGGGTGTTCCAAGGCTCGCTTCTCGCCCCCTCTCCCTTCGGGAGAGGGCCGGGGTGAGGGAAGCCTGGACGCCTGGACATGCCCGACCACCTTCACCCTGACCCTCTCCCAGGGGGAGAGGGACCCTGCTTACCCTAGCGTCTATGCCCGTCCAGCCTGGATCGCGCTAGCTCTGACCCGTGAGGCCGGGGTTGACTGCTGACGCCGACACGCGCTTTGGCGCGCTGAGCCACGCATACAGCGCGCGACCCAGGCGTTGGAGTTGCCGGGGCAGGCCGACAACGCCGTCCGGGAAGGCGATCACCACCCCGACGAACAATCCGCCCAGGATCACCGGCCACCATTCCGGATAGTGGGCCGTCAGCAGGCTGCGCGCGGCGTTGATGCCGATGGCCCCCAACAGCGCGCCGATCAACGTGCCGCGCCCACCGGCGGCCACCCAGACGACGACCTCCAAGGAGGGCAGAACGCCGATTTGACTCGGCGTGATGATCCCCACCTGTGGGACGTAGAGCGCGCCGGCGAGCCCCGAGAGCATGGCAGCCGCGGCGAAGACGAAGATCTTGTAGTGCGCCACCGGATAGCCCAGAAAGCGCAGGCGCTGCTCCTGATCGCGTATCGCCGTCAGCACCAGTCCCAGTCGCGAACGCGTGAGCCAACGACAGAGGACCAGGCTGCCGACCAGGCACGCCGCCGTGACGACGTACAACCCCCGCAGCGTCCCAGGGTCGCCGAGCGACAGCCCCAGGATGTGCTTAAAATCGGTCAGCCCATTGGTGCCGCCGAGGTTCAGCTCGTTGCGGTTGAACAGCAACCAGACTGCATAGGCGAGGGCCTGGGTCAGAATGGCAAAATAGGTGCCACTAACCCGCCGGCGAAACGTCAAAGCCCCCAACAGGGCGGCGGCAAGCGCTGGGAGCAGGAGGGCAGACAGGACAGCACAGGGAAAATACTGGAAGGGTTTCCAGAAGAGCGGCAACTCGACAACGCGATTCCACACCATGAAATCGGGAATCGGCTCACCATACACCCCTTGGCCGCTCGACCCCAACATCAAATACATGCCCATCGAATAGGCTCCGAGGCCGAAGAAGACGGCCTGTCCTAAGCTGAGAATGCCGGCATACCCCCAGATCAGGTCCATGCCCAGCGCCAGCATAGCCAATGACAGGTATTTCCCGCAGAGGTTTAAGTAGTAATCCGACAGCAACCCGAGCGCATTGAACATGGGGAGGATGACGATCAACAGCACCCCCAACACCGCTTCGGTCAGCCATATCCGTGGCCGTGATGTGGTCACCGTCATGCCGCGCGCTCCTCAGGCTAGCGTGTGATAGCTTCGGACGTCCGTTCTTTGGGCGGAAAAAGGCCGGTGGGACGCAGCTGCAAAAAGACGATCACCAGGAGCAGGATGCCCACTTTGGCGTAGACGGCCGCCGCCGTGCCGCTGATCGCTGGCTCCAGGAGTTTGTTGGACATGCCGAGGCCCAATGACGCCAAGACCGTCCCGAGGATCTTACCGACGCCGCCGAGCACCACGACCATAAACGAATCGACGATATAGGTCTTCCCCACCTCCGGATCAACCGTGCCGATGAGGCTCAGGGCACAGCCCGCTAGCCCAGCCAGGGCCGTGCCCATGGCGAAGGTCAAGGCATCGATCCGACCGGCGGCGATGCCCATACAGCGCGCGATGTCGCGATTTTGCATCACGGCCCTGATGCGCAAGCCCGCATCGGAGCGGTACAGCAGGAGGTACACCGCCGCCAAGCAGAACAGGGAGAGGGCGATGATGAAGACGCGACTGTACGGGAAAACCAGGCTGGGCAAGACTTCCCAACCGCCCCGGAACCACGTCGGCGGGTTAACGCTGGTCTGATCGCCGAAATAGAGGCGCACCCCCTGCTGCAGGACCAAACCGACACCCCAGGTCACCAAGAGACTCTCCAGGGGACGGCCGTACAGGAACCGCAGCAGGCCGCGCTCCAGACACCATCCGACCGCGCCCACCGCCAGGACCGACAGCGGCAGAGCCACGAAGAAGAAGTGATCGAGGTGATTGGGCAGTCGGGCGGCAAAACACTCCTGCACGACATAGGCGGTGTAGGAGCCCAGCATCAGCATCTCGCCGTGCGCCATGTTGATCACCCCCATCAAGCCAAAGGTGATGGCCAGGCCGAGGCTCATGATGAGGAGAATGGAGGCGAGGCTGAGGCCGTTGAAGACGTAGCCAAGGATGTTGCGCAGCTGCAGGTAGCCTTCGATGCGCTCGATGGCCTGGTGCATCGCCGCGGCGACGGTGGCGTCGGGCTCTTCCGCAACGAGGGTTTTTAGAAGGGACAGGGCCGATTCCGCACGCGCCGCGCCCAGGGACTCAGCGGTTTGACGCCGCACACGGGGAGCGGCATCGAACAGCCGCAACTTGTTCAGCGCTTCCAGCGTCGCCGCGTGCACAGCCGGATCGCGCTCGCGCGCCAGCGCCGCTTCAAGGGCGGGGATGACGGTCGGGTCCCGCACGTTGCCCAGCTTCACCACGGCGGCCCTGCGCGCCTTCGGGTCATGATCGAACAGGTTGATGACATCCAGCGTCCGATGCAGCAGAGCGGTGTTCGCTTCCTCCAGCGGCACCGGCTCAGCGTCCTCGGGAAGCAGCGGCTCTTTCGCCGCATCCAGCAGCGGTTCCCCGGCAAGATCCTTGAAGATCCCGGTATCATCTAAGATGAAGAGTTGGCCCTGCCAAACGTACAGCGCCCCCTCCTTCAGGGCCACGAGCAGCGCTTTGAAGGCAGGATCGGCGCGATCGCGCATCTGCTCCAGGGCCTGGCGCTGCTGCTCAGTCGTGGCCAAGGCCCTGGCCAAGGTGTCGACTGTCGGAGAGTCAGCTGCCCAAACGTCGCCATTCCCCACCACGAACCAGAGCAATCCCCAGAGTCCTATCCAACAGCGGTTGCGCATCTATCTTCGTCCCCGTGAGCATGCTGCCTTCTCCCGCCTCCGAGGGAGGCCGTATCCTGCCTCACCCCTATCCTTCCCATCAGAGGCAGAGACGCCAGATCCAGGCCTCAAAAGCCATCAGGAGGGCCACCACCTGACCCTCTCCCCGTGGGAGAGGGTCAGGGTGAGGGCGGTTGCGAACCTGTGCCGGGCTGCGACTGCCCTCACCCCAGCCCTCTCCCGGAGGGAGAGGGGGTCTTCACATAGCGCCCACGCCCGTCAAGGGGGAAGGGAATTTTTGGGCGAGAGCACCTACCGTCGCTCCGACACCCAGGTGCGCTGGCCCGCGACGGTGTCATAAGTCCCTTTGCCGTCGCCGCTCCAGTCGCAGGCGCGTCCTGGATAAGTAAGCGGGCTCCAGGGTTCCGGCGCCACCCATTCCCTGGTCTTCCAGACGATGTCGAACTGGCCATCCTCACGGATCTTGCCGATGTAGACCGGCTTCCAGGTGTGATGATTCTTCTCGTCCACCTTGTATTTGCCGACCGGGCTATCGAGCTCCAGCCCCTCCAGGGCCTTGAGCACCTGATCGACATCCGTCGTGCCGGCCTTCTCCACCGCCTTGGCCCACAGCTTGACGTGAATATAGGCATGCATCATGGGGTCGTCGGTGACGCATTGCTTGTCGGCGATGCCTTGCTTCTTGCACCAGGCTTTGTAGGCTTTGACCCAGCGGAGATTCGCCGGCGTCTTCAGGGACATAAAGTAGTTCCACGAAGCCAAGTGGCCCACCAGCGGCTTGACGTCCAGCGTTTGCAGCTCGACCTCGGCGAAGCTGAAGGAGATCGTCGGGCAGTTCTCCGCGGTGACGCCCTGGTTGGCGAGTTCTTTGAAGAACGGCACATTGCTGTCGCCGTTGATGGTGTTGATGACCGCCGCCTCGCCGCCAGCGCAGAAGCTCTTGATCTTGCCGACGATGGTCTGATAATCCTGGTGATGGAACGGCGTGTACTCCTCCATGATGTCCGCTTCCTTGACCCCCTTCACCTGCGTCAGGTACAGCCGCAAGATCTTATTGGTGGTGCGCGGATAGACGTAATCCGTGCCGATCAGATAGAAGCGCTTTTTGCTCCCGCCATCCGGGCTCGTCAGATAGTCCACGGCCGGGGTGGCTTGCTGATTGATGGTCGCCCCAGTATAGATGACGTTCTTCGAGCACTCCTCGCCCTCGTACTGCACCGGGTAGAACAGCAGGCCGTTATGCTGCTCGAACACCGGCAGCACAGACTTGCGGCTGACCGATGTCCAGCAGCCGAAGACGGCGGCCACTTTGTCCTGCAGTAGGAGCTTCTTGGATTTCTCGGCGAACAGATCCCAGTTGGACGCCGGATCCTCGATGACGGGCTCCACAGGCCGCCCGAGGACGCCCCCCGCTTGATTGATTTCCTCGATGGCCATCAGCACCACCTCCTTGATCGGCGCTTCGCTAATGGCCATGGTGCCGCTCAACGAGTGCAGGATCCCGACCTTGACGGGTTCAGCCGCCCACGTGTGCTCTAGAGTCTGGCCGGTGAGACCGACGAAGACGATGGCTGCCCAGCCCGCCAGAACCTTCCGCCAACACTCTCTGCGTTTCATGCTCGATCGGCCTCCGTATAGCGTGTGAAAGATGACGCCGCATTCCCAGATCCGTACACGGCATGGGTTGCACCTAAGGCTTCGATCATGAACAAGAAGCATGCCGCCTTGACGCAAGAGCCTTGTCGACCCCCATTATTGCAGCGAAGGCGGTCCCGAACTGCTCGCCCAAGGCTCAGGAATCGCCCGGAAATTAAGCATCGCTGGCTGTATGCGCCGGGCAGTATGCCCAATAATTAGGCATCGAGTCCTGGACAAAGGTGGTCGGAGCGCACCCGGTCGTCGTCCTGTGTGATCATCCTTGCATTGCCACGCTCACGATTGGGCATGTGCTCGCGACGCCGCGACGGGAAAAGCTATTGACACGACTAGCCATTCGTTGTAAGGAATGGGCACATGGCCAGCCGTGGCGGCTCGTAGCGTTGGCAAGAGGTTGCTTCAGGGCGGTTGGCTGATCGTAGAGCGGGAAGGAACCCCGATGGCTGGCTCACACCTCTCTACAGCCCCGATGCGCGAAGCTCTTAGCAGCGTTGACATCCGGACCTTAACGCGCATCGACGACATGCTGCCGATTGAAGAATTGCAGCAGCTGATCTGGGGCTACGATAAACCCTATCCGGCACGTCTTCTCCTCGTCGTCGCCGAGACTGGCGGCCAGGTGTTGGGGGCCTATTGCCAGGGGCGCATGATCGGGTTTGCCTTCATGCTCTATGCCCGTGGCCAGGGTGGAGAAGGTCCCTATTTGCACTCTCAGCTCGTCGGCGTGCTCCCTGAGTATCGTGACCAGAACGTCGGCTTTTTGCTGAAGCTGGCGCAACGCCAGTATGCCTTGGAGTTAGGCATCGACAAAATCGAATGGACGTTCGATCCCTTGCAGGGGCGCAATGGCTATTTCAATGTGCGTAAGCTCGGGACGGTGATTCGCCGCTACCGCTCTAACTATTACGGACGGCTCGATAGCACCTTTACCCGTGCCATCGCCAGCGACCGCTGTTTCGCCGAGTGGTTCGTGCGTACACCGCGTATCGAGCGTCGCATAAGCGGTCAGGGGCCGGAGCTGACCCTGGCGGCAGCGCTACGCCCCCCCTATGTGAGCGTTACCCAAATAGAGCTGCTGACGGGGGGAGTGCCGCGTCTGGTGGAGTACCGCCTCGGCCTCGAGGCAGAACGCCTCGTGGTAGAAGTGCCTGCTGACTTTCAGCCCATCATGGCGGAGATAACGCTCGCCGAGGAGTGGCGCGCCAAGACACGCGACATCTTTCGACATTACCTGAACGAGCGGGGGTATATGGTGACCGATTGCGTGTCCGGCCTGGAGGGCAGCCGTCGACGCAATCTCTATATCCTCAGTTCTCCAGCTGTGGCCGGCGAGGTGTTTGCCGGGGCCGGGACGTCGCACACGGCGCGGCGTGAGGCGCGCTGAGGATCGAGAGAAGCTCACGCAGCCCTGCCTTTGAGGAGGCCCTATGAAGATCGAGCGCGTGGATCTGCTGCACGTCAAGATGAAGCTGGTGCATCCTTTTGAGACCAGCTATGGCCGTAAGGATCATCTCGACCATGTCTTGGTGAAACTCTATGCCGATGGCCTCGTTGGCTACGGTGAGGCGGCGGTACAGTGGTGGCCCTTCTACTGCGAGGAGACGACGGTGACCTGCCTGCACGTCCTGCAGGAGTTTGTAGTACCGTCCATCTTGCACCAGGAATTCACCACGGTCGAGGAACTGGTTCAAGCCTACGGTAAAGTGCGCCGTCATAACTTCGCCAAATCGGGCGTCGAGATGGCGTTCTGGCATCTGTTGTCGCAGGCGTACAATCAACCCTTGGCCCAATTGCTCGGTGGCACCCGCGCCGAGATCGAATCGGGCGTGAGCATCGGCATCGAGCCCGATACCGACTACCTGATCAAGCGTATCCAGGGCTTCCTGGCACAAGGCTATCGCCGCATCAAGCTGAAGATCGGCCCAGGCAAAGATGTCGAAGTGCTGCGCAAGGTGCGCCAAGCCTTCCCAACCATTCCGCTGATGGCCGATGCCAACTCGGCCTATACTCTGCGTGACCTCGAACACTTGCAGCAGCTCGACGCCTTCGATCTGTTGATGATCGAGCAACCCTTGGCCCACGACGACATCATCGATCATGCCACACTGCAACGGGCGCTCACCTCGCCCATTTGCCTGGATGAGAGCATTCACTCCGCTGAAGATGCCCGCAAAGCGCTCGATCTCGGCAGTTGTCGGGTGATCAACATCAAGCCGGGCCGGGTCGGCGGTCTCTTGGAGGCGAAGAAGATCCACGACCTCTGCCAAGCCCGCGGCGTGCCGGTGTGGTGCGGCGGCATGCATGAATATGGCATTGGCCGGGCCCACAATATCGCCCTCAGCGCCTTGCCCAATTTCTCCATCCCCGGCGACATTTCCGGCAGCGACAAATACTATGCCGAAGATCTCATCGATCCCGTTGTGACGGTGGAACACGGCAAGATTCGCGTCCCCCAGACGATTGGTTTGGGCTACACGCCGAATGAAGAGCGCATCGCGCGTTTTACGGTGCAGCAGCTGACATTCACCTAGCGGCGTTCGGGCCGGATACGCCATGCATGAGTGCCTGCCTCCACCTGCGGTCGATGGCCGGGTGTTATCAGCCTGTCTTTGTAGCAATGCCACGAGACGCCATCGTGGTATCCGAATGGTGTTCCCCTTGCGTTGGCAGCCTTTCTGCCTTAGGATATTTGATTGAAGGTGCGACGCTGCATCCGCCCCCTTAGACTCCTTCCTGGGCGGAACAGCGGCTGCCGATTCCCCCACGTCAGTCAGCTAAAGTGAGCAGTGGGATGATCCGATCGAGTACATCGTCGTATCGGCAGACCATACTCACCCTCTGGGTATTTTCCCAGCGGGACAACGATCGCTCCTGCTGCCGCAATGCATGTGCTGGAGGACCGTAGGTCGCCGCCGGTATGGGGATGCTGAGGCCTGCTTGAGGGGGAAGTGAGGATGTACGTCCGTTTCTGGGGAACACGCGGGTCAATCGCCACGCCGGGGCCAGATACCACGCATTACGGCGGCAATACCTCGTGCGTCGAAGTGCGTACCAACGATGGCACCCGCATCGTCCTTGACTGTGGCACCGGGGCACGAGCATTGGGCCTGCACTTGTTGAGTTCGGCGCCACGACCTCTGCGCCTGCACCTCCTCATCGGCCATACGCATTGGGATCACATCCAAGGCTTCCCTTTTTTCGATCCGGCCTTTCTCCCCGATACCGAGTTGCACATCTATGCCCCCCGGGGTTTCGAACAGACCCTGGAGGAAGCGCTCTCTGGGCAGATGCAGTACCCATACTTTCCGGTCACACTGGATGATCTGCACAGCCGCATCCACTTCATCGAATTGGAAGAGGGATTTTTCCACATCGGCGATATTCTGGTGGAGACACAGTATCTGAACCATACCGCCCCAACCCTCGCGTACCGTCTCTCGGATGCCGGGACGACCATGGCCTACGTGACCGATCATGAACCGTTCTGGAATCCAGCCGATGCGGTCTTCCGGCATCCCGGCGATCGACATCACCTCGAATTCTTAAAAGACGCCGACCTCGTCATCCACGATGCCCAATATACCCAGGAGGAATACTGCGGCAAAATCGGCTGGGGGCACAGCCCCATCGAATATGCTACGGATGTAGCGTTAGCCGCCGGTGTAGCTCGCTTGGCCTTATTTCATCACGATCCCAGCCATGATGACGCCACCATCAGACGACTCGTCGTCGCGGCGCAGGCACGTGTCGCCGTACATGGCGGCAGGCTCAACGTCTTCGCAGCGGCGGAGGGGTGCACAGTGGAGGTACATGGTACGGGCCAAGCCGCAACGATCGCCGAAACCTCTGCGTTGCGGCGTCGATCGATCGCCGGCAGACGGGTGATGCTCGTGGGTGCCGACCACGCCCAAGCCGTTGCAATAACGCATACGCTCGCAGAGGACGACCTCATCGTCGTGCACACTCCCGACCAGCGAACCGCTCTGGCCCAGGTGCCGACTGCCCCTCCCGACTTGGTCATCGTCAATCAGCAGCTACCCGATGGCGATGGGCTGGCGCTCATTCAACACTTGTGCGCGCATGGAGAACACCACCCAGTCCCCGTCATCCTGCTCACCGATGCGCCTCATCGCGTTGTCACCTCCCAGAACGGCGGTGCAACCGCTACCGACTACCTCGCCATGCCCGTTAGTCTCCCAATGCTGCGCACGCGCGTCCGTGCCTGGTTAGTGCGCACCTGCATGCCGCATCCGACACGCCCCGAAGGCCAACCCCGACGTCCGCAACGGACTTGCATCTGAACCGCTCTTCCCGCGTTACTCCCCGCCGACCATCTGCGGCAACACCGCCGTCGCTTTCAACCCAAAGCCTGAAAGCACCAGGACCACTTGTTCCTGCGGCTGCACCAGTCCAACCTCCTCGAGGTGTTCGAGCCCTGGGAGGACGACGGCTGACGTCGGTTCGACGCAGATCCCATGACGGCCCAGGAGCCTCAGCCCCTCCCGAATTTCCTCTTCAGAGACGGCGGTCACGCCGCCGTCAGTCTCTCGCAACGCCTGGAGCAGCTGTGCTCCCCGCACGGGGCGCGGCAAGGCAATGCCCTCGGCAAGGGTGGGTTGTGTCGGCTCCATCGCCGGCACATCGCTGTCGTGACGCTGATAGGCCCGGTAGACCGGGCAGATATTGGCCGCCTGCACGGCGAAGAGACGGGGGAGCCGATCGAGGATCCTGGCCTGCTTAAGGTCAAGGAATCCCTTATACAATCCCAGGAGGATACTCCCACCGCCTACCGGACAGAGGATCACCTCGGGCGCTCGCCAACCGTTTTGCTCGGCGATCTCAAACGCGACCGTCTTCACGCCCTCCAGAAAGTAGGGATGCCATAGGTGCGAGGCATAGAAATCCCCCGTCGCGGCGACATGTCGTTCCAGAGCCTCCGTGGCGCGTTGACGCGCCCCCTCGATGAGGCGAAGCCGGGCACCATACAGTCTGATCTGCGCCAGCTTCCCAGGGGAGGCAGAGGCCGGGCAGAAGACCTCGATCTCGATGCCGGCACGCGCTGCATACGCGGCTAACGCGGCGGCAGCATTGCCGGAGGAGTCCTCTACCACGCGTTCGATCCCCAGCGTTTTGAGATGGCTCATCAAGATCGCTGCGCCGCGATCCTTATAGGAACCCGTGGGTAAGAGATAATCGCACTTGAGCCAGATCGTTCTCCGCCGATAACCGAGCGGGATGAAGGGCGTCATACTCTCGCCCAGGGACACACGGTGGACCAGCGGCGGGAGAGCTTCGAGATAGCGCCAGAGATCGGGCAGCCGCTGTTGAATCGACGTCAACGATAGGCGAGGCACCGGGGAAACGAGGTCCAACGGCCCTCCACACCGACACCGCCAGATCCGTTCCCTGGCCGCATAGCGCTCCCTACATTGGACACAGGTGAGCATGGGGACCACCTCTGCAGGCCTGACGCGCGTTTGTTCTCCCGTGGGCTCTGTCATACGTCATCCTTTCCTGTTAGAATCGAGCAAGGCTCTCGCCATCATGCGTGAACTACTGTACAGTGGTGCCCACGATTTCGCCAGAACGCCAGAGGAGCGGCCTGCCGCTCTGTTGCCTGGGTACGCTTGCGGCTTGGGTGGGGCGGCATCGTATAACTTGGCAGGTTTATGACGGAAATGGGATAGTGCGCGCGTCCATCGGTTTCCGCCCTCGTTAATGCTAGGCTCGAAGGCGGCCGATATAGTCTCGGCGAGGAACCCTCCTTGATTCCCAGCATAACCCATGCGAATGTTCGCTGCACGGTTTTGAGGGATACGACATGGAAACCCAGCGCACCACTCCGTCTGTGCGGGGCACACGGGCGCTCACCGATCTGATCATCATCGCTCTCATCGCTGCCGTGGTCTGTGTTGCCGTGTTTTTCCTCAACCTGCAGCAGCGTTTTGCCGCCTTCGTGCAGCGATATCAACCGCTGCAAGTCGATGAGATCGTGCTCGTGCTGATGGTTATCTCGCTAGCCATGACCCTCTATGTGCTGCGGCGATGGCAGGAATTACGCCGGGATATCGCAGAGCGCAGGCGCATGGAGACCATCCTACACAGCCGTGAGAAGCGCTTCCAATCGCTCATCGAACACTCCCTTGATCTCATCGCCGTGCTTGACAGGGATGGCATTGTGCAGTATAGTAGTCCCTCCCTCGAACGTCTCCTCGGCTACACCCCCGATGAACTCATCGGCCAGCGGGTGTTTGACCACGTGCACCCTGAGGATCTGCCCCGTGTCCATCAAGCCTTCACCGCAGCTCTTGCCACCCCAGAGCTGCCTCACGTGGTGGAGTGCCGCCTGCACCACAAAGATGGCTCCTGGCCGATTTTCGAAGCGAACGGCCGTCATTTTCGCGACGAGTCTGGAGCCAGAGGGGTCATCGTGAACGCGCGCTGCATCAACGAGCGCAAGCAGACGGAGGAGATCCTTCGCGAGAGTGAGGAACGATACCACCAGCTCTTCGAGGAATCCCGAGACGCCATCGTCGTCAACAGCCCGGCGGGCGAGTTCCTCGACTTTAACCAATCCGCCCTAGATCTCTTTGGCTATACCAAGGAGGAAATGCAACGTCTCAACACCCGGGAGCTCTATGTCAACCCTGCCCTCTGGGAGCGGTTCCGGCAGGAGATCGAACGCCACGGCGCCGTGCGGGACTTCGAGTTGCGAGCGCGCCGCAAGGATGGGACGGAGATCGATTGTCTATTGACCTCGACGTTGTGGACCGCTAACGATGGCCGCGTGCTGGGCTATCGTGGCATGATCCACGACATCACCGGGCGCAAGCGCTCCGCGCAAGCGCTGGCGGAACGCTCACGACGACTAGAAGTGATCGGCGCCGTCAGCGCCGAAATCACACGTGAATTAGATCTTTCAACGCTGCTGGCGCTCATCCATAAGGGCGTGGGAGAACTGCTGGGAAGCCAGTCCGGCGTCATCTATCTCTGGGATGAATGGGAGCAAGTCTTGATCCCCAAGATCTGGCACGGTCTGCCGGATTGGGTTCAGCAGGTCCGTCTCAAGTTAGGGCAGGGAATCGCGGGGACTGTCGCGCAGCGCCGGGAAGGGATGATCATCAACGACTACCGAAGTTCGCCCTACCTCCATTTGCCCTATGCACGTCAACTCACCTACACCGCCATGATCGCCGAGCCTCTCGTGTATCGCGATCGTCTCCTCGGCGTGATCACTGTCAATAACCAGGAGACCGGCTGTCCCTTCACTGAGCAGGACCACGATATCCTCCGCCTCTTCGCTACGCAAGCCGCGATCGCCATCGAAAACGCCCGCCTGTTTCAGGAAAACCACCGGAAATTCGAAGAATTATCAGTCCTCTATGAACTCTCCCAGGCTGTGACCGGGCAACTCGACGTCGGTCAATTGGCACAAGCGATTTACCGTCAGGTCGGCCGGGTTTTGGGCACTGAGAAGATGGTGATCTTCCTCTATGACGGCGAGCATCGGGAATTCCAAGTCGCGCTGCGCATGATCCAAGGCCAACCCGATCAAGCCTTGTGGCGCCGCGGCCCGCTTGGTCCAGGGCTGGTCAGTGCGGTTGTGGCGCGGCGTCAAACCATCCGCACCGACGATTATGTCATGACCTGCCGTCAAGAGGGGGTTGAGCCCATTGCCGCATCGCTCCCCTTTCCCTATTGGCTCGGCGTGCCCATGATGGTCGGCGACGAGGTGGTCGGGGTTCTCGCCCTGCAAAGCGACTGTCAAGCGTTCACCGAGGCTGATGAGCGCTTCCTCACCAATGTCGCAAACGTCGTCGCGCTGGCGGTGCGGAGTGCGCGCTTGTATGAGGAGACGGATCGCCGCCGACGTGAAGCCGAACAGCTCGCCAGCGTGGCCCGATTGGTCAATGAAAGCCTTGACATCACGGCTGTGGGGGAACGCATTGTGCAGAGCGTCCTCTCGCTCTTTCAAGTACGCTCCTCCAGCCTCCGCCTCCTGCAGCCCGATGGCTCATTGGTCGCCATCGCCCTGGGAGGGCCAGCTCGCGATTACTGTGCACCTGGGCATGTACTGCCACCCGGCATCGGGGTCGTCAGCCGAGTCATTGCCGAGGGCAGACCCGTCTGGTCATCAGACCAGTTGAGCGACCCCAAGACCACATTCAACGACGATCTCACCCAACGGATTCGCCGTTCAGGCCATCGCTCCGTCTTGGGCGTGCCACTACGGGCTAAGGATCGTATCATCGGCGTGCTCACCATCGCCGATCAAGTGGTGCGTTCTTTTTCGGAGGCCGAAATCAGCCTGCTCCAGACCTTCGCCGATCAAGCCGCCCTGGCCCTCGAGAATGCCCGACTCTACACAGAAACCACCCGCCAGCGACGCGAAGCCGAGGTCTTGGCGGAATTAGTGGGGGATATCAACGCCTCTCTAGACCTCAGCACCGTCCTGCAAAAGGTGGCCAACGGCGCGAAGGAACTCTGCGGCAGCGATATGGCGAGGATCGCGCTCCGCGATCAGGCTTCGGGGGATATGCTCCTGCGTTACCGGCATCCGGCCGATCCCACCCGCCATATCGTCGTGCCCATCGCGCCAGGCGAGGGCATCGGCGGTCAAGTCCTCGTTACGGGACGGCCGTATCGAACCGCCAATTACCTGGAAGACCCACGCCTTACGGTGACTGGCGCCCATGCAGCGGTCATCCGCGAGAGCAACCTGATCGCGGCGATGGCGGTGCCGATCAAGCTCGAAGACCGTGTGGAGGGTCTACTCTACGTGGCGAATCAGACGCCACGCGCTTTCACCGATCAGGAAGAGGCCATCCTAGTGCGCTTGGCCGACCATGCCGCTATCGCCATCCAGAACGCCCGGCTCTACAAGGCGCTTGAGATCCGCGCTGCCCGCCTCCAGACCCTGACGCGCCTCAATCAACTGATATCCGCCTCCCTGGATATGAATGAAGTCCTCCACGAAATCGCCAAGTCAGCTGCCACCCTCATGAATGCCGAGGTCGCCTCCTTCATGGTGGCCGATGAAAGCACGCAGACCCTCGAAGCGCGCGCCTTCTCAGACGAAGCGGTGGGGGCTGATTACCCGCTGCGGACGCTACCGTATGGCCAAGAGGCCATCGGCTGGGTCGCCATGCACCGGCAGCCTCTGCACATCCCGGATGTTTTCGCCGATCCCCGCTATTTGGCGCACGACTGGCTGAGATCGCATGGGCTCAGGAGTTTTCTCGGCATCCCCATCATGCTGGAGGATACGCTGCTGGCCGTGCTCTCTCTCCTGGGCCGGGAGCCCTTCTACTTCACTCCCGATGACCAGGCGCTTTTGGAGAGCTTCGTCGCGCAAGCGGCGGTCGCCATCCGCAATGCCTCACTCTACAGCGCCGAAGCCGCCGCACGCGATGCCGCAGAGGCAGCAGTTCAGGCCAAGAGCGAGTTTCTGGCCAATATTAGCCATGAGATCCGCACCCCGATGAACGGCATCATCGGCATGACGGAGCTGGTCCTCGACACCTCGCTCACCGATGAACAGCGCGAGTATATCGAGCTGGTGAAAACCTCGGCGGATGCATTGCTGAGCATCATCAACGATATTCTCGATTTCTCCAGGATGGAAGCAGGAAAATTCATCCTCGAGCCAACGTCGTTTTCACTGCGGGCGATCCTCAGCAACGCCCTGAAAGTGCCGATCCGCCGGGCCCACCAGAAAGGTCTCAAACTAACCTGCGAGGTGTCATCCGCGGTGCCTGACAGCTTGGTGGGTGACCCCATCCGCCTCAGTCAGATCTTTATCAACCTCGTGGGAAACGCCATCAAATTTACCGAGCACGGCGAGGTGGGCGTTCATGTCCAGCTGGAGTCCATGACCACAAGCGATATCTGCCTGCATGTCACCGTCGTGGACACCGGCGTTGGCATCCCTACGGCAAAGCAGCAGGTGATTTTCGAGCCCTTCACCCAAGTCGATGGCTCTACCACACGTAAATACGGCGGGACCGGGCTAGGGTTATCCATTACCAAGCAGTTAGTGGAGCTGATGCAGGGACGCCTCTGGGTGGAAAGTATGGCCGGCCGGGGCAGTACCTTTCACTTTACCGCGCGTCTTGGGCTGCAAGAGCCTGGGCAAGTCGATCAAGGCTGGCCCCAGCGCAGCGGCAATTCTCTCCCGTTAGGATGCCACCCATCCGACTCGCCGGTGTCTGCCCAGATCGACCTCGGTGCCTCTCTGTCTGAGCCCCTCACCGCTGGCGCGCTCTATGCTGACATCGATCGGATATCCAGACAGCATCCCACAGGCACGACTCTTGCTCAAAAGTTACCTATCGATCTGGCCGCGGCACTGCAAACGCTCGACGGCGATCGAGCACTGTTAGCCAGCATAGCGCGGGCATTCGTCCGCGATTACCGCCAATCCTTGGCCGAACTCCGTGAAGCGATCGCGACCGGCGATGCCCAGGCCTTGGCACAGGCGGCCCGCGATTTCAAAGCTGAGGTCGGCTTATTGGGGGCACAGGCGGCCTATGCATTGGTGTCGACCCTCGAATCGATGGGGCAAGATGCTCATCTCGAAAGTGCCTCCAGTAGCTTGGACGCGCTGGAGCGCGAATTAGAACGAGTCGTGGCGTTTTTCAACCAACCCGGATGGGAGCATCGCACATGAGTGCACCTATCCTGATGGCTGAGGATCATTTAGAATCGGGGCATCATGCGCTGCGCTTGCAGGAATGGCCGTGCCGGCAAGAGGCGCTGCGGCTCTTTCCTCCTAAGGAGGTCGTGTCGTGAAGGTGCTCATCGCTGAGGACGATGTGGTCTCCCGTCGCCTCTTGGAGGCCACGTTAACGCGCTGGGGGTATGAGGTCGTCGTCACACGCGATGGCAGCGAAGCCTGGCAAGCGCTGCAGCTGGCCGACGCTCCCCCTCTGGCGATCCTCGACTGGATGATGCCCGGCATGGACGGGATCGAAGTCTGTCGAAAGGTGCGACAACGTGGGCAGGAGCCTTACATTTACCTAATCCTGCTGACGACGAAGAGCCTGAAAGAGAACATCATCGAAGGATTGGACGCTGGCGCCGATGATTACTTGACGAAACCCTTTAACCCCGCTGAATTGCAAGTGCGCCTGCGCGCTGGCATCCGCATCATCACTCTACAAGCCGAATTGATCAAAACCCGCGAGGCGCTGAGAGTCCAGGCTACCCATGATCCTTTGACCGGGATATGGAACCGTCGAGCCATTCTCGACATGCTGACCAACGAATTGGTACGCGCTCAACGCGCTCAAGATGTCGTCGCCGTGGCGATCGCCGATCTTGACCACTTCAAGCGCATCAACGATGCGCATGGACACACCACCGGCGATGCCGTGCTCTGCGAGGCCGCCACCCGGATGCGTGCCTCACTACGTCCCTACGATGCCCTCGGCCGTTGGGGCGGCGAAGAATTCTTGCTCGTCCTGCCTGGGTGTACCTCTCACGACGCCATCAATTTAGCCGAAAGACTCCGCACCAATATCAGCCGGGACACGATGTCGATCGCCGGCAAGCAATTGGGCGTGACCAGCAGTCTAGGCATCGCCGCCACCGACATCATCGCCACCCTGGATGCCATCTGTCTCATTCGTGCCGCCGACACCGCGCTCTACCGTGCGAAAGCCCGCGGCCGCAACCGCGTTGAACTCGCCACCGCCGCCGACCTCACAGCCGTGCCTCCCCTACAACAGGTGGCGTTATCCCATTGACCCCATGAAAGGTCAATACATTGACTAACATCACTAGATGTCGGATCGTTTAATGACTCGAAGGTGTCATAATACATCATAAATCACTCAGTATTCTCACACTACTCAGAGGTAGTGCAGCAGGATCGTAAAAGCCAAGGGCTCTGATATCTGGACAATTGATGAACCAAGCCGTTGCTGATCGCATGACATTTCAATTTCAGAGCCTCTGCATCTCCGGAGAATGGTTGTGATGGATCGTCTGAAAAGCCAAGCTCATATCATTGCCAATGCTGAAGCACTCATGAGTCAATTCGACGCATTAAACACTCTTCGGCAAATTCCCATGCGCGCTTGTCACTTGATTGCCAAGGAGGACAGCACCGGTCGTGAGATCGCGGAGGTCCTCCGACTTGACCCGCTCCTCGTAGCACGCCTGTTACGGATGGCCAGCAGTGCCTATTATGGCATGCGGTGCCGCGTCGAAAGCATTGCCAAAGCCGTTGCCCTCATCGGGCTCAAGAATCTGCGCAATCTACTGGTGATCGATACCATGCAAGATTGTTTCCTGCGCGACTCCGCAGGGGTTACCTTTTGCCACCGACGTCTCTGGATGCACAGTATGGCCGTCGGCGTGTGTGCCCAGATGCTTTCCCGCCGTCTCCTGGGTACGACTGGCGAGGATGCCCTCTTGGCGGGGATTCTCCACGATATCGGAATGCTGGTTGAAAATCAGGTCCAGACCACGGCATTCCAGACTGTCATGCAACGGTACCGGGATGGTGATCAGCCCATCCTGGAGGAAGAACACGCGGTCCTGGGAACGGATCATCGTTTCGTCGGCGGCCTCCTGGCCACCCGGTGGAAGTTTCCCGACGATGTCAAAACGGCGATCCTGGAGCATCATACGATCTGCACCCACAAGGCTGAACTGACGCGCCTGCCAGCCATCATCCAGGTCGCGCACTATCTGGCGGATATCAGCGGCTACCGAGAAATCCCCGAGCGCGTGGAAAACCCCGAAGGCATCATCGCCGATCACCTCCACCAACATGCAGCAGAGTACCGCATGATGGCCAGAGATTTAACCGAGGCGATGAAGAAAGCGTCGAGCTTCTATGAGGTAGGTACAGTATGAAACCGATTCCAATCATCGCTCTGACGGCACACGCCGGGAAGGGGGCTCTTGAGCGCTACCTCGCCGCCGGCAGGAACGACTCCATCGCTGAGCCCATGCCAACGCAAGAACGGATGAGCCCCATCGCGAGCGACGCCCCATCCTCTAACCCAGCCGCGACCGCATCGCCGAACATCGCTCCCGCGGACCTCATGATCGATCAAGCCGCCATGCTCGCCGCCGTCGAGGGTGACGTAGCACTTCTACGTGAGTTGGCGATTTTGTTCCTCCGTGATTATCCTCACCGTATGGCCGAGTTAGGCCAGGCCATCGCCCAGCGAAACCTGACGGCAGTGGCCCGCGCCGCCCATGCCCTCAGCGGCGCTGTCGGCACTCTCGGCGCAGGCGACGCTCACGCCGCCGCTTGCGCTCTGGAACAGGCTGGATGGTCGGGGGATTTGGCCCAGATACCTCACGCCTATGCCGCACTGGAGCATGAAATGCACCGCCTCATCCCGGTGCTCGCCTCGCTCATCCAGGAGGCCACGTCATGAAAATCCTCATTGCCGAAGACGATGTGGTCTCTCGACGTCTTCTCGAAGCGACGCTGATCCGCTGGGGCTATGAAGTCATCGCCACGCGCAACGGTGTTGAGGCCTGGGACATCCTGCAGGGCGAGGATGCGCCGCTCTTAGCCATCCTCGATTGGATGATGCCCGGCATGGACGGCCTCGAGGTCTGCCGTAGGCTCCGCAGCCTCCAGCGCGCCATTCCGCCCTACTTGATCATCCTCACCGCCAAGGGGCGGCAACAAGATATCGTGACCGGCCTAGAAGCTGGCGCTAATGACTATGTCACCAAACCCTTCCATCGCGAAGAGTTGCGAGCACGTGTGCAGGTGGGCACGCGTATGGTGGAATTACAGCAAAGCCTGGCCGAGCGTGTGTACGCCCTCGAGGACGCCCTCGCCAGGGTGAAACTCCTTCAGGGGCTCCTACCGATCTGCTCCTACTGCAAAAAGATTCGCGACGATCAGAATTATTGGCAGCAGGTCGAAGCTTACATCGCCGAGCACTCGGAGGCGCAATTCAGCCACAGCATCTGCCCAGACTGCTATGATACCAAGGTCATACCGCAACTCGAACAACTACGCCGCCAATTAGGCCGATCCTAAGCCTCGCCCCCACGGCCGCCGTTCTATACATCCTCTCCATCACGCCGGCAGCGGCGCGTGGAGCGGCTGGACGGCTTTGACAACGCGCGCCAAGACGCCAATGCCCTCCCGAATTTTCTCCGGGCTTAAGTATGCAAAGGAGAGGCGGAGGCAGTTCGCGCCTTTCCCTTCGGGCGAGAAATTCGTCCCCGGCAAATAGGTTACGCCAGCTGCGTGAGCCGCCTCCAGAAGCTTCGTGGTATCGATACCATTCGGCAGACGGACCCAAATGAACAGGCCTCCACGCGGTCGGCTCCAGGCCGCCACCCCAGCAAGATGCTCCTCCAGCGCCTCCAACATGGCATCGCGCTTCGCCCGGTACACCCCCAAGAGCGTGTCCATACGGGCATCCAGATGCTCCTTGAGGTATTCCGCCACGGCTCGACTCGTGAAGGCGCTGGTCCCGCCATCGATCTTCGAGACCGCCATCTTCGCCAGCACCGGCTCGGGCGCGATGATCCAGCCCAGCCGCACGCCCGCCGCCACGATCTTCGAGAACGTGCCGAGGCGGACAACGTTGTCCGTCTGGCTCAAGGCATACAACGAGGTCACCGGCTCCCCGTCGTAAATCAGGTCGCCATAGGCGTCATCTTCGATGATTAAGAGTCGCCGCTCCTCGGCCAAGCGCATGAGGGCTTGCCGCCGCGGCAGGCTCATGACCGAGCCTGTCGGGTTTTGGCAATTGGCAATGGTGTAAAGGAACTTGGGGGTGAGACCCTGCGCCGCCAGACGGTCCAGCACCCGCACCAATTCGTCGACGATGATCCCTTCGTCATCGGTCGGCACGGTGGCATAGCGCGGTTCGCAATAGCCAAAGGCCCGCAACGTACCCGGATAGCAAAACTCCTCGATGATCACCGTATCACCGGCATTGATGAAGGCCTCAGCCACCATCAGCAGTCCCTGCGTCGAGCCGTTGGTGATCATGATGCGGCTGGGTGGGATGTCGATCCCTTCGTGTGCCTTAAGCTTGCGGCTGATGAGATGCCGCGCGGCGTCGTGGCTCATATCCCCTGGATACAGCGCCAGTTCAGGCCCCTCACGCAACAGCATGCGGGCGGTGGCGTCGCCGAGCGCCTGGCTGGGGAAAGTGCTGGCGTCGGGATGACCGACAGCGAAATCGTACGGCACGACTACGCGCGGGGTCCGCGGTATCCCCACCCGCACCTTGCGCGCATAGACGGTGTCGTAATCGAACGGTTGTGCAGTTGGCATACCTAAGTCTCCTGTTGATAGAACTGCAGGGGGTGGCGCTGTGACGTCGCCAGCTGCTGGCGCTTTCTGCCCGCGCCATGTTGAGAGACGCAGTATACCACAGCCTTAGTTGGTCTGAGAGCTGATCATCCCCCGGCTTCTTCAGGACGTCCTCGACGGTGACGCGGTAGGTGGGGGCACTGCCGTCGCTCCTATGCGCCGACCCGGACCTCAATCGCCTTTTCTGCGACAGCTGCATCATCACCCTGGCGCTGAAGACGAGGAATGACCGGGGGAGCAAGCAGGCCCCTTCGGGATGCCGCCGCAGCGATCATGACCTTTGCAGGGCGTTGCAGATCAGGCAGTAGTATCGCTGCCCAAATTCAAAAATTTTGGTTGACAGAATTTTTTTCGTTCGATAAAGTACGCCCATTCGCAACCGACGCGTTCTGCAGGAACGAAGGAGGTTAACGATGCCGCCGGGCGTCAGCTTCTTTCCGGGGCATGCTCGTCCGGCTGGATCACCGTGCTATGGGAGACACACGATGAGGCAGCGATTATGGCGTTATCAGGCTGGAGTGGTGTTTACGTTGTTGGTCGTGATGCTGCTAGCGCCGACATCGGCCCTGCAAGCGGCTGGCCCAGGCGAGGTGGTGGTGTACTCCGCTCGCATCGAGCAACTCATCAAGCCCATGTTCGACGCGTTTACCGCCAAGACCGGCATCCCGGTCAAAGCCTTCACGGCGAGCGAGAAAGAACTCTTCGAACGCCTGCAGAGTGAAGGGGCGAACACCCCCGCGGATGTCCTCATGACCGTCGACGTCGGCAATCTCTGGATCGCCGAGCAGGCGGGACTGCTCCAAGGGTTCACCTCTAACGTGATCGAACAGAATATCCCCAACCATCTGCGGGCCAAGGACAACGCCTGGGTTGGCCTCTCTGTCCGCGCCCGCCCCATCATGTACAGTATTGAGCGCGTCAAGGCCAGCGAGCTCTCGACCTACGAAGATCTCGGCGATCCGAAGTGGAAGGGGCGATTATGCTTCCGCACTTCGAAGAAGGTCTACACGCAGTCGCTCGTCGCCACCATGATCCACACCCTGGGCGAGGAACGCACGGAGGGCATCCTGCGGCGCTGGATGGCCAATGAACCGCGCATCTTCGACAGCGATAGCAAATTGCTGGAGGCCATCGCCGCCGGTCAGTGTGACGTGGGCATCGCCAATACGTACTACCTGGCCCGCCTGCAGGCCAAGGACCCGAGGTTTCCCGTCGCCGTGTTCTGGCCCAATCAAGGCAATCGAGGCGTCCACGTCAACATTTCCGGCGCCGGGGTCACCACGCACGCCAAACACCGTGAGCACGCCATCCAACTGCTGGAGTTCCTAAGCTCACCCGAGGCGCAGCAGCTCTATGCCGACGCCAACTACGAGTACCCCGCTAACCCCGCGGTAAAGCCGAGCACGCTCATCACCGCCTGGGGCGACTTCAAGGCGGATACCGTCGATGTCGCGGCGGCTGGGGAGTTGCAGGCGGCAGCTGTGAAACTTATGGACCGCGTCGGGTACAAATAGCCTCTGAGCCTCGATGACTACGGACATGAGCCAGGCTCCCGCAGCCTTCCAACGCCCGCGAGCGTTTAGCGCTCCGTCGCGGTGCGCCCCGTGGCCGATAGCCGCGGGGCTGATCGCGATCTTGGTGGCCACCCCGCTTCTGGTGGTCGTGTCATCGCTGGCTACCCCGAGCTTCGACATCTGGGCCCATCTCTGGCACACCTACTTGCTGGAGTTGGTGTGGAACACGCTGGCATTGATCGTCGGCGTAGGGGTCGGGGTGCTGGTCCTGGGCATCGGCCTGGCCTGGCTTGTATCCATGTACCGTTTTCCCGGTTGTCGTCTCTTCGAGTGGCTGCTGATTTTGCCGATGGCTATACCGGCCTACGTCATCGGCTTTGTGTTTCTCGCCCTTTTCGACTTCACCGGTCCGGTGCAAACCTGGTGGCGCGGGCTCTTCGGGCCAAAGGTATGGTTCCCGGACATCGGCTCCTACGGTGGGGTGGTCCTGGTCATGACACTCGTCCTCTATCCTTATGTGTACCTGCTCACGCGCACGGCGTTGCTTGAACAGTCGGCGAGTGTTCTAGAGGCGGCGCGAGCGTTGGGCACGCGCGAGTATGGCCTCTGCTGGAGGGTGATCTTGCCATTAGCGCGCCCGGCCATCGTTGCCGGCCTAGCCTTGGCCCTTATGGAAGCGCTCGCTGACTTCGGCACGGTGTCGATTTACAGCTACTCGACCTTTACCGTCGCCATCTACCGTGTCTGGTTCGGTCTGTTCGACCGCGACGCGGCGACCGAATTAGCCAGCCTCTTGCTCTTCTTCACGCTCGGGCTCTTCATCCTGGAGCGCGTCATGCGTGGCCGGGCGCGCTTCTCCCAGACCGAGGGGAGCGTCAGACCTGTCACCCCTAAACGACTCTCAGGATGGCGGGCTTGGGCCGCCGCTGGAGCGTGCAGCTTGGTCGTCGGCGTGGCGTTTATCCTACCGGTCGGGCAATTACTCGTCTGGATGGTGAAGACGCTGGGCGGTCCGGAATACGATGGGCGCTATCCGACCTTCTTGCTGAACACCCTCACGCTGGCGGCGGTCACAGCTCTGCTCGCCGTCGGCACCGCGCTCATTATGGGCTATGGCCTACGGCTGAGCCACAGTCGTCTCGTCGTTCTGGGAGTCCGCCTCGCCAGCATGGGATATGCCTTGCCGGGATCGGTCATCGCCGTCGGGGTGCTGGTGCCATTGGCTGCTCTCGACCGCGCCCTCGGCGACATCCTACATCGCACGCTCGGTATTTCCGCTGGCCTGCTGCTCACCGGCTCCATGGTTGGCCTGGTCTTCGCCTATCTCGTGCGCTTTCTGGCCATCAGCATCCAGACCGTCGAAGCCAGCCTCATCAAAATCACCCCGAACATGGATATGGCAGCGCGCTCGTTGGGCACTGGCAGTGCTGGCGTCTTGTGGCGCATCCATCTGCCGCTGCTGAAGGGCAGCTTGGGTTGTGCGGCGATCCTGGTTTTCGTCGATGTCATGAAAGAAATGCCGGCCACGCTGCTGCTGCGCCCTTTCGGCTATGATACGCTGGCGGTGCGTATCTGGCAGTTGACATCGGAGTCGTTTTGGGAGGCAGCCGCCTTGCCGGCCCTGACCATCGTGGTCGGCGGCATCCTTCCCGTGCTCGTTCTCATCCGCCGTGTGCGTCCGTTGACACACACGAGCGCTCGCATGGCCGAGGACATGTGCCAGACGCCCGGATCCCAGTGATGAACCTGCTTCGTCTTGAGCATGTGCATAAATGCTACGCGCCTGAGGATCCCCCGGCCGTCGACGATCTCAGCCTCGAGCTGGAAAAAGGCGAGATCCTGGCCCTGCTGGGCCCCAGCGGCTGCGGCAAGACGACGACGTTGCGGTTGATCGCTGGCTTCGAGCGGCCGGACGGAGGTGTCGTCGAAATCGGCGGCCGAGTTATGGCCGATGCCTACACCTTCATCCCGCCCGAGCAGCGCGGCGTCGGCGTGGTCTTCCAAGAGTATACGCTCTTCCCGCATCTCACGGTGGCCGAGAACATCGCCTTCGGGCTGCGCAAATTGAGCGCTCCCAGTCGGGCCCAGCGCCTCCAGGAGATGCTGGACACGGTCGGCCTGACCCCCTTCGCCCGCCGCTATCCCCATGAGCTCTCCGGTGGACAGCAGCAACGGGTCGCCTTGGCGAGGGCTCTGGCGCCGCGTCCGTCGGTTCTCCTCCTGGACGAACCCTTCAGCAACCTCGACGCCGACCTGCGCACCCACATGTTGCATGAAGTCTATGCCATCCTGCGCGAACTGGGAACGACCGCCGTCTTCGTCACCCACGACCACGAAGAAGCCTTCATGGTCGCCGACCGCGTTGGAGTGCTCCACCACGGTCGGCTGGAACAACTCGGCCGCCCCGAGGAGGTCTACCATCTGCCCGCCAGCCGCTTCGTCGCCCAGTTCGTGGGGAAAGCCAATTTCATCCCCGGTCGGGTGGTGGAGGCGGGGATCGAGACGGCCATTGGCCTCTTCGCTAACACAGCAGGTCTACCATTGGGTGCAGCGGTTGACGTGCTGTTACGGCCCCAGCAGATCGAGCTGATTCCCGACCCGGCAGGCAGCGCCACGGTCGTGTCGCGCCGCTTTCGTGGAGCCGATACCCTCTTCCTCGTGCACCTGCCTTCCGGCTTGTTGCTGCACTGTCATCAGCCCTCGAGGCTCATGCTCCAGATGCGGGAACGCGTCCGCGTGGTGGCTAAACCGAGCCACGTCGTGGCGTTCCTCACCGACGACCGTCAACCATGAGGAGTAGATAATGTACTCGCTGCGACGCCTGATGTTGTTATGCTTCCTGGGGAGCTTCATATGGGCCTGGACAATAACGGCCAGCGGCGGCACAGGAAAGGCCGAGCCCAACGATTACGCCCGGATTGCTGTCGACCTAGAACTGATGCAAGGTCACCTCATCGCCTCCCTGGAAAACTATAAGCTGGGCCAGACCGCCCTAGCCCAAGCGCACGCCGCTCATCCGCTGCATGAGCACTATAGCGACTTACCCGCGACTTTCGCCAAGGAGCATGCGGATCTCGATAAAATGGTGCGGGAGACTCTGGCGCGTCTGTCACAAAGCTTGAACGAGAAGGTCGATGTCAACGCCTACGCCTCATTGGTACAGGATGCGGCTCGCTTGCTCGAGCAGGTCAACATGATCCTGATCCCACCCGACACCCGTACCACCGCGGCCTTTCAAGCCGCGGTGCTGGTCCATGTCCTCGAGGAAATCGCCGAGGAGTACGAGGAAGCCGTCAAGGATGGGAAAGTCGTCAATCTGCCCGAATATCAGGATGCCTTTGGCTTTCTGCAGCGGGCGCGCGCGCTGAAGGAAGCATTGGCGATACAGATGACGGACAGCGACCGCCAGCAGCTGCGGGCGCTGTGGCCCACCTTCGAAGAGGCAATCCCCACCATTATGCCGCCTTCGTCCCCGAAGAGCGCCCAGGCGGTCGAGGCGCACGTCGATGCGGTGGCCGACCTCTTGAAACGGCGGTAGCGTGGGGGAGGGCGTATCGGAGAGAGAAAGGAAAGGAGGATCTCGGTGCAACAAATGCGCATCGCCAATATCTTTAACTGTCACCGCTATGGACAGGTGACCCTCGAAGACCCCGATGGCACGGTCCAATTAAACATCCGCATGCGGCCGATGATGGCGCATTGGCTGGCCCATGAGATCAAAGAGTGTCAATGCCCTGCCGTCTCGATGTACCGCATGATCCAGGAACTACTGGGGAAATTCGGTGGTGCCCTGCGCCTGGCCATGATCGATGCCTCCGACGATCAGATCCCGCTGGGACTCCTCATCATTGGCCGCCAAAATGGCGAGGAAATCCACCAGGCCTGCCATCCGGCGGACGCCATCGCCCTGGCCGCACGGATGCACGTGCCTCTCTATGCCACGTCTAGAGCCTTGAAGCTGGGCACGTGGAGGAGCATCCAGCCGTGGTTGGCCACCGTAAAACCGGAGGATTTTGCCTGACCGGCAGCGGTTGCTGCGATGTGTCAGGGCGGCATCCGCAGAGGTATGAGCACCATCTAGCCACCATAGCATCCAAGGTGATGAGTCTGCATCCTGGAGAGGAAATGATGAACACCGAGACGGCATTGCATCTGAGCGAGCCACGACGCCAAACGTCCGGCTCACCACGCAAACGCATCAACACCACCGACCTTATGCAAGGCGCCCGCGAAGTCGTCTTGTTGCACGAGGGCGAAGAATACGTCTTGCGTATTACCAAAGCCGGTAAACTCATTCTGACCAAGTAGCAACACCGTAGTAAGCCCCATCCCAAGCCAGCCACTTTGGTGCGCTCCGCACAGCAGCCAGCCAGGGTATCACCATCACCTATGACGTAGGAGACCAGTGCGTCTCCACTGAGGAAACCGACTCATGTCAGAGGTCATGATGTGGTTTGAGCGGGGCGGGATTCTGATGTACCCCCTCCTGCTGTCGTCGATCGTCGCCGTGTGGATCTTCCTGGAACGCCTCTATCATTTGAAGCGCGCCGGCGGCAAGGCTGACGCGATCTACGATGCGGTCAAAGTCCTGGTGCTGGAGGGCAAGCGTCAGGCGGCCATCGACCGGGCCCGTAAGCATCCCGGACCGGTAGCGGCGGTATTCCGTGCCGTGTTGGATACCTCCTTCACCGAGCGCTCCGAGCTAGAGGAAGTCGCCCTCATCCAAGGCAAAAAGGAATTACAGCGGCTCAGCCGCCGCCTCCCCTTACTCTCTCTTATCGTCGGTATCGCCCCGCTGCTTGGCCTGTTGGGGACGGTCTTGGGTTTGGTGAAGGCCTTCCAGAAGGTGGCCGCCACACAGGGCACGGTGAACCCAAGCCTCCTGGCTGGGGGGATCTGGGAGGCGCTGTTGACCACCGTCGTCGGCCTCGTGATCGCCATCCCCGCCGCGCTCCTTCACTATTACCTCGACCAGAAGGTGAAAACGTATGTTTTTCAGATGAATCACTATGGCGCCTTGCTGATTCAACTCTTGGCCGCGACTGATATGGAGGATGTCCATGCTCGACATCGGCTCCGATCCCCCTAGCACTGAGACAGTTCTCAACCTGAACATGACCCCGATGATCGACGTGGTGTTCAATCTCCTGATCTTCTTCCTGCTGACCTTGGCGTTCACCCGTCCGATCTTCGACGTAGACCTGCCGGGCGCCACCCACAGCCGGCTGGAATCAGAGCCCAAACGCCAGATAGTCGTCTTTTTGACGCGCGACGGGAGCATCCTCGTCGACGAGGTGAGAGTGCCTCTACCAGAGCTACAGAGTCACCTCGCTCAGGTGTTAGCCGCCGATCCTGACCGACCCGTGGTGCTACAAGCCGACAAAAATAGCGCCTTCGGCAGCTTCATCGCCATCATGGATGCCGCCAAAGGGGCCAGGGCAACACAGCTGATCATCGAAACGGTGCGGCCCCCAGGGGAGAGCGGGCATGGGCCGTGATGATCGCGTTGCCCTCTGGTTTCTACTCATGTCCGTGCTCCTGCACTTGGGTTTGCTACTCCCGACGTCGTTTCTCCAGCCTCGGGAAACTCGTCCCGCAGAGGAGGTCGCGCCAGCGCGGTATGTGGTACGCATACCACAGCCGGCTCCCCAGCGCACGCCGCCGCCACCGCTGCCCACGCCGTCGCAACCCCCGGAACCGCCAGCGATGGCTGCAGCGATCCCGCCGCGTCAGCCCCAACCCGTGGAGCGCAGCCAACCGCGCCAAGAGCCGACCCCGGTCCCGGCGATCACGCCGCCGCAGCCACGGCCCGTGGAACCTGACACGCCCGACCCCCTCAAGCCACGGCCGCCGACGCCACCGAAGTCACACGCCAACGCCATCCGTCGTCAGCGAGTGCCGGCATTACCTCCCGTCGCCCAGCTCCCGCCCCCTCCGGCCGAGGCTTCCGTGCGCCAAGGCGCTGTGCCCCGACGACCTTCGACCCAGGGGCAACAGGCCGTCGTGCCTCCCACTCCGTCAGCGCCGGCGAGCGAGCAGGATCCACTCGCGACCTACCTCGCTGCAGTCCGGGCCGCCATCGATCGCCACAAACGTTATCCGGCCGCGGCCCGTCGTGCCGGCATCACGGGCTCTGTCGTGCTGCAATTCGTCATTCTTTCGGACGGGCGGGTCATCGAGCCCAGCATCGCCGAATCCAACGGTTATCGCGCGTTTGGCACCGCTGCCCTGGAATCACTACGCCGCGCCAGCCCAATGCCGCCATTTCCACCGGAGATCGATCGAGACCGGTTGGTCGTGCGGGTGCCGATGACCTACACACTCAACGAATGAACCGATGCCGACGTAAGAGCGGCTCGCCTGGTGAGGCCTGATCGATGCCGACCGCGGTTGCAGACAGATCGCAGCGAAAGACTCAAGATCGGAAAGGACCATTCAGCACCATGGTTTCGCTCGTACTCAGCGCGATGCTCCTCTGGGTCGCTCTCCCAGTCAGCGCCGCCGACGAGGTGCGACGTTTCGATGTGGACGGTGACGGCAAGATCGACCAATGGGAGCATTACCGAAATGGTGCGTTGATCCGCGTCAAGGCCGATCGCAACCGCGACGGCCGCGCCGATGAATGGATCTTCTACGACAAGGGCAAGCCGGTGCGGGCTGAGTTCGACACCGACGGCGACGGCCAGGTCGATCAGCGCGAGTTCTACGAGGCGCAAGGGCATGTGCAGCAGGTGGAGGTTGACCGCAACGGCGATGCTCGTTTTGAGCAACGGCTCTTTTACGGCCCCGGCAAACAGCTACTGCGCGCCGAGGTGGATGACGATGGCGACGGGCGGGTGGAGCAGTGGCACCGCTTCCAAGACGGCCAGGCCATCGAGATCGCCGTCGATACCAACCGCGATGGTAAGCCGGATCAGTGGCAGCGTTTCCGTGCCGGCGGCGAGCTCTATGTGGTCGAGGTCGACAGCACCGGCGACGGCAAGGTCGATCAGTGGCAGCGCTACCAGGACGGCATCCTGACCGTGGTGGAGAACGACGAGAACGCCGACGGCAAGCCCGACCGCGTTGTGCATTACGACATCCAAGGCCGTATCGCCCAAGTCTTGGCACACCTCGACGCCACCGGCAGCCCCCGCCACCGCTTGATCTACAGCGCCGGCGTCCGCGCCCGCGGCGAATTCGACACCGACGGCGACGGCAAAGCCGATCAATGGCTGTTTTACGACGCCAAAGGCGACTTGCTCCGCGCCGAGTACGACCACAACGGCGACGGCCGCCCGGACCAGTGGGAACACTTCGCCGGCGGGAGCAAGGACCCGTACAAGGTCGAACGCGATACCAATGGCGATGGCACGCCGGATGCCATCTGGGAGAAGGAGGCACCACAGGCCGGCAGACGCCGGTAATGCGTCAACCGAGCCAGCCACCGCGAAGCCCCTGGTTTCGGGTAGCCAGCCGATACCCTAGCGAGAGCCAGGATAGAGGAGAGCGACATGTACCCGAGCCACAGCGACGAAAGCCACGGTCTCACTCTGCGGCAAATTCCTGGGCCTGTTTCCAGGAGCTATCTGGAGCGGCAGGCCCGGCGCGAATCGAACGCCCGCACCTATCCCCGGCGTCTTCCCCTTGTGATCAGTGAAGCCCGGGGCATCTATATCAAAGACATCGACGGCCGGCTCTACCTCGATTGCCTGTGCGGGGCAGGCACGCTTGCCTTGGGACATAACCACCCGGTCGCGGTGGAGGCCATTCAATCGTTGTTGGCCGAAAAGCGGCCGCTTCACACGCTGGACCTGACCACGCCAATCAAGGACCGTTTTGTGGAAGAGCTGTTTGCCAGCCTGCCGCCGGCGTTTGCCCGCAAGGCGCGCATCCAGTTCTGCGGCCCGTCTGGTGCGGACGCCGTGGAAGCCGCCCTCAAACTGGTCAAGACGGCCACGGGGCGGCGCAGCCTGCTCGCCTTCCACGGGGCCTACCATGGCATGACGCACGGCTCGCTCGGCCTGACCGGCAACCTGAAGCCGAAGCAAGCGATCGGCGGGCTGATGGCCGACGTCCACTTCCTGCCCTACCCGTATGACTATCGCTGTCCGTTCGGCCTGGGCGGCGAGGCCGGTCACAGGACGGGTAGCCGCTACATCCGTCACACGCTGGATGACCCGGAGAGCGGCATCGTGCCCCCGGCAGGGCTGATCATGGAGATCGTCCAGGGAGAAGGCGGCGTGATCCCAGCCCCGGACGAGTGGGTCCAGGAGATCCGGGGCATCACCCAGGAGCGGCAGATCCCGCTGATCGTCGACGAGGTCCAGACGGGGCTGGGCCGAACCGGCAGGCTGTTTGCGTTCGAGCACGCCGGCATCATCCCCGACGTGCTCGTCCTGTCAAAGGCAATCGGCGGCAGCCTCCCGCTGGCCGTGGTCGTGTACGACGCAGCCTTCGACCGGTGGGCGCCGGGAGCCCACGCCGGCACCTTCCGCGGCAACCAGATGGCCATGGCCGCTGGAGCGGCGACGCTGCGGTATATCCTTGAAAACCACCTCGCGGACCATGCCCGGCTGATGGGCGAGCGGCTGTTGGCCCACCTGCGTGAGACCCAGCGCCACGCGCGCTGCATTGGGGATGTGCGCGGCCGGGGACTGATGATCGGCGTGGAGATCGTCGACGCCAATCAGCCCCCCGACGCCCGCGGGAGCTATCCGGCCCACCCGGCGTTGGCCGGCAAGATCCAGGCCGAGTGCCTCAAGCGGGGCCTGATCCTGGAGTTAGGCGGCCGGCACGACAGCGTGGTGCGTTTCCTGCCGCCGCTGATCGTCACGGTCCAGCAGGTGGACACGATCGCCGCGATCTTCGACGAGGCGGTCCAGGCGGCCGAGCAGGCAACGCCGGTCCAGGCCAGCATGGAGGCCGAGTGATGCGCCCCATGGACGAGGCCGAGGGCGGCAACCAAGGCCTCAGACCTCTCAGCCAGGGCTGGCCGGCAAACCCAGACGGCCGGGAACGGCCGCACATCGCCTTCCTCGGCGACTCGGTGGAAAGCCTCCTGGCGTACCGGTCGGCGGTGACCGCCGCCGTCGACGCGGTCATCCGCCACTTCGCCACGCAGCCGAAGCCGTATAGCGGGGCCGGGCCGCGCGAGCTGGCCGCCACCTTGCGAGCGCTGGAACCGTTCCCGGACGAGGGCGCGGATCTGGAGTCGATCCTTCAGGAGATCGGCCGTGCGGTGCTGCAGCACTCGGTGGTCGTCTCTCATCCTGCCTGCGTCGCCCACTTGCACTGCCCCCCCCTCACGGCGGCTCTGGCCGCCGAGGTGCTGATCAGCGCCACGAACCAGTCGATGGACTCCTGGGACCAGAGCCCCGCCGCCACCGTGCTGGAGGAGCAGACCGTCCATTGGCTATGCCGGCTGGCGGGCTATGACGAGCGCGCCGACGGGGTCTTCACCAGCGGGGGCACGTTGTCCAATCTCATGGGCCTGCTGCTGGCCCGTGATCACTACGCCCGTACCCGCCTCAACTGGCGCATCCAGACGCATGGGCTGCCGCCCGAAGCCGGCCGTTTCCGCATCCTCTGCTCGGAGGTCGCCCATTTCACCGTTCGCCAGTCCGCCGCCCTCCTGGGGCTGGGCGACGGGGCCATCGTGCCCGTCGCGACCGACGAGCGGCGCCGGATGTGCCCCCGGGCTCTCGACCGACGGCTGGCCGAGATACGGGCGCAGGATCGGCTGCCGATCGCTCTCGTGGCGACAGCCGGCACCACCGACTTCGGCAGCATCGACTCCCTGCCCGCGCTGTCCACCCGGGCCAAGGCACACGGCCTGTGGCTGCACGTCGATGCCGCCTACGGCGGAGCCTTACTGCTGAGCAGCCGGCATCGCGCAAAACTGGCGGGCATCGAGGAGGCCGACTCGATCGCCATCGATTTCCACAAGCTCTGCTACCAGCCGATCAGCTGCGGTGCCTTCCTTTTGCGCGACGGCAGCCGCTTCGACCTGATGCGGCTGCATGCCGACTACCTCAACCCGGCAGACGACGAGGCCGCTGGCATCCCCCACCTGGTCACGAAATCGCTCCAGACGACCCGCCGCTTCGACGCCCTGAAGCTGTTCGTCTCCATGCACCACCTGGGGCGCCGCGCCTTCGCCGACATGCTCGACTCCACCATCGCCCTGGCGACGGACGTCGCCCGCCTGATCGCAGCCCATCCGTCGCTGGAGTTGGCGCATCAGCCGGAGCTCAACGCCGTCGTCTTCCGCTACCTGCCGGGCCACGCTCCCGCCGGAGCCGATCGCGCAGCCTGGGCGAACCGGGTGAACCGGGGCATACGCACCGCCCTCTTGCGGAGTGGGCAGGCGGTTCTGGCCCAGACCCGGGTCGTCGATCTCACCTACTTGAAATTGACGCTGCTCAATCCGCGCGCCACCCCGGCTCACATCGAAGGGATCCTGGACATGGTGTGCCAGCTGGGGGCGCAATTGGAACGCGCCGCGCCAGGAGGAGATCCAGCCGCATGATGACGCCAAGACAGATCGCCGAACACGCCACCATGCAGAGTTTTCTCAATTGCTACCTGCGGGAGATGGGCGGGGCCCAAATCGTCGAGCCCGGCTCCCAGGTTTTCGGGGCAGTCAACGAAGCGTCGCGTTATATCCGCTGCTCGCTCCCGCACCAGGGCATCCAGATGCTCGCGCCGCTGAGGTACTGGTCGCCGACCGGGCGGCACCGCTTTTCCTTCCCCCTCTACTACTGGGCAGCGGGGCAACGAGGCCCGCTGCCGCTGGACTACGTCACCATGGCGGCTTTGTTGGCCAAGGAGCTGATCCTCTCCGGCCACGACGCGGGCGGCGCCGACGAACTGCTGCTCCGCGTCATCCAGAGTTGCCGCAACATCGCCACCTTCGTCGAGGCGCGGCAGTGCGACCTGGCACGGCTCTATGGGCTGGAATTCACCTTCGCCGACGCCGAGCAGTCGCTGATCTTCGGCCACCCGCTGCATCCGACGCCGAAAAGCCGCCAGGGCATCGCCGATGAGGACTTGGCCGTCTACTCGCCCGAACTGAACGGGCGCTTCCCGCTGCACTACTTCCGTGCACACCGCTCAGCGGTGCAGGAGGACTCGGCACACCCACAGACGGCGACGGCGCTGATCAAGCGGGAGCTCGTCGAGGACCCCGAGGTTGACGCCGCGTTCAAAAGCTCCTACTGCGATCCAGATGACCACGCGCTGATCCCGGCCCATCCGCTGCAGGCCAGCCTGCTGCTGCGGGAGCCCGCGGTGCGGGAGCTGATCGGTCAGGGGCTCCTGGCATATCTGGGCGCTCAGGGGCGGGCCTACCTCCCTACCTCGTCCCTCCGCACCGTCTATCACCCGGACGCCACTTTCATGCTGAAGCTCCCGCTGCGCGTGAAGATCACCAACTCCCTGCGCGTCAACAAGCGCCGGGAGTTGGAACGGGGTGTCGAGATCCATCGGCTGCTGGACAGTCCGATCGGCCGGGATCTTCGCGAGCGATTCCCCCGCTTCCACGTCGTGCGCGATCCCGCCTACATCACTGTGGCGCTGCCTGGCAAGGCCGAATCCGGCTTTGAAGTCGTCCTCCGGGAGAACCCTTTTCACGGGAGCGACGCGGCCGATGCGACGCCGGTAGCGGCGCTTTGCCAGGACCACCTGGGCGGGGGTCGCTCTCGACTCGCCGCGATCATCGACCACCTGGCGCGCGAGGAAGGGCGCCCTGCGCACGAGGTCAGCCGGGCTTGGTTCCGGCGCTACTTGGAGATCTCACTGCGCCCCATTCTGTGGCTTTACCTGACCTATGGCATCGCCGTTGAGGCCCACCAGCAAAATAGCATAGTCCAGCTTCGAGCCGGCTATCCGGACCGGTTCTTCTACAGGGACAATCAGGGGTACTATTACCGGCGCTCGGCCCATGACGCCCTCGAGCGCATCCTGCCCGGCCTCAGCGCCAAAAGCGAGACCACCTGCGAAGACGCCGTGGCTGACGAGCGACTGCGTTATTACTTAATCATCAACAACCTCTTCGGCCTCATCAACGCCTTCGGCACAGCTGGCCTGGTGGACGAGCGGGTGCTGCTGGCCGACCTGCGGGGGGTCCTGGAGGCGGCGGGCGCTTCGACCTCCTTCGTCCGCACCACCCTGGACGAACCCGTCCTGCGCTGCAAGGCGAACCTGCTGACCCGTCTGCATGACATGGACGAACTGACCGGCCCCCTCGCCTCCCAGTCCGTCTACGTCCCGATCGTCAACCCGCTCAGAGGAGGAGAGCCCAGCTGATGTACGCCTACGAAGCATATGCGGCCGAGGTCGGCAAGACGATCGCCTTCCGCCCCCTCACCATGGCAGAGGATCTCGTGCGCCTGCACGGGTGGATGCATCAGCCCCACGTCATTCCTTTCTGGAACCTGGCCCTGCCGCTGGACGATTTCCGCCGGCACCTGGAGCGAGCCCTGGCTGACCGCCACCAGACGCTCTACATCGGCCTGCTGGATGGGGTGCCCATGAGTTACTGGGAGTCCTACTGGGTAAAAGACGACATCATCGGCCGGTACTATGCTGCTGACCCGGCCGACCAGGGCATCCACCTGCTGATCGGTCCGCCGGAGTTCTTGGGCAAGGGCTATGCCCTTCCGCTCCTGCGGGCGATGACTTCCTTGCAGTTCCAGCATCCTGAAACCCGAAAGATCGTCGCCGAACCCGACATCCGCAACGACAAGATGATCCATATCTTCAACCGGTGCGGGTTCGAGCCTCAAAAGGAAGTCGAGCTGCCTGACAAGCGGGGATTGCTGATGTTTTGCGACCGCGACCGTTTCATAGGGAGTGTGCGCTAATGCCAGCCTATCCGTCAGACCAGCCGAACAAGCGCTACGATCTGATCGGGGTGGGGATTGGCCCCTTCAACCTGGGCCTGGCCGCCCTATTGGACCGGGTCCCCGAGATCGACGCGCTGTTCCTCGAGCAGAAGCCGCGCTTTGAGTGGCACTCGGGGATGCTGCTGGAGGGGACTACCATCCAGGTGCCGTTTCTGGCCGACCTGGTCACCATGGTCGATCCCACCAGCCGCTTCAGCTTCCTCAGCTATCTGCAGGCCCAGCAGCGGCTCTATCGCTTCTACTTCCTCGAACGGTTTCACATCCTGCGCTCCGAGTATAACGACTACTGCCAATGGGTGGCCGATCAGCTGGAAAGCTGTCGCTTTGGCCAACGCGTCGAGTCGGTCCGGTGGATCGAGGCAGACGACCAGAGCTACTTCGAAATCAGCGCGAGAGAGATCAATTCTGCCGTCATGCACAGGTATCAGTCGCGCCATCTGGTCCTGGGAGTAGGAGCGGAACCCTACCTGCCCGAATTCTGCCGGGGCCTTCCGCACGAAGACGTATTCCACTCGGCGGCGTTCCGCCACCACCGGGACCGCTGCCGCCGGGCCGCCGCCATCGCCATCGTCGGTTCTGGCCAGAGCGCCGCCGAGATCTTCCTGGCCCTGCTCCAGGAGCAGCATGCCTTGGGCTATCGGCTGGACTGGTTTACGCGCTCCCGCGGCTTCTTCCCCATGGAGTATTCCAAGCTCGGCCTCGAGCATTTCTCGCCCGACTACATTCGGTACTTCTACCACCTGCCCCTGGAGCGCCGCGATGCGGTACGTGCCCAGCAGGATTTGCTCTACAAAGGCATCAGCCACAAGACGATCGCCGACATCTACGATCTGCTCTATGAGCGGTCTGTAGCCGGGAAGGAGCCCGCCGTCCGGCTCCTTGCCCATACCGACGTGGAAGGGATCGAGCCCATCTCCGTTGCGGATGCCACGCCCCGCTACCGCCTCTGCCTCCGGCAATGGGAACAGGGCCAGCGCTTTACGGCTGAAAGCGGCTGCGTCGTGCTGGCAACCGGGTATCGGTACATGGTGCCCTCGTTCCTGGAGGGGGTCGGCCACCTGATCGAGTGGGACTATCAGCGAAGGTATGTCGTCGACCTCGACTACCGGCTGGTGCTGCGCCGGAAGATCCCGAACCAGATATTTGTGCAGAACGGTGAAATCCACACGCACGGCATCGGCGCCCCTGATCTGGGCTTAGGCCCTTACCGCAACGCGGTGATCATCAACACCCTGACGGGGTGCAGCATCTATCCTGTGCAGGACCGCAACGTCTTTCAGCACTTTGGCATACAGCCGTCCCCAGGGGAACATGCCTTGGCGCTGCCACGTGGCAGGAGGGCATCGGGATGATAGGCCCCCGAATTGCCCTCCACACCGTGCACAGCATGGCTCAGGCAGCGCTTCTGCTCTCCATCTTCCTGTGGATCTTCTCGGAGACGTTGCTGTCGCCGTTCTATCCCCAGTTCTTCCGAAGCGTCTTTGGCATCGCCGATGTCGGCTATGCGGGTTACTACATCTTCGCGTGTCGGCTCACCGTCATACTCTGCGCCCCGCTGTGGGGGGCGTTAGCCCGGCGTGTGACCGCCAGGCATCTGCTGCTCGTCGGCCAGGCTGGCGCAGCGGTCATCACCGCGCTCATGGCGTCCGCCCGCGACGCCGGCGACTTCCTGGTCCTGTCGGTGGTGCTCCTGACGTTCAAGAGCAGCTACCTGTTGCTCTACCCGCTCCTGGTCCAGATGGCCGGCCAGGAGCAGAGGGCGGCGACGGTCAGCCGCTACCAAATGGTCCTGCACGCGGCGGTCATCCTTTCGGCCCTGGCAGGGGCCTGGATGGTCAACCTGTCGGCGCCACTGCGGCTCTTCTACGCCGTCGCCGCTACCGACGTGGTCCAGCTGATCCTGTGCGCCCTGGCACTCCGCTCCTCGCCGACCCGGGCCCAGCTCGGCGATGCGCCGGGAGGCCGGGTGGATGCCCCGGCCAGCAACCCGGCCATTCCCGGCGCCGGCAGCCACTCCATCGGGGCGACTGTCGCCCTCGGCTTCGTCATCGTCACCTTCCACCTGGCCAGCAACGTGGTGCGCCCGTACTTCACCGCCTACCTGCAGGCGCAGGCCGGGCTCTCCCTGGCTGCCAGCAGCCTGCTTTTCCTGGCCCCCCACACCGCCGCGATCGGCGCCATGCTTTGCAGAGGCCGAACGACGCTGGGCAAGCGGCCCGGCAAGGTTTACCTCCTGCACGTATCCCTGCTCGGGCTAAGCCTCTCTCTACAGGGTTGGTCCAGCAACCTGGCTGCTGTGCTTGTCGGGCGCTTGTTGTACGGTTTCTCCCTAGTCATAGCGCAAGCAGCGCTGGAGATCCATGTGTTCGCAAGCGGGGGACAGCGGGGTCTGTATCTGCCCTATACGCTGGCGGCTTCGGCGCAGAACGGCGGTCTGCTGGGCGCCCCACTCTTGGCGTCGTCACTGGTGCGACTGCACGGACTCCTCGCTCCCCTGCTGGCAGCCGGTGCCATCTGTCTCATCAACCTACTGGTCGCCATGACGACGGTGTTTCACCATCCAGCCCGCATGGCCAGCAACCCTCGCTCTCCGCGTGACTGCCAAACCGATACCCTGAAAGGAGGCCCAACACCATGAACCATACCGAGATCCTTGGCCGAGCGCTTCGTCCCGACACCTGGGCGTCCGTCAGCCGCGCTCTGCTCGCAAAGATGCTCTCGGAGTTTCTTTATGAGGAGATCATCCGGCCTGACGCAATTGGGAAGAGCGGCGACCGCACTGTTTTCCGGCTCCCCCTCAAGAACGGCGCCGAGTACGTGTTCGAGGCCCGCAGACGCATGTTCGACAGCTACCGCGTCATTCCGGAATCGGTTCGCCGCGCTGAAGCCGGCGGAGCGCCGACAAATGAGACGCCGTTGCAGTTCGTACTCGACCTCCAGCACGAGCTCGGGCTTTCCCCCACAACAACCGCCCATTTCCTGCGGGAGCTCACCCACACTTTGATGGCCGACGCGCATATCCTGGAGCGAAAGGATACGAGCGTCGACGACCTCATGCAGATGGACTACGCTTGGCTGGAAGGGGAGATGGAGGGTCACCCCTGGATCACCTTCAACAAGGGGCGCATCGGGTGGGGCTATGACGATTACCTGGCCTATGCGCCTGAGCAGAAGCAGAGCATAGTGCTCTCCTGGATTGCGGTGCGCAAGGACCGAGCGACCTACCACACGGTCCCTGGCTTGGATTATGACTACTTGGTCCGGCGCGAGCTGGAACGCGACGACATAGCCCGGTTCGAGGCGAAACTGGCCCGCCGTGGGCTGGAGCCGCAGGACTACTTCTTCATGCCGGTCCATGCATGGCAGTGGCAGAACGTCATCGTCCCCTCCTTTGCCGAAGACGTGGCGACCGACACCATCGTGCCCCTCGGTGCTGGCTCCGACCAGTACCTGCCCCAGCAATCCATCCGGACCTTCGTCAACATCAGTCACCCCACCAAGCATCATATCAAGCTGCCCATGAGTATTCTCAATACGCTGGTGTACCGAGGCCTACCCGGAGAGCGGACGGTCATTGCGCCGCTGGTGACGCAATATGTGAAGGGCTTGTGCGACCGGGACCCCTTCCTACGGGACGAATGCCGTCTGATCCTCCTCGGCGAGGTGGCGAGCCTCAACTACGATCACCCCTACTACGCCAAGCTGGCGGGCGCCCCTTACCAGTATCTGGAGATGCTCGGCTGCATCTGGCGAGAGAGCATCTACTCGTTCATAGAGCCCGGTGAACGTCCTCTGACGCTCGCCGCGCTGCTGCACGTGGATAAGCACCGCAAGCCCTTCGTCTCTGCGCTGGTCGATCGGTCGGGGCTCGGCCTCGCCGCATGGCTTGAGCGGCTGTTCCAGGTCGTCCTGCCGCCGCTCTTACACTATCTCTATCGCTATGGGACGGTCTTCTCGCCGCATGGGGAGAACACAATCCTCGTCCTGAAGGATGCGGTACCACAGCGCCTCGCCATGAAGGACTTCGTGGACGACTGCAATCTCAGTCGCCACCCCCTTCCGGAACTCGCCGGGGTCTCCCCGGAGCTGAAAGCGGTCCTGCGCAGCGAGCCGCCCGAAGGGCTGTGCCAGTTCATCTGGGCCGGGCTCTTCATCTGCCACCTGCGCTACCTGGCAGATCTGCTGGAGGTCCACCACGGCTATCCAGAACGGGCCTTCTGGGGTCAGGTGCGCCAGACGATCCTGGATTACCAGCGCCGCTTCCCAGAGCTGGAAGAGCGGTACCGGCTATTCGATCTGCTGGCACCGTCCTTCACGAAGCTCTGCCTGAACCGCAACCGCCTGTTTACCAATGGCTATGCCGACGCCGGCCACCGGCCTCATGCCGCCCAGTTCGGTCGAGTGGCCAACGCCCTGCATGAGGTGGCAGCCTTGTGACCTAGTCGGCATCGGACGCGAACGTGCCGGAACAATCACCCGTACCGCACTCGGCCTTTTGGCCAGCGGCAGAAGAATGAAATAGCCAAGACGTGAATCGAGCCAGCCACCGCAAAGCCGATATCCGGCCCTCCGGCAGCCAGCGACTAAACGCCCCAGTGGCAGTGAGCAGTGAGGAGTCTCATATGCATGCCAGGAAGCGGTGGTTCGCTCACCCCCTATCGATCGGGATCATGCTCGCCGCGACTGTCGCCCACGTCGTGGCCCAAGAGGAGCCGCGGGGGTCGCCGGAAGCCCCGATTCGGCTCGAAGAGGTCCAGGTGACCGCCACGCGCAGCCCCGAATCGATCGCCACGGTCCCTGGCTCGGTGACCGTGATCCCCCGCGAGCAGATCGAAAACCAGGCAACGCTCTCGAAGGATTTCGGAGAGATCCTCGGCAAGCTCGTCCCGGGCTTAGCCCCGCCCACCCAGAACATGAGCATCTTTGGCCAATCGCTGCGCGGCCGCAACATCGCGGTGCTGATCGACGGCGTCCCCCAGTCCACCACGCGCAATGTCCAGCGCGATTTGCGGACCATCGATCCCTCCGCCGTGGAACGCGTTGAGATCATCCGCGGTCCGACGGCGATCTATGGCGACGGCGCCACCGGCGGCATCATCAACATCATCACGCGAGCGCCGGGCGTGGGGAGGCCTGGTTTCACCACGACCGGTGGCATCAACTTCGCCGTGAGCCACCCCGGCGACAGCCTCGGCGGCACTATCGCGCAAGGGGCCTTCGGCAAACTTGGCCGCTTCGACTATGCCCTCAGCGGCGCCTTCGATCACACCGGCGGCTTCTTCGATGCCGAGGGCGATCGGATCCCGCCGGACCCGCATGGCCAGGGCGGGCTGGCAGACTCCAACACCTTCAATCTCTTCGGCAAATTCGGCCTGGACCTCGGCCCACAGCGGCTGCAACTCTCCATCAACCACTTCAATACCGAGCAGGACACGGACTTCACCACGGACCCGGCCGTGGATGCCCTGCCCCGCAGCAATATGACGAAGGCGCGCGCCCGCGAGGGCTTGCAGCTGGAGGACGACCAAGGAGCGAGGAACACGATGGTCAGCCTGGATTACCACCATGCGGCGATCTTCGGGAGCCGCGTGCACGGCCAGGTCTATTACCGCGATTACTTGACACGCTTCTTCCCGTTCGACGCCCGGGCCTTCCCCGCCTTCGGCAGGACTATCTTCCAATCGCGGGTGGAGTCCGAGAAGGTCGGCGGTCGGCTGGAGATCGAAACGCCCTTCCCCCGCCCACTGAGGCTGACGGCGCTGTGGGGGTTGGACGTGACCCACGAGGCCACCTCGCAGCCGGTCGATATCATGGATCCCGCTGCCTTCGATGCCAGCGGCGGCCTGGTCTTCCGCAAGATCGGCGAGCGCGACTTCGTCCCACTGCTCGACCAGCTCAACCTGGGCCTGTTCCTGCAGCTGGAGTGGCAGGCCATCGAGCGCTGGCTGCTGCTGCGCGCGGGGTTCCGCTACGAGGACGTCGGGGTGAGCGTGGACGACTTCACCACCCTGGCGGGCAATGCTATCCGCGGCGGGAAGCTGGACTACGAAGCCGCCCTCTTCAACGCGGGGGCGGTGTTCTATGCCACCGATGCCATCAGCCTCTTTGTCAACTTCTCCCAAGGTTTTTCGTTGGCCGACATCGGCCGTACCCTGCGCACGGCGCCGGCCGGTTTTTCCGTCGCTGCCCTGCGCCCCGAAGCCCAGAAGGTGGACCACTACGAGGTCGGCGTGCGCGGCGCATGGGGCGCCGTGCAGGCATCCCTCTCCGGCTTTTTTAACGAGTCCGACCTGGGCACCACCTTTGCGCCCGATTTGACCATCGTGCGCGCGCCGGAGCGGGTCTACGGTCTGGAGGCCACCCTCGACGTGCAGCCGATCGCTGGCTGGCGGTTGGGGGCCACGGCTAGCTGGGTCGAGGGGGAAAACGATGTTGACCGCGATGGCAACTTCAAGCCCCTCGATGGTTTCCGCATCCCTCCATTGAAGCTCACGGGCTACCTCGAACACGAAACCCTGCCCCGCTGGCGCAACCGGCTCCAGATCCTCTACTCTGGCAGTCGGGAGCGCGCCTTCGAGGATCTGGGTCCCGGCGCTTTCGGCGCCAGACCCGTCGAGAGCTATACCGTGGTAGATCTGATCAGCGATATCAAGGTCGGCCCGGGCACGCTGCGCCTGGGCATCGAGAACGTGCTGAATAACCACTATCTCCCCGTCGTCTCCCAGCTCCAAACCATCAATAGCGCCAATGCCGCGGCTCGGGGCGCGACCTTCAGCGTCTCCTATACGTTTCGGTACTGAGAGATGCGGGCCGCTGCCGCCCGCAGGGGGATGAGATGACCATACGCAAACTCACGCTGGCCCTGCACCGGTATATGGGGGTGTGCGCCGGGGTGCTCGTCGCGTTGAGCGGATTGACCGGGAGCCTCCTCGTCTTCCGCGATGAGCTCGATGCCTTCCTGCATCCGGAGTTGCTGCGTGTCATGCCCGGCGATCGATTGGTGCCGCTGCAGGCAGTGATGGAGACGCTTCGGCAGACCTACCCGCATGACCGTCCCCTCTACCTTCGCCTTCCACGGACGGCTAACGGGGTGTATGAAGTGTGGATGAACGCAGAAACGGGACGCCGGGTATACATCGACCCATATACCGGCGCGATCCTCGGCGCACGTCTGCCGATCCACACGCCCATGGGATTCCTGCTCTTGCTGCACACGCAGCTGCTCAGTGGCGAGGTTGGTGAGATCGTGATCGGGCTCGGCGCCCTGCTGCTCATCTCGCTCAGCGTCACCGGGCTGGTCCTGTGGTGGCCCGGACGAAAGAAGCTCCTACATGGCCTCAGAATCAAATGGCGTGCAGGCTGGAAGCGGTTGAACTACGACGTCCATAAGGTGGTGGGCATCCTCGCCATGGGATGCCTGATCCTGACCGCAGCGACGGGCGCATCTATGGTCTTTCATGGCAGCTTCGAGCGGACGATTCACTGGCTGGCGGCGACGCCACCGTCTCTCCCCCTACCAGTGTCTACGGTACACAGGGGCACGGCTCCCCTCGCCCTAGATCTGATCGTCCGGAACGCCAATCGGGCCTTGCCGGGCGCTGAAACGACCTGGATCTCCCTGCCGTTGACACCGGAGGCGCCTGTTCTCGTTCGTAAAAAGTTCCCGCAGGAGATCCACCCGAACGGCAGGACCTTCATCGCGCTGGATCAATATAGCGGCGCGATCTTGCGGGTTGAAAACGCCCTTGAGGCCCCGCTCGGCACCCGTATCCTGAACTTGCGCTATCCGATGCATATCGGCAGGCTGGGCGGGCTTGCGACCCGGGTCGTGCAAGTGCTCGTCGGGCTGACACCGACCGTCCTCTTCGTCACCGGATTGTTCATCTGGTGGCGAAAACGGCGGACGAAGCAGCGATCCCGTCTGACACGACCGCCTACATACACAGGAGCCCTTGCCGGCAAACCTTGATGCACCGACAGGTGTGCCTACTGAACCCTGGAGGTCACCCACCGAAGCAGACGTTGCTTTCGGATCACGACCCGATCACCGCGAGCCAGCCACCGCGAAGCCCCTGGTTTCGGGTAGCCAGCCGACACTTCATTGAGATCTGAGACCCAGGAGAGCGACATGTTCCCCAAGCGTGGAGCGGTCATGCAGATGCTGGTGTTGAGTCTCGTGGTGGCGCTGCCATGGGCGGCCGCGCCGGAGGAGACGCCGATACTCATCCCGCCGGTCACGGTGACGGGCCGGCGCGTGGCCACCCCTATCTCGAACATCCCCGGCTCGGTGCAGGTGATCGAGCGCGAGGAGATCCAGCAGCAGTCGCGTGCGCAGCGCACGTTGCAGGACCTCCTGCCGCGCCTGGTGCCGGGTCTCAATCTCGGCATTCCCGAAGTCAACGACGGCTCCGGCGGCGGGCCGCCGATCCGCGGCCGGCTGGCTCTGGTGCTCTATAATGGCGTGCCGGTGAATACGCTGACGCGCTTCTCCGCCGGCGATGCGCTGCTGCTGATCGATCCGGATAACGTCGAGCGCATCGAGGTGGTGCGCGGTGCCAATGCGATCTATGGCTTCGGCGCCGCCGGCGGCATCATCAACATCATCACGCCAACAGGCAAGGACCAGCCCCTCACTTTTCGGTCGGAGATCGGCACCAGCTTTAACCCAGTGAGGCTGGGCGGCAGCCTCAGCCCCGACATCAGCCTCCGGGCACTGGCCGGCTCTGGCCCCTTCGACTCCTCACTCGGTTTCGCCTACCGCTTCAAGAACTCCAGCTTCGATCCCGAGGGGAACCGGGTCGCCCTGCAGGAGGAGTTCAACGCCTACAGCCTGGACGGCTCGCTGGGGCACGACTTGGGGCGCGCCGGGCGACTGCGGTTCTTCGGCACCTTCTACCATCGCGATGTGACGGACGACTTCCAGCCCGACTTCAACGGCATCCGCAAAGTCCGCTTCCAAGAGGCCGAACGTCAGCCAGACGGAGACAAAAACTTTCGCCAGAACTATACGCTGGCGCTGTCCTACGACGTCGACGGGCTGTGGCTTGGCAGCGCCGCCAATGTGACGCTGTTGCACCAACGCTACGACCTCGAAAGCTTCACCTGCTGTGGCGCCGGCAATGTGCGCGACCAGAAAGACCAGCGTCTCGGCGTCAGGACCAGCATCAGGACGCCCATCAGGGTGCTCGGCGGCACCACGGTGACCTACGGCTTCGACTTTCTGCGCAACACCGCCTTCGACCCGCCAATCGCGGTGGCCACCGGGCAGATCGAGCGGGCGTTTCAGCCCGACGTGGCGCAGAACACTTTTGCCGGCTTCGCCCAGATCGAGGTGCCGATCGGCGATTTCCTCTTCAGCGGCGGCGTGCGGCACGAAGAGATCCGCCAGCGCATCAAATCCGGCGTCAACGTCCGCGGCGAGCCTCTCCAGGGGGGCGATGTCCCTGACTCGAACCTGACGCTGTTCAACGCTGGCGTGGTCTATTTCATCAACGACAACCTCGACGTCTTCGCCAGCTTCTCGCAAGGCGCCCAGTTGACCGAGCTCGGCCGCGGCGCCGCGCAAGTAACACGGGCCAACGCCTTCAATCCCGAGCCCGCCACCATCGATTCCTACGAACTCGGCGTGCGTGGACGCTATGCGCGGTTCTCCTTCGAAGTGGCTGGCTTCTACTCCACGTCGGAATTGGGGACCACGCTGATCGTCGTCGACCCGCTGCTGCCCCTGGTGCCCATCCGCGAGCCCAAAAAGATCTGGGGCGGGGAGGCGTCTGCCGCCTATCGCGCCACTGACCAGCTCACCGTCGGCGGCACCCTGACCTATCAGGACGGCACACGCGAGGTCAACGGGGATACCCGCCGTCTGAGCCCCCGCGATATCACCGACACCCGGCTGACCGGCTACGTCGAGTATCGGCCAATCAGGGACTGGCTCATCCGGCTCCAGGCGCTCTGGAACTCCGGCCGCAATCCGCATCCCGGCAGCACGGAGTTCGGCGAAGGCGACGTCGACGCCATCTTCCTGATGGATCTGATCTCGACCTACGCGATCGGTCCGGGGCAGCTGTATGTCGGCGTCGAGAACCTGCTCAATACTGAATACGTCAACCGCATCGGGCAGGGCGATAACTTCGATTTCAACTGGTATCCGGAACAGGGGACGCGGGTGTCGGTCGGCTATGCCCTGCGCTGGTGAGCGGACCTCCACACGAGGGGAGTGCGGAGATGTCAGCCCGTAAAGTCATCTACTATGTTCACCGGTCTTTTGGGCTTGGCGCGGGAGGCCTGATCGCCCTGATCGGCCTCACAGGGAGTGCGATCGTGTTCGGCCGCGAGATCGACCGTCTGCTGAACCCCCATCTGCTCAAAGTGGTGCCTGCAGGGCAGCCGATCACGCTGCAGGCTGCTCTTAAGGCCGCGCAGAATGCCCACCCCGATCGCACCCCATCGATGCTGAGCGTCCCCGAGGCACCGGACCGGCCATATGTGGTGCGGATGCGCCCGCGGCCGGGGCAGGAGTCTTACGACCAATTACTCGTGTACGTCCACCCCTATCGTGGTGAGGTACTTGGCGCCCGGACGCGCACCGGACACCTAATCGGATTCCTGGAGCGCCTCCATATCCATTTGCTTATCGGCCAAGGCCTGGCGGGGCGAGTTGGCTGGTACCTCGTGGGCGCCGGGGGGGTGCTACTGGTCCTGCTGTGCCTCACCGGCCCACTCTTATGGTGGCCTGGGCGGCGCAAACTCCGCCTCGGCCTGACGATCAAATGGAGGGCGAGCTGGCGGCGCATCGCCTTCGACCTCCATCGCGTCGCAGGCATGTACCCGCTCGTCTTGCTGATCATCGTAGCACTGACGGGCGCGGCGTATTCCTTTTATGAATACGTCAAGCCCATCCTCACCCGTGTCATCGACGGCAAGGCCGCGGAGGAGGCACCGGAACCTCGATCGACGGTGCGCGTCGGCATGCGGCCACTGCCGTTAGACGAACTGGCCGACAGGGCGGATGGGGCGCTTCCGGGTGCGCCCACGCAATCCATACTGCTGTCGTCGCACCCCGAGGACTCTGTACTTGTCGTGAAACGATTCCCGGATGAGATCGGTCAGTACGGCCGCAGCTACGTCTGGTTGGATCAATACAACGGCGCCACGCTGCGGATTGAGGATAGCCGTCTCGCCCCATTAGGGGTACGGCTACTCGACCAGTGGACGCTGCCGGTGCATACCGGTGAGATTGCCGGTCTGCCCGGTCGTATCCTGATGTGTCTGACGGGGCTTGCTCCATCGGTCCTCTTCGCGACCGGCCTGGTGATGTGGCGGAACCGACGCAGAGCCGCCCGCCGGGCGCGAGCGCGGCGGCTCCACATCGAGGAGCACGCCGTCGCGGTCAAGCCGCCGTAGGCATGGCCTGACGGACTGCATTGGATAAGGAGGCCCCGACGATGACCACCCCGGAAGCGAACGAGTCGTAAGGAGACAAGATGGACGAAGCAATTGGTCCGGTGGACATCAAACGTACCTGGAGTGCTATGGACGGACGCTACTCGTATCGAATTGCCTGGACGGCGGAGCAGCTCCGACGGATCGGGCAAGCCATTGAGCAGGGCGAGGAAGCTTATCTTGAGCAGCTCGAACAGGCCATACGCTGGGCTTTAAATCAGGCCATAGCACATCGGATCCCCGAAACAAACGAACTCAAAGCAGACGTGCAGGCGCGACTTGAGGGCGTGAGGCCCTCGGACCTTCAGTGGCGCCAGGACGATAGGAGATAACCACGATGCGTGTAATGGTGGTAAAGGGTGTGATGCATCACTCCAATAACCATACCGCGCTGTTAAAGCTGGAGACGGAGGCCGCTGACCTCCGCCTGGAGTTAGCCATTCCTCGCGATGAAGCCAATCGCCTGGTGCGCATGCTCGGGGCTGTGGGATGCCGATGTACATCGATCTACGAGACCTTGCTGATCCTCGCCGAGCGTATGGCGGTCGCGTTAGTCCGGGCTGTATTGGAGGGAGGAACGGAAGGGATAAGCGCCTCGCTGGTGTTCGCCCACCGCGGCGCTGAAATGGTCGTGCCATGCCATCCAGCCGATGCCGTGGCACTAGCGCTGCGGACCCATGCCCCGGTCTACGCCACGGCTAGCGCGCTCACACAAGCATATCCGACCCGTCAGCACGCCACACCCAAAGAGCCGGGCAATCTCGTGCACTGGCTTGAAGGGCTGCGCCCATCGGATTTTGACACAGACTGAGCGGCGGCTCAGCTGCCCCAGCCGTGGGAATGCTGCACTTGAGAGCTACTGTCAGTTTGAACGCGGCAAGCGAGGAGGCCACCGATGATGCTCATGCAAGTCCGTGAGGTCATTTACTGTCCGCATCACAAACAAGGCATGGTGGTGCTGGAGAGCATGAAGAGCCGCCTGCCTCTTGTCTTCTCCGCTGACGTCAGCGAGGCGCAACAGCTGGCGAAAGCCTTGAAGGGCGGTGAGCAGCCTGCCCCGCCGCTCTATGATTTTCTGCGTCGGTTGCTGCGAACGTTGCAGGCTACCGCGAAGTATGTTGTGCTCGACGAGGTCACGGGACAGGGCATTCAGGCGTTCGTCTACATTCAAGGGCCAAACACCGGCCATAGCCTCCCATGCTATGCACCCAATGCTTTGGCCATGGCCCTACAAGCCAGGATCCCGATTTATGCCACGGGCCGGGTGCTCACGCATGCCGAGCCCACCGATTCGCCCGCCACGAACGCGGCCGATGAGGAAGAGGTGCGGCAATGGCTCGCGCAGGTGAAGCCTGACGACTTTCTATCGCCCCCGGCCGATGATCTGCCGTAGCCGCCCTATAAGGCCGGCCTTCCCGACGGCAGGCACGCCGCGCCCCGGCCACATCCACACCGGTCTTTGAGCGCTGACACTTCACGGATCCAGGGGGTGCCCCCTGCATACTCCAGTCCCCAGGGGTCTGTCTTTGTGGGAGAAACCGGGAGTATATTGATAGGTCAGTACTTGGCCGTAACCGCTCCGCACCACCGATGGGAAGCTCAACCACCACGGTAGGCCGGCGGGCGAGACCAGCGGTGACGCCCTGGATGTCCGGGAAGGAGAAAACGATGCAGGGCTATCAGCAGCGCCATCGCTTTTGGGTACTGATCGGCTATCTCGCGCTTATCGGCATGGGGTGTGCGCACGTCGTCTCTGAGCCTTTGCGCCAGCAGGCGGACACCACGCTGTCCTTTGCCGAGTTACGGGCCAATCCAGAGGTGTTCAAGGGCCATACGGTGATCCTCGGAGGGGAGATTTTACAGACGACGAACTTACGCGAAGGCACACGCCTCGAGATCCTGCAACGTCCCCTGAATTCCTCGGGAAGGCCGGTTCTCACCGATGAGACTGGCGGGCGCTTCATGGCTTTCTGTCAGGAATATCTCGATCCGGCCGTCTACGCGCCGCGGCGGCCCGTTACCGTGGCCGGACAGGTGCTGGGTTCCCATACGGGCAAGGTGGGAGAGGTCGATTATCTGTATCCCCTCATCTCATGTCAGGAGGTCCACCTGTTCCCCTCAGACAGCGCCGGAGTTCGCCGCTACGCAGGGGACCCCTGGTGGTACGATGATCCGTATTTGTACCCCGTGGCCCCTGGTTTTTATCCCTCCATATTCTGGGGGATTCGTATCAATTAATGCCCCCGGCATGCGCCCCGTAGATGCGTCTGACCAGGGCCCTGCATCTTGACAAGGTGGTAGCGTTCGGTTAAAGAGATAAGCAGTCCTCTAGGCGGGCCGACCGCCTGTACGAGGAGCGATGGACGGCGCCGGCGGCCAGCTGCCCGCGCGCCATCACCCAGCCAGCCATCCCGAAGACTTTCTGCCCTTCAGGTAGCCAGCCAGCATCGTTCAGTGACATTCAGCACTCGGGGACGATGGCCCCATGCCGCAGGCAGGCACGTGATAGCGCCCTTGCCCCCCATCCCAGCCAGCCAATCCCAGTATTGCCAGCCAGGATGATGTCATCGACAGGAGCCATGGCGCTTGCATGCGTCATCGCAGCGGAGGCCTGGCTCCCCGCGGCGGCTGTGCTCCAGAGCCGGCACACCGCCCTCTGAGACCTGCTGCCGCGGTGGCGCTTGCCTGTCGCCCCAAAGGCCAAGCTCACCGATCGGGCTAGGCAGCATAGTACGCTGTAAGGGAATCTCTCTATGAAGCTGCGCACGCTCATCTTTTGGCTTCACCTCACCGCAGGCGTTGTGGCTGGCTCGGTCATCCTTATGATGTCGGTGACCGGCGTGCTGCTCGCGTTTGAACGCCAAATCGTCGCCGCGACGGAGCGCTCGCTGCGCACCGTACAGCCGCCAGCATCTGACGCACCACGTCTCGGCCTCGACGCCGCGGTGGCGAGGGCCCGCCAGGCAGTACCCGATGGCATGCCCACCAGTGTCACCCTGCACGCCGATCCCACGGCGACGATCGCGGTTGCCTTCGAGTCGGAGCGCCTCGTCTTCGTCAACCCTTACACCGGGGCGGTCCAGGGCGAGGGGGCGACGAGGCTGCGGCGCACCTTCCACGCTCTGACGGACTGGCATCGCTGGCTCGGCATGCACGGGGAGGGTCGCGCCACCGGTCGCATGATTACGGGGGTGTGCAATGCGGCCTTTGTGGTGCTGATCGTCACCGGCTTATACCTCTGGTGGCCGCGTCGCTGGAGGCTCTCAGCGTTCAGAGCCGTGACCCAGCCCAGTCTAAGGCTGCGCGGTCGGGCGCGCGACTGGAATTGGCACAACACGGTCGGCTTCTGGTCCGCCCCCGCGCTGTTGGTCATCGCCTTGACTGGACTGGTGATGTCGTATCAGTGGGCCAGCAACCTGCTCTATACCCTAACGGGCAGCGAACCGCCGACGCCGCAGCGCCGTCTCCCTACCATGGCAAGAGGCAGCGGCCCTGCTGAGCTCACACCGGGGTCCATTGTCACCGCACACGACGGAGGCACTGGCGACCAAGGTCGCGTTGAGGCGGGCTCCCCCGGTCGACCACATGGGCGCAGCGACGACGATAGCGAGCCCCGATCAGCCGAGCTATCGCCCGGCCTGGGCGTGCTGTTCAACCTGGCCGCTCAGTATGCCCCCCAATGGCGACGCATCACCCTGCGCCTGCCACCGCGCGGCACGCCACACGTGACGATGATGATCGAGGAGGCCGCTACGCGACACCCGTATCCACGCTCGATCCTGACGCTGGATGCGGCAACCGCTGCCGTCGTGAAGTGGGAGCCATATGCCGGCCAGAACCTGGGGCGTACCCTCCGCCTCTGGGTGCGCCCGGTCCACACGGGTGAGGCCGGTGGACCGATCGGTCAGACTATCGCCGCCCTGGCATCCGCTGGCGGTGCAGTGCTGGTCTGGACCGGGCTGGCCCTAGCTTGGGGGCGTCTCGTAGGCCGGCTGCGGCGCGGACGGGCCATCGCAGTTGGCGCGCCGACAGGAGCCCATGCACCCTCGACCACGCTGCCACATAATGCAGGTGCAGGGACATGCGGCCTTGCCGGTGACGGACAACGCCGCCGTTGATGACCGTTACAACTACAGCCAGCCTCTGCAGTGATACAGGAGAGCCAGCGATTCATCCATGTTCTACCTATTGGAGGAGCTACATGAGTCGACAGCGACGACGCCGCGACAAACGCTCGCCTATCCCATCTCAGGCCGCGAAAGCGCGGCCGCAATCAGGAGACGGCGACAGTTCTACTTACACGCGCGTCGGCCAGACCGTGGCACTGACGGTCACCCTGGCCGCCACCAACGCCATCGCGCAACAGACGGAGATCCTCACAGCCCCACCAGTTGAGGTGCGGGAACAGCGACCCGGGTACGTCGTGCCGAACCTGGGTTTGTCTCGGCTGCCTGAACCGATCCGAGATATCCCGCAATCGATTACCGTCGTGCCCCAAGAGCTGATCCAAGAGCAGGGGGTCACCAACCTGCGTGATGCCCTCCGCAACGTCACCGGCATCAGCTTTCAGGCCGGTGAAGGAGGGGGCCCGCAAGGCGATAATCTGTCCCTGCGTGGCTTTAACGCCCGTAACGATTTTTTCATCGACGGCGTGCGCGATCAAGGATCGTATTTCCGCGACGTCTTCAATCTCGAGGCCGTCGAGGTGTTGAAAGGACCATCGTCTCTGTATTTCGGACGCGGTTCGACGGGTGGCATCATCAATCAGGTCTCGAAGTTGCCCCGCCTTGAGAGCTTCTATGCCGGTTCCCTCAGCTTCGGGAATGGGTTTCTGTTCAGGGCGACGGGCGATATCAACCAGCCGCTTTCCGACACCGCAGCGTTTCGCGTCAACTTCATGGCCCACCGCGAGGACGTCGTCGACCGCGACGAGATCGAACTGAAACGGATCGGCCTTGCGCCCTCAGTGACCTTCGGGCTGGGCACATCGACACAGCTCACCCTGAGCTACTTCCTGCAAAGCGAGGATAACATTCCGGACTACGGCATACCGTTCCTGTTCGGCAAGCCGGCGCCGGTCCCCAGAGACACCTTCTACGGCTTGGCCAGGGAAGACGTCGAGGAGACGCTCGTGAATATCGGCACGCTGCGGCTCGACCATCGCTTCAGCGAGGCCCTCAGGCTGCGCAACACACTGCGGTACAGCCGCGTCGATCGCGAAGCGGCCCCCAGCCCACCGCGCATTGCGGGCAGCCCCACACCGGACACCCCTCTGTCCGCCATTACCGTGACCAGAAATCATCCCGGGCGCGATACCACGGAGACGATTCTCACGAATCAGAGCGATCTGGTTGCCAACGTTAAGACATTCGGCCTCGAGCATACTTTGGTTACTGGCCTGGAGATCGGCACGGAGAGCTTCGATGCTACGCGCTTCGCCTTCAGGAACGTGCCGCCGGCGACCTTGCTCGACCCCAATCCGGTGCCTGACACGTCGGGGATGTCACGATCGGTGTCGGCCATCACCGATACCGACACCTTCTTGGTGGGCGTCTACGCCTCCGACACCATCAAGCTCCTTCCACAATTGGACCTCGTCGGCGGCTTGCGTTGGGACCTGTTCGACGCCGATTTCGAGAACCGCACCACCGGCGACAAGTTCTCACGCACGGATCGGATGTGGAGCCACCGCGCCGGCTTGGTGTTCCACCCCTGGCCCACGCACAGCTATTATTTCGCGTATGGCACTTCATTTAACCCGTCGGCCGAAGCGCTGGCGCTCTCGGCCAACACAGCCGACACCCCGCCTGAAGAAAGCCGTAGCTTCGAGATTGGCGGCAAGGTAGAGCTGCTCGACGGCGCCTTGATGTTCCAAAGCGCGCTATTCCGCATTGACAAAACCAATGCCCGCACACCCGATCCCATCTCGGGACTGCAGGTTTTGGAAGGCGAGCAGCGGGTTCAGGGCTTCGAAATCGGCATCGCTGGCCGCCTCCTCCCCTCATGGAATGTATTCGCCGGGTATACCTATCTCGACTCGGAGATTCTGAAGTCAAACGAGGTGGTCAACGGCGAATCCGTAGTGGGCAACGACATGCCCAATGCTCCCACACATAGCGCCAGCTTGTGGACGACCTATGATTTCCTCAAGCGCTGGCAAGTCGGCACCGGCGTCTTCTATGTCGGGGAGCGCTTTGCGAATAACGCCAATACCAACCGCGTCTCCGATTACGTGCGCTGGGATGCCACGGTGGGCTACCAGCTCAACGCCAACATCGAACTGCGCCTGAATGCGATCAACCTGACGGACACCTTCTATTTTGAGAGGATCCACCCGGCGCATGCCATCCCCGGCGCGGGGCGCACCTTTATTGTCACAGGCCTGTTCAGGTTTTAGGAGGCTCCCACATGATCCTGCACGTACCACATGTGCTCACCGGCGAACAAGTCGCCCGCTGTCGTGAGGTGATGACGCAATCCAAGTGGGTGGACGGCCGCGTCACGGCCGGCCATCAATCGGCTCAGGTCAAGCACAACCTGCAGCTCCCCGAGGACAGCGCCGAGGCTCGTGAGCTGGGCGACATGATCATCGCCGCACTCGAGCGCCAACCGCTGTTCATCATGACGGCCCTGCCACTGCGCGTGTTCCCGCCGATCTTCAACCGCTACGATGAGGGCATGTCGTTTGGCACGCACCTCGATAACGCCGTGCGGCAGATCGCGGGAACACCGTTCCGCATCCGCACCGACCTGTCGGCAACGATCTTCCTCAGCCAACCCGATGAGTATGGCGGAGGAGAGCTCGTTATCGATGACGTTTACGGCGCGCGCACTGTCAAATTGCCGGCGGGCGACATGGTCCTCTATCCAGCCACCAGTCTGCATCACGTCAAACCGGTGACGCGCGGCGTGCGGCTGGCGTCGATCCTTTGGGTCCAAAGTATGGTGCGAGACGAAGGTCACCGACGGCTGCTGTTCGATCTCGATATCGCCATTCAGCAGGTCAATCAAGCCCTGCCGAACCATCCCGCGGTAGTGGCTCTGACCAACTGTTACCACAACCTACTGCGACGTGCGGCGGAGGTGTGAGCCAGCGCGCGGCACTGCCATCACCATGGCATAGCCATGGTGGCGCAATCACCGGGGGGAACGATGAGGCTTTGGCGCAGGATCTTCGATAGGCAAGGCCGCACCGCTCGGTCGATGGTCGCACACCGCTCCAGGGACTCAACGCGGTCGCTATCACCGTCATCCAGGGGCGAAGCCGCCGTGCACGCTTCCGATGGCAACTGTCCAGCCTCTGTGCCCTCATCGATCCCTTCCACACGCCGCCACGGCACCGCGGAGGTCCACGGCGAGCCGGCTTGGTTCCAGATGTTGCGGGCACACGTCAGAGCCGTCCTGGCCAACGACAGGGCCGTGCGGTTGTTCCGCGAGGGACGACTTGGTGAGGCCATTGCCACGCTGCAACGCGGTTTAGAAGCCAACCCGCCGTACGCCACTGGATATAGCAACTTGGGGTTTCTTTACTTGTGCCAGGGTCAGCTAGACCAGGCGACTGCGTGCCTTCTACATGCCTTGGAAGTAGACCCACGGCATCCGGATGCACCCGATCATCTCGTTGATGTGCTGCGCGGCCTCATCGATGAGTTGGTGCAAATCGGATTCAACGAGGGATTTTTGGCGCTGCATCCGGGTGCGCACTTCGACCATCACCACCGTCACCTGCGGGCGCGGGAGATCGGTAAGCTCATCGCCACGATCGGCGCTAGAGGAGTCCTCAAGGTCACGGGCCGACCCATACAGACCATGGAGTTGCTGCAGCTGGTCATCTACCGCGTGCAGCAGCAACTGTGCGACCACCGCCAGGCCGTCAACTTGGCGCTGGCATGGGAGGAGCTGGAAAGATCTCTGTAGGCTCATGTGGCCCGATTTGTCGTCGGCGCCTGTAGATTGTATATTAGCTTAAAGGATCACTATAGGTGAGGGTCTCTTGTAGGGAGGAGGATCTGATGGATACCGCCCGAGTCATCGATGCGCTGAACAAAGCCATAGCTCTCGAGAATGCCGCCAGCCTGCAGTATAAACAGCATGCCCTGTTGGTACGTGGCTTGTGGCGCAGGATGTTCGCGGATTTCTTCAGTGGCGAGAGCCATAGCGCGCTCGACCACGCTCATCGATTTGGTCAAAAGGTCGTGGCCCTCGGCGGTGTACCAACGGTCGAGGTGGGTGCGACCATCCGGCAGTCGCTCGATGTCGCAGAGATGTTACGACAAGATCTTGATCTCGAACGACAGGCGATGCAGGCCTATTTGGCAGCTCATGCCTTAGCGGAGGACGATGTGGCCTTACGCACCATGCTGGAGAATCAGATCGAACAAGAACAGCGCGATATCGAAGAGCTTGAGCTGTACCTCGAGATGGTTAAGACAGGTGCTGTTGCACCGGAAGTGAGCCTGCGCGTGGTCTAGGGAGTGGGGAGCTATGGCCCTTGCTGAGTACGGCAGTGCCCCTCAGACGCGGGCGGGATCGCTTTGTTACCCTCGTCCACTCACTGACTGCGCCTCAATGCGCCGCTGCCCGGTGGTCGTCATGCCGGGGCCCGTGGCCATATGTTGAGGTCGACGTCGAGGAAACGCAAGAACATTGGTCCAGTGCTTGGTATCAGACTTGGATCGTAAGCGATGCCGCACGGAGCTGAGCCGACAAAGCAACTGGCTCGCCATGGTGCCGTCTAGGGTGAGGGTTTGTTGGCGATACCAGCCTAACTCCCTCCCCCACACGAGATAGCGCAGTTCGACCATCGTCCTTCCCGCCTCGTCATGCATGAGGGCTATCTCCAATACCACCTCGCCATCCGCCTGCGGAATCGTTCCGATGATCTCCTCTCGCATCCCGTTCGCTCCTCGCGCATGTCGTCCTATGGCTTGGTTCATACCTTGCCCCACGATCGGATTTACGGTTTACAATAGTGAAGAGCAAGAATTCTGTCAACCAAAAAATTTTTCTTAGAGATATGCCGTTCCTCAATGGTTCGTCGCTGCTTGGACAGTGTCTACCGCTGCGCCAGTTGATTACCCCCGATATCATCTTGGCCTCATACCCGCCTTGCGCCCGCGCCAAGATGAGCCCTATCTCTGGCAGTCCTGCCCCGGTTCTCTGTCTTCCTCCACGACGCGGGGGATCATGCCTGGAAATCTGAGCAGGCTCCGCAGATCTTTCTTTACTGCCATAGGCGCCGCCTGTGGGTATAGTAATATCAGAACATAAAGTGTCCCAGGGCCGGTACACTGTCGCCCTGTGATCAGCTCCATATGGAGGTGACAAAAGCATTGCTGGCAGTCGGGGGATCTTCGTTGAGGGCTATGAGGGCGACTTTGGCGTGAGCTCGAGGATGACCCAGTTCGAGAGGAGAGCGAAGGAGAAGGCGATGGACAGGTCGGGATGGCAAAGACCCAGCCTCTGGGCATTGATCGGGGTGGTCGCGCTGCTCAGCACGGGATGTGCACATGCGATTTCAGAATCTTTGCGCGCGCAAGCAGAGCCATCGCTGCCATTCGCTCAACTACGCGCCAACCCCGAGGCCTATAAGGACCGCACGGTGATCCTCGGCGGCGAAATCCTCCACACCGAGAACCTCCAACAAGGGACGCGGCTGGAGGTACTACAACGAGCGCTCGATCGCACAGAAGCCCCAGTGCAAACAGACGCCACCGGCGGACGTTTCATGGCGATATGCCCTGAATATCTCGATCCCGCGGTCTACGCCAGGGGGCGCCGGATCACTATAGCGGGGCGTGTGCTGGGATCCTATACAGGCAAAGTCGGCGAGGTGGAATACATCTATCCCTTGATCTCCTGCGAAGAGGTACACCTGTGGCCGCGCACTGTTGCGGTCACACCGCCATACTATTATGATCCCTGGTATTGGCCACCCCACCCGTACATCTTCTGGAGACCATACGCGCGATGGCCATATTACTGGTATTGGTGAGTCCGAGGGGCCTGGGTTGCGGATGGGGCAAGCGAAGTCGTCCTCCCACGTGGATGCAAACGAGCTGAGGCCAATGAGTTTGACACCAGTCCGTACATGACGTAGGACGAGATGAGACGGCGTTAGTTTTTCACGTCAGCTTTTCGCAGGGGTCTCGATCGGACGAACGTAGAGCTTGTTGGCCACTTGCAGACCGATGGGGAATTCATCGTCGGCCCGCCGCAGCATAATGGTGCCGAGCCAAGGAGCGACCTGGGTCACCAGCAGTTGGCTGCCCGGTTTGACGCCATGGGCATCGAGATATTGCAACAATTGGCTGTCGCGCTCGGCTTCTTCGCTGATGCGGGCCATCTCCACGATGCTGCCTTCCGCGATCGTCGAGAGCGGCACACTTTCCTCCACCAGGGGCACACGCATACCGGGAATCGGATTGCCGTGCGGGCAGGTCTGCGGGTTATTGAGCAAGGCGATGAGGCGTTCTTCGATGAGCGGTGTGATGACGTGCTCAAAACGATGCGCCTCGCGGTGGGCCTGTGCCCAGTCCAGGCCCAGTACGTCGGTCATCAAGCGCTCGGCTAGCGTATGGCGCCGGTAGACGCTCTCCGCCACTTGTCGTCCATCGGGGGTCAGGCGCAACTGTTTCTTGCGATCAAACGTGACATAGCCCTGCTGGACAAGCCGCCGCACCATCTCGTGCATGGTCACCGGCGACACCCCCACATGCTCGGCGACCCGCGCGCTGATGACCGTCAATCCTTCCCGCTCGAGCACATAGATCGCCACCAAATAATCCTCTATGGCCTGTGGGATCTTGGTCTTGTCAGTGGCCATGCCCCCTCCTCCATGAATGCTTTCTGTTTGGTGTCCCAAACTTGTATCGTTTGCTATTATATCCTGCGTCCGCTCGCGAGACAAGAAAATATCGACTACCGTTGGCGGTGTTTGGGCATCGTATCATGCTTGGCCTTCATCCCTTGGCCTCCATCCGAGGTCTAGCCCTCGACAACTGGCAAGCGACCCGTCAACCCTGCGGGAATACTGTTCCCTAACCCCCCTTGACAAGCTCTATCCATCTCCCTATGATAGCCAATCAACGTAATTGGGCTTACAGAGAGAGCGCTCGACCAACGGTTGTTTGGGAGATCTCAGTTCGCGATGGACAGCGCACCCAATTGGCTCACAGCTGACGGTTCCACCAGGGATCATGGTCTCCGGCGCCGTAGCGTCAGCGTTCGCTGGTTCGTGTGTCTACTGGTAATGGGCAGCTTTGTCGCGGGATGCACCGGCTCACAGACGGCGCGCCGCAGCGCTGACGAATGGTACGATCTCGGCCAAACTCAGCTGGCGCGTAAGCGCTACACCAAGGCCGAGGAGGCCTTCAGCAAATTCCTCGAGCAATATCCGCAGGATCGGCGTCGCCCAGAAGCTCTTTTGGGGCTGGCAGAGGCTTTGTACGCCGACGAGCGCTACGAAGAAGCGAAATTTCAGTACCGCCGGTTCTTGGAACTCTATCCAACGCATGCCGAGGCGGACAAGGCGCAATTCAACATCGCCATGTCGGCTTTTCATCGGATGAAGACGATCGATCGCGATCAGACGACGACCCATGAAGCGCTGCAGGAGTTTCAGCGCTTGGTGCAAGCCTACCCCCGCAGCCAGTACGTCGACGCGGCGAGGGAGAAGATCGCGGCCTGCCGTGAGCGTCTGGCGGCCTATGAACTCTACGTCGGCCGGTTTTACTATCGTCAGGAGGCATATCCATCCGCCATCGGGCGCTTCGCCGGGTTGCTCAGGATGTATCCCGAGGTCAGCTTTGCCGATGAGGTCCTGTTTCTCCTCGGAGAGGCTTATCGGCGGAATGATGAGCCTCAGCAAGCCGCGAACAGCTTCGACACCTTGGTGAGGCGCTTTCCGGACAGCCGCTATGCCAATCAAGCCAGGGCGCGGCTGGCATCATTGCGATGACACGTGCCGCGCATCATCGGGAAGGAATCAGCCTGTGGCCAAGAACGGCAGCGACCGCTACTCAGTGACCGGGGATTCCCTACAAGCCTACCTGAAAAAAATCGAGAAGATCCCCTTGCTCACACGTGAGGAAGAGGTCGACCTGGCAACTCGCGCCCAGGCGGGGGATCAAGAGGCACTCGATAAGCTCATCCGCAGCAATCTGCGCTATGTCGTCAGCGTGGCCCGCAAGTACATCGGCTGTGGCCTGTCATTAGCCGACCTCATCAACGAGGGCAATATCGGTTTAATCCAGGCCGCCAAGCGCTTCGACCCAACCCGAGGCGTCAAGTTCATCACTTATGCCGTGTGGTGGATTCGGCAAGCCATCATGCACGCCTTGGCCGAGCAGGGCGGCACGGTACGGCTGCCCCTGAAGCAGATGGGCACCCTGCATAAGATCGCCGAAAGCTATCGTCAACACATCAATCGGACGGGTGCGGAGCCGACCAGCACCGAGTTGGGCAAGGCTCTCGATCTCCCCCCTGAAGAGGTCGAAACCATCCTACGGGTGTACCGTAGCTATCTCTCCCTCGATGCCCCGATCAGCAACGATGGCGATGTCAGTCATCTAGACCTGTTGCAGTCGAAGACCCTGCCCTCTGTTGAAGAGACCTACATCAAATCGACGTTGACCGAAGAAATCAATGACATCCTCAATCAGCTTCCCCCCCGCGAGCAGCAAATTCTCCGTATGCGGTTTGGGTTCGATGATGAACCCAAGACGTTGGAGGAGATCGGCAAGATGCTGGGCCTCAGCCGCGAACGTGTGCGGCAGATCGAAAAACGGGCCAAAGACCTCCTCCGCGCCAAGGCCAAGACCAAAGCCCTCAAGGACTATTTGAATTGAGTCGACACCCTCACGACACACAGATTCGTCTGTGGCTGGTCGGGGTAACGGTCTTAGGGCTCGCGCTGGGATTCCCGACCGACGGTCAGGGCAAGATTCTCCGGCATATCGATGCCGACGGCGTCATCTGGTTTACCAATATTCCGACCCCATCTGACGTTCAGGAGGCTTCGCCGATCGGTCGGGGTGTGAAGCGTCATGATCGCGTCCAACGCCTACGCCATCACCCGTTCCGTACGGAGGTCGAACAGATCGCCCGTCGACACAACGTCAACCCATACTTAGTGAGCGCGCTCATGGCGGTGGAATCCGACTTCAAGCCGGAAGCCCTGTCGCCGAAAGGAGCGCAGGGACTCATGCAACTCATGCCTCTCATCGCGCAATACTACCGCGTGTATAATCCCTTCGACCCACAGCAGAACATCGAAGGGGGCGTTCGCTTCTTGAGCGACCTGCTGAAGATCTTCGATAATCACCTCCCGCTTGCCCTGGCTGCATACAATGGCGGAGAAGGCCTGGTGCGCCAGCATGGCGGGGTGCCGCCGTTTTTGGAGGCCTATGTCGACAAGGTGATGACGTTGTATGAGCAGATCCGGGGCACCGCGATTCATCGCTATCTCTTGCCTTCGGGCGCGATCCTGTTCAGCAACGTCCCTCTCTCACAGGAACAACTTCGGCAATGGGAAGCCCACAAGTAGAGCACGCTCATCCCGAAGCGCGTAGGATCAATCTACCCACCAAGATCACGATCTTGCGCATCGTGTTGGTGCCGTTACTGCTGGCGTTTTTGGTGGCGCCTTCGCGGCTCAACGCCTTGATGGCCGCGTTGATCTTCGGCGCCGCCGCCCTCACCGATTGGTTGGATGGCCATTTGGCGCGGTCGACGCAGCAGATCACCACGCTCGGCAAACTCCTCGATCCGATTGCGGATAAAATCTTATTAGCCGCAGGATTGATCCCGCTCGTGGGGTTGGGCCGGGTGCCGGCGTGGATGGCCGCCATCCTGCTCATCCGGGAATTTGCCGTGTCAGGTCTGCGGGAGATTGCCGCCGCCGAACAGGTGATCATCCCGGCGAGCTCGCTGGCCAAGGCCAAGACCCTGCTGCAGATCCTCGCCATCCTGTGCCTGATCCTCAATTATCAGACGTGGCCACTGACCTTTCAGATGGTAGGGATGGTATTGCTGACGCTGAGCCTGGTGTTGAGCCTCGCCTCGGGGCTGGATTATTACCTGAAGTGTCGCCGGGGATTGCAGTATCGATGGTAACGCTCTTCTTGCTGATGCTGGGTTACGGGCTGGGATCGATCCCGACCGGGATGCTGATCGCGCGCTGGCAGAAGGGCGTGGATATTCGCCAAGTCGGCAGCGGTAATATCGGCATGACCAATGTGCTGCGCGCCGTCGGCCAGGGGGCGGCGGCGCTCACGCTGGTCGGGGATCTGCTGAAAGGCTTGATTCCAACCCTCCTGGCGCTGCTGTGGCTGACATCGCCATGGGCTATCGGCTTGGTCGGTCTGGCGGCCATCCTCGGCCATCTGTACCCTCTGTTCGCCAGCTTCCACGGCGGTAAAGGCGTAGCCACCACCCTCGGTGTGTTCATCCCCCTGTTACCGGGGCCGCTACTGCTCGCCTTTCTCGTCTGGGTGGCCTGTGTGGCTCTGCGCCGTCAGGTCTCCCTCGGCTCCCTGGCCGCAGCCATCGCCCTCCCACTCGCAGCCCTATTTTGGGGCTCCCCAACGGCCTATGCCGTCTACGCATCGATGGCGGCGGCGCTCATCTGGTATCGCCATGGTGACAACATTCGACGCTTGCTGGCCGGGATTGAACCCACCATCGGCCAGCGCCTCAACCTCCCCAAGGAATAACCTGCACGGTGGGGAGAACACCCAACCGATGTGAGCCCCATCAGTCGCCCCAGCCTCGTTCATGATGACATGGCGTTTACCCCACCCGAGTGATACCGATGAGACCTCCAGCAGTAACGCACGATAGGCATGAGCGAGAGCGGAGGTGAAGTTCCACCATTGCGCCGTGCCTCCCCGACGGTGAGTCATTGCGGTCGATGATAGAGCGCTTTCATGAGGGCGAACATGTTATACTGCGGCTAGCAAACAACCATGCCAGGGCTGCCCACATGACATGCGCAGCGGCACGCTGAGGGTGCACAAGAGACACGTCAGTCGGGTAATCTGGGGAATTCTCAAACGGGGTTTGACTGGAAGGGGAAGCGAGGGAGAAAGCATATGTTATTTAGCCTGTTGGTGAGTCTCTTGGCGCTCATCGCTGCGGGATATCTCGCCAAGAACGTCTTGGCTCGCGAGACTGGCACGGTGGAGATGCGGCGTGTGGCCGATGCGATCCGCGAGGGAGCTGAGGCGTTTCTACGGCGACAATACCGCACCATCGGCCTCATGACGGTGGGCTTGGCCATCCTCATTTGTGGGCTCTCCGGGATGCTACAAAGCTGGGAGCAGAGCGTCAGAACGACGTTCGCCTTTCTCCTCGGCGCCGGGTGCTCAGCACTCTCGGGCTATATTGGCATGTTTATCGCCATTCGTGCCAACGTCCGCACGGCCCATGCGGCTTGCACGAGCCTCAGCCAAGCGCTTGTCATCGCCCTCCGTGGGGGGGCCGTGTCGGGGTTGACGGTCGTCGCGCTCAGTCTGCTGGGTGTAGGAGGACTGTACTATCTCTATGGCGGGTTGGCAGAGCCGCAGAAGGTCCCGTTCATGATCGTCGGGTATGGCTTTGGGGCGAGTTTTGTCGCGTTGTTTGCGCAATTGGGCGGCGGCATCTACACCAAGGCCGCGGACGTCGGTGCCGATTTGGTCGGCAAAGTCGAGGTCGGCATTCCCGAGGATGATCCGCGCAACCCGGCGGTGATCGCCGATCTGGTGGGCGATAATGTAGGGGACTGCGCCGGACGCGGCGCCGATCTCTTCGAATCCACCGCAGCGGAGAACATCGGGGCGATGATCCTGGGCGTGGCCTTGTATCCGGCCTTTGGGCTGAACGGCATCATCTTTCCCCTCGTCGCTCGCGCCATTGGACTTCTGGCCAGCATCATCGGGATCATGACGGTGTATGGGCGCCCGGGTGAGCCCCCGATGCACTCCCTCAACCGTGGCTATTACATGACCACCGCTCTGGCGACCATTGGGTTCTTCGTGGCTACGTGGTATATGCTCGGCAACTTGTGGTTCTTTGTGGCGGGCTTCACCGGAATCGTGACGAGCCTGCTCTTCGTCTATATCACGCAGTACTATACCGAGGCGCGCTTTCCACCGGTGCGCGCCATTGTCAGGTCTTCGCAAACCGGACCAGCCACGAACATCATCACCGGCTTCGCTGTCGCTTTGGAATGTACGGCGCTGCCGACGCTGGTGATCGCAGCCGCCCTGCTGGTGTCGTATTATTGCGGTGTGTGGAGCGGGGTCGCTGATGCCCATGGACAGCCCATCGGCGGGCTGTATGGGACGGCCGTCGCGACGATGGGCATGCTGGCGACCTGCGGGTATATCCTGGCGATGGATACCTTTGGCCCCATCACCGATAATGCCGGAGGTATCATCGAGATGTCCGGGGCAGACGAGACAGTGCGTCAGAAGACCGATGCGCTCGATGCGGTCGGCAACACGACCAAGGCCTTGACCAAAGGGTATGCCATCGGCAGCGCCGCCCTAGCAGCCTTCCTCCTGTTTTCTGCCTACATGGACGAGGTCAGCACCCTCACCGGGCAACTGTTCACCGTCGTCAATCTGGCCAATATACAGGTGTTTATCGGTGGCCTGTTAGGCGCCATGCTGGTCTTTCTCTTCAGCGCTTTGGCCATACGCGCCGTGGGGCGGGCGGCCGTCTACGTGATCACCGAGGTCCGACGCCAATTTCGGGAACAGCCTGGGATCATGCGGGGAGAGCAGCGGCCAGAGTATGCCCGCTGTGTGGACATCGTCACGGCTGGGGCGCTGAAGGAGATGATCCCACCCGGGCTGTTGGCCGTTGGGATGCCGGTCGCGGTAGGGGTCCTACTGGGACCGGAGGCGGTGGCGGCCCTGCTGATGATCGGCACCATCGTCGGGATTCTGCTCGCCACGGTCATGAACAATGGAGGTGGAGCTTGGGATAACGCCAAGAAGTCCATCGAGGGCGGCCTGTATGGGGGCAAAGGGTCGGAGGCCCACAGGGCCGCGGTGGTGGGCGACACCGTGGGCGATCCGTTCAAAGATACAGCGGGGCCATCGCTGCACGTCTTGATTAAATTGCTGAGCACCATCACGCTCGTGTTGGCGTCGCTCTTCGTGTGAGGCGACCACCTCACTCCCGACTCCCGCTTGCCCTGGCTGCATACAATGGCGGAGAAGGCCTGGTGCGCCAGCATGGCGGGGTGCCGCCGTTTTTGGAGGCCTATGTCGACAAGGTGATGACGTTGTATGAGCAGATCCGGGGCACCGCGATTCATCGCTATCTCTTGCCTTCGGGCGCGATCCTGTTCAGCAACGTCCCTCTCTCACAGGAACAACTTCGGCAATGGGAAGCCCACAAGTAGAGCACGCTCATCCCGAAGCGCGTAGGATCAATCTACCCACCAAGATCACGATCTTGCGCATCGTGTTGGTGCCGTTACTGCTGGCGTTTTTGGTGGCGCCTTCGCGGCTCAACGCCTTGATGGCCGCGTTGATCTTCGGCGCCGCCGCCCTCACCGATTGGTTGGATGGCCATTTGGCGCGGTCGACGCAGCAGATCACCACGCTCGGCAAACTCCTCGATCCGATTGCGGATAAAATCTTATTAGCCGCAGGATTGATCCCGCTCGTGGGGTTGGGCCGGGTGCCGGCGTGGATGGCCGCCATCCTGCTCATCCGGGAATTTGCCGTGTCAGGTCTGCGGGAGATTGCCGCCGCCGAACAGGTGATCATCCCGGCGAGCTCGCTGGCCAAGGCCAAGACCCTGCTGCAGATCCTCGCCATCCTGTGCCTGATCCTCAATTATCAGACGTGGCCACTGACCTTTCAGATGGTAGGGATGGTATTGCTGACGCTGAGCCTGGTGTTGAGCCTCGCCTCGGGGCTGGATTATTACCTGAAGTGTCGCCGGGGATTGCAGTATCGATGGTAACGCTCTTCTTGCTGATGCTGGGTTACGGGCTGGGATCGATCCCGACCGGGATGCTGATCGCGCGCTGGCAGAAGGGCGTGGATATTCGCCAAGTCGGCAGCGGTAATATCGGCATGACCAATGTGCTGCGCGCCGTCGGCCAGGGGGCGGCGGCGCTCATCGTCCCTCCTCCCTACGAGGCGGCGCTGGCACCTCCAGAGTAATGCCGCCGGGATCGCCAGAGGTGGAGTGCGATGGGGACGAGCGACAGGACAATGATGAGGAGGATGGCCTTCTCGATATGATGCTTGACGAAAGGGATCTGCCCGAAGAAGTAGCCGAGGGCGCTCATGCTGACCACCCAGCCGATCCCGCCGACGATGTTGAAGGTCACAAAGCGGCGATAGTCCATGGCCGCGATGCCAGCGACCACCGGCGCAAAGGTCCGCGCGAAGGGCAGGAAGCGCGCGACGATAATGGTTATGCCGCCATATCGGTCATAGAACGCCTTGGTGGCCAAGAGACGCTCACGATGAAAGAGGCGCGATGACGGACGCTGATAAAGGGCGTCGCCGGCGCGTTTGCCGATGGCATAGCCGGTCGAGTCGCCGACAATGGCCGCCACCGACAGCGCGGTCAAGACCTGCCAAATGTTCAAGACCTCTGTCGTGGCCGCGACAAAGCCGGCGGTGACGAGGAGGGAGTCGCCGGGGAGGAAAAAGCCCGCCAGTAACCCCGTCTCGGCGAAGACGATGGCGACGAGTAACAGCAGTCCCCCCCACCGAATCAGCTCGGTAAGGCCCTCCACGGTCGTGAGCAACGCGATAATCTGGTGCAGCGACTCCACGGTTTCCTCCTCACTTGGCCTCTCCTCCCCCTACAGGCTCTTGCGGCGAGCGTTTCAGAGGAGATTGCACGCTGGTGATGATCGCCCTTCTTTGGGCCTGGCCGGATATCGGGTTAGCTCAGGAGCCAGAAAATGGTCAGAGCCACCGCGATGCGATACCACCCAAAGACGTAGAGCGTATGGCCTCCGAGAAAGCGAATGAAACCTTTAATGGCGAGCCACGCCGCTAGGAACGCCACCACAAATCCGGTGGCGAATACGGGCACGTCCGCGCCGTACAAGAATGGCAGGCTTTTATAGAGGTCGAAGATGGTGGCCGCCACCATGACGGGCACCGCCGCAAGAAAGGAATAATGCGCCGCCGTTTCACGAGAGATCCCCACCGACATGCCCCCGACAAGGGTGGAGGCCGAGCGCGATACACCGGGCCACAAGGCCAGACACTGACACAGGCCGACCGCCAGGGCCTCCCTCCACGTCAAGGCATCGAGGTCCGACTTCTTCGCCCGAGGTAGACACCATTCCGCGATCACGATGCCAACTCCGCCGATGCCAAGCCCAAATGCGACCGGCATGGGGTTGAACAGAAAGGCTTTGATAAAGCCGTGTGCCGCCGCCCCGAATACAAGCGCCGGCAGGGTGGTCAGCCCGAGCAGCACCACGCCCCTGAAGCCGCGAAATCCTTTACCCATGCCAAAGGTGCACAGCAGCAAGAAGCGCTCCTTATACAGGAAGATCACGGCGAGAATGGCGCCCAGCTGAATGAAGATCTCGAACGTCGAGGCCTTGGCGCCGTCGAATCCCAGGAGGGTGCCCGCGACGATCAAATGACCGGTCGATGACACCGGGATGAATTCGGTGAACCCTTCCACGACACCTAACACACAGGCATGCACCACGTCGCGCACCCCTTGGTCTCCTCCAGTGCAACGGCGGCTAAGAGCCACACACCCGCCAGTTTCGAGGATAGCTCGGGATCATGCAGGGAGAGCATCGGCCGGACTACGCCCGCTGTGACGTGTCCGCCGGCCTCTGTCGGTCGCCCCTCTCACTCCCGATAGGTCGTGCCTCCCAATGAATACGCCGTCTCGGAATGTTGGGTGAGGTCCAGGCCGTCGACTTCCTCCTCTTCGGTCACGCGTAGGCCCATCACGGCGTCCAGCACTTTGAGGATGATCCAGGTGACGCCGAAACCGAGCATCCAGGCGGCGAGGATGCCCACACACTGATTCCAAAGCTGTCCTGGGTTACCATAGAACAAGCCGTCCGCGCCCGCCGGGTTCACGGTCGTGGTGGCGAACAATCCCGTAGCGATGGCGCCCCAAGTGCCCCCGACCCCGTGCACGCCGACGACGTCCAAGGAGTCATCGTAACCCAGCTTGGTCTTGAGGTTACAGGCGTTGTAGCACAGAAAGCCGGCCACGGCGCCGATGACGATCGCCGCCAGGGGGCCGACATAGCCCGAGGCCGGCGTGATGGCGACCAACCCCGCCACCGCCCCGGAGGCCACGCCGAGCATGGTGGGCTTGCCGCGAATGGCCCACTCACTGAACATCCAGGTGAGCGCGGCGGCGGCGGCGGCGGTGTTCGTCACCACAAAGGCGCTAGTGGCGAGGGCACCGGCGGAGAGAGCGCTACCGGCGTTGAAGCCGAACCAGCCGAACCAGAGCAGCGCGGCGCCGACCACGGTGAACGGCAGGTTGTGCGGCGGCATGGGGTCGTGACCGAAGCCCCTGCGCCGGCCGATGACCAACGCCGCCGCCAGCGCCGAGATCCCGGAACTGATGTGCACCACGGTGCCGCCGGCGAAGTCCAGGGTGCCCATGCCGCCGAGCCATCCCCCTTTGGCCCACACCCAATGGGCCAGCGGATCGTACACCAACGTGGCCCAGAGCAGCGTGAACACCAGAAAGGTCGAAAACTTCATGCGCTCGGCGAAGGTGCCGGTGATGAGGGCCGGGGTGATGATGGCGAACATGAGCTGGAAGAGCATATAGGCCTGGTGCGGCACGGTGTCACTGTAGGGGCCAGGCTCAAGGCCGACGCCGCGCAACCCGATCCACTCCAAGCCGCCGATGAGGCCTCCCTTGTCCGGGCCGAAGGCCAGGCTGTAGCCCCAGAGGATCCACTGGATCGAGATCAGCGCCATGATGATAAAGCTCTGCATCAAGGTGGCCAGGACATTCTTTTGGCGGACCATCCCGCCGTAGAACAGAGCGAGGCCTGGAGCCGTCATGAGCAGCACGAGTGCCGATGACATCAGGAGCCAGGCCGTATCGCCGGAGTCGATCTTCGACAACGTCGTGGCGGTGGTGGCTGGCATGGTTTGAGCTGTCTCCGCAGCGGCCGGGGGCTGTTGGCCCCAAGCGAGGCTGCCCGACAACAGCAAGACCCAGATCAACAGGCTGAGAACCGGCATGAGATTTCGGCTGGTATCCACAGCATCCTCCTGTTCCACTAGGGGTTGCCCGGTGACACGGGTGCTGATCCTGATTCGGTGCGCTCCAGTGCTTACATGGATAGATCACCGCCCTCGTGGGAGAGCTTGATCGTTCCCCTCGGGTCCGATCAGGGAAAGCGCTATTTGAGCGGGACGGTTCCTCCTGATGAGGGTTCTTCTGGAGCGGGTGCGGCCGTGGCTAACACCAGGCGCTGTGCCCCGGCAGCTTTAGCTACGCCCATGACGTGGATGACCGTGGCATAGCGCAAATCCTGGTCAGCCTGAATGACCACTGGGAGCTCCCTATCATGCGCCAAGACCTGGCGGAGCTCCTCTGTGAGCTCCTCGTCGCCCACGACGCGGTGGCGCACATACACGCGGCCGTCCTGTCCCACAGTGATGACCCACGGCGCCGGCCCACGCATCGCCTCACCACTAGCAGCTGCTGGCAGGCGGGCACGGAGCGTTCCCACCATTGTACCGTAGGTCGTGAGCATGAGGAAGACAATGATGACGACGAGGATGTCGATCAGATTGATGATGTTGAATTCGATGTTCATCCTTCGACGCGACCGTCGTCGAAATTCCATGCCTGTGCCCCTTTCATCGCCGTGTGGTCCTCTCTTGGCCGCGACGCCAACCGCCTTCGACGCGGAGACCGCACGCCATGCCCCTTACGGTTCCGCTTGCAAGGGATAGACAGGTGCGGCGATACTGGATCTCACTCAAGCTTGAACGTCACGGGGATCAGCACCCACGTGGCCACCGGCCGGTTGCCCTGACGGGCGGGGCTGAATTGCCAGCGCTGTATCGCCTCCATCGCCGCCTGATCGAGAGCCGCGTGTCCGGCGGAATGCTCCACCTGCACCACTTCTATCCCCCCTCGTTCGGTCACCCGCACCTTGAGGAGCACGGTCCCCTCCACGCCCCGTCGCCGCGCCTCCTCTGGATAACGAGGTTTGATCTGATACCCACCCGAAGGCGGGCTGAAGCCGCCCAGCCCCCCTGACCTGTCGCCGCCAGCTCCCGGCCGGATGCCTCCAACCCTCATCCCACTCCCCGCCGCACTCAGCCCGAGCCCGGCGCGGCCAGCCCCCCCGCCGCCGCCATCGCCTGTCCCCGGAACCACCGGCACATCGCCGCGGTCGAAGAGCTGACCAGCTCCTGCCTCTCCGCCCTCGACGGCGTGCAGTGGTGCGTCGTGCTTCACCTCCGGTGACGGGCCAAGCACATTCCCGGCCGCCCCTTCCGGATGATCGTCGGGGAAAGAAAGGCCGGGGCCGGGGTTGGCTTTCTCTCTGTCGGCGGTTCCTACGGCAGCGGGGCCGGGTGAGCCCTCGGGGGCTTGGGTCAGGGGGGGCGCCTTGCGCAAGGGTCGCGAGGCGGACCGGCGCTTTGCGGGCGGTTCTGGCCGGGGAGGCGGTGGCTTCGGCTCTACCCTGGGGGGGGTGATCGGTACTTCGGAGGGGAGTACCACCGGTTCAGGGGCGTGCCCCTGCGCCGGCAGTGGGGTCGGCTCGCGGGATGGAGTAGGCTCAGAAACCGGGGTTACCACCATGACCTCCGCGGCAGGCGGCGGGGGCGGTACGGCGACCCTTGGGGCCTGCCAAACCAGCGAACCAATGGTCAGCCCTAGGGCGTGCAGGAAGAGCGCGCTCAGGAAGGCAACGGGCAGCGGTGCACGGGTCACGGTGGGCTCCTCTTGTCCGGTTTGACGGCGATCGCCAGGTGGGCGATTCCGGCCGTTCGCAGTTCATCCATGACCTCGACCACCATGCTGTGGTGGACCTCACCATCAGCGCTGAGGATTACCGTGAGCTCGGGCTCGGAGGCCAGGGCCGCCTTTACCTGCGGGCCGAGCTGGGGCAATGTGATCGCTTCTTTATTGAGGAACAGGCCGCCCTCCCGGGTCAAGGTGAGGTGGAGGTTCTCGCGCAGGTCTTTCTGTGAGGTGGCGGCCGTCGGCAGGTTGACGGGCAGGGCCCGGTTGATCGTCATGGACAGCGTGGAGATCATGAAGAAGACCAGCAGGAAGAAGATGATGTCGATCATGGGGATGATCTCGATCCGGGCCTTGTGCGATTCGCGTCGTGGCACACGCATCGCTAGCCCTCCCGCCGCGCCAGGAGGAGCTCTAGGCGCGTGGCTTGCTCCTCGATGCCGTCCGTGAGCTGCGCCGTCTTGGCCAGGAAATAGTTGTACGGCACGAGGGTCATGATGGCGATGAAGAGGCCGGTGGCAGTAGCGATGAGGGCTTCGGCGATGCCGCCGGTGATGGCGTGTGGCTGCCCCAGGCCAGCCTCGGCAACGACGCCGAAGGCACTGATCATGCCGGTGATGGTGCCCAACAGGCCAAGGAGCGGCGCCAGCGTAATGCTCGTATCGAGCACGGGGAGATAACGCCGAGACGGAGGCAATTCCGCCTGAGCGGCGGCCTCCATGGCGGTTCCGGGCGCATGCCCTTTATCCATCAGCCCGGCGTGCAGGACACGAGCCACAGGGTGCCGCGACCGGCTGGCCACCCGGATGGCGTCCTCGAAATGCCCATCCGCCACGAGCGCCAGCACCGTGGCACCGACGTCTTGTCTGCGGAGAGACCTCCAATAGCACAGCCGTTCGATGATCACTGTGAGCGAGATGAGGGATAGGGCTAGAAGCGGGATCATGACGACCCCCCCCTTGATCAGGATCGCCACGATCCCCGCATTGAAGAAATGCATGACGCTAGACCACATATTGGACTCCTCTGCAGCCGGGCTACTGCGCCCGCATCCTCGGCGACGCCGCCTCTAGAACGTAGGTAAAACGGGCGCGAATGTGTAATTCCTCGCGCTGGATGTGCGGCGGGAACGGCTCGAACGGACTGGCGTTGAGCACCGCCTCCCAGGCCTGTTTATCCAGGACTTTGGAGCCGGAGGAGCGTAGGAGCTCCACCCGACTGACTTGCCCACTCCGTTGCAGGACGAAGAGGAGGAGCAATTGTCCATGCAAGCCCTCCGATACTGCCTCGGCGGGGTACCTCCAAACCCGATCGATCTTCTGCTTAAGGTGGGCGAAATACGACATATAGTTCACGTCTGTCGTATTCAGAGAAAGGGCCGTGTCCACCCCGCTAAGCGGTCTAGACATGCCAGGCCCTTTGGGAAATGGAACTTGGGCATACTTCAGCAGATCTTCGTCGCTGAGCATTGGCAGGCGACCGACCCATCGCTCTGGAGCCACTACGGATGGAGGGGGGGCTTCTACCTCTGCGGCCTCAGGCGCCGGACCGTCCTCCCGAGTGAGCCGGGGCGGCTGGGAAGCTCGCTGGGTCTCTTGGGCACGCTGTTTCCCCACGGGTTGATCCTGAGAGGGCGCCGAAGACGGAGTGGAGGTCGATGGCTTGCGTGGGGCCCTACTGACGGAGCTTGGGGCTGGTTGCGGGCGCTTGATCGTTCCATCAGGTGGAGGGGACGCCGTGCTGATGGCGGGAGCCTGTGGAACAGCGCGCCCATCCTGCTCACCGTCCGCGGTCGAAACTTGTTCGGCGTTCCCTGCCAGTTCAGGAGCCCAAGCCTCGTCAGGGGTCTGCGGCGGTGCGGGCGGAGGGTCGTGTGGGGGCGGGCGACGCGAACCCTCCACGAAAGCCTCAATTGCTGGCATGCCCTCCATCGCAGGGTAGATGATCGATACCCGTAGGGGAGCGTTCGGCTGTGCTAGAGGCAGTCCCACCTGTGGTTTCCACAGCAGGGTCAACCCGACCACCGCACAGACATGCAGCAGTACCGAAAGCCCTAGACATCGACCGAATCCTGGGGTACGCACGCGTGAATGCCTTATCAAAGGCTACTGCCCATCCCTCAGGCGTGTCGCTCGCCAGTTAGCTTTTCTCTACGCTTATAGGCTGAGCGACCTTATTCCAGCACGTCGCTGAGCGGCAGCAGTAGTGTAAAGCAATGCCGTGGTGAGATGCAGAAAGGACGAGGGGAGGCCTTACTCTATGGGAGGAGCACGCGAGGCAGAACGCGGCAGGCGCAAACTCGGGTACGGCGCAGTAGAAGCCTCGATCCAAGCAGGTTGTGTTGGAAGGTAGACATCTAGGAGATAGACGGCGGGGAGGACCGCTCCATCGTGAGGGGCGACAAAGCAGACTTGCGGGTCGGTGCGTGCGGCAAATCCGGGCTCTTCAGCGGTAGACGACCTGTCTACCGGAATGCCCACGAGACACAGAGTCGTCAGCAGGAGGGCCAGCAGCTGGCAGAGCCAGATAGTCCCTACTATGCCACGATCGCTGCGGCGGCTCATCGATGCAGGGCCGGCCCGGCGCTCATAGTTCGAGCCATCTATGCGAACGCCGCACCAAATCCTCAGCAGAGCCATGGTGTGAACCCATGCTGTAACTTGTCTAGCCTGGACCGACGGCCGATACCCTCACGGCACTCGACTCACCATTATATTTAGATGGACAGCCGTTCTAGGCGATCCGCTTGCGCTTGCGGTTGATGTAATCCACCAAGATGTACTCGCCCAATCGACCGGGCGTGGTGTAGAAAGCTCTGCCACGGCAGATACGCGTCATCTCTTTGACGAAATGGATCAGGTAATAATCATCCGCCAGCATGAAGGTGTTGATGGTGATCTGACTACGGCGGCAGCGCTCGGCCGCCATGTAGGTCTCTTCCAAGATAGCGGGATGCAGCCCCCAGGTATGAATGAATAGCCGGCCGTTGATGCGAGCGGCCGTCGGACGACCATCGGTGATCATGATGATCTGCTTATTGGAGCCGCTGTCCCGTGATAACAGCTTGCGCGACAGCTCAAGCCCCTCCTGGGTGTTGGTATGCTCAGGGCCAACGCTGAGGTAGGGAAGATCGTCCAACTTCACCTGGCGGGCGTAATCGCCAAAGCCTACGACGTAGAGCTTGTCGCGCGGGAACTGCGTGCGGATCAAGTTCTCCAGCGCCAGAGCTACCTTCTTCGCCGCCGTGAAGCGGTTGTAATCGTACAGCTCCATACTGTGGGAGAGATCCACCATAATCACCGTCGAGCTGCGGGTGAGCAACTCGGTGCGGTAGACCTCGAAATCGGCTGGATCGATGTCGACGGGCACGCCTTTGTGCTGGCGGATGATGGCGTTTTTCAGCGTCTGGCCGATGTCCAGGTAGAAGGGATCGCCGAATTCGTAGAGCTTGGTGTCGTCCGTGCGGTCGCCCGAGGCCCCACGCACGATGGCCTGATGATTGCCGAAGAGGCTTTTTTTCATCTCTTTGAAGATATCGCGTAGGGCTTTGGCGCCAATCTTGCGCTGTCCGGCCGGCGTCAATTGCATGCCGTTCTCGGTCTGGCGGAGCAGTCCAGCCTCCTCCAGCATCTGACGTAACCGCTGCAGCTCTTCCATCTCTTCGGCTGCCTCTCGCCCCAGCACCTCACGGATGGCATCGAGGTCCATGTCCTCGAGGTCGCCGTAGCCCCAGCGCGCGAACTTGAGGAGGTCTTCGATCTGTTGCATCTGCCGCAGGATCTGCTGGCCCTGCTGCAGCCCCATCATCTCCGGGCCGCGGAAGGCGAACTTGTTCAGAAGCTGCTCCAATTGCTCGATCTGATCGAAGAAATTCATCAGTTGATCGAGCTGTTCATCGGTGAGCTGGTCGAGGTTTTGCATCAGGTTGTTGAGATCGGCCGCTGAGGCGTCGAGGTTGCGCAGGAAATTCTCCAGAAAGCGGGGATCCGAGAGCAGGCGGTTCATCTGCTCCAGCATGCGGCTGAGCTGTTCGTACATTTCGCTTTGGGAACGTTGCGTACGCGAGCGCTCGTTCTTCCCTCGCTTTTGCAGGCGATCGCGCAAGCGTTCCCGAAGCTGCTGATATTTTTGATACAGCTCCTCTAAACGCTCCCCCATCTGCTCTGAGTGCTGCGGGAAGCGCTGCATGAGCTGCTGCATGAACTCCTGCAGGCGTTCCATGTAGGCTTGGGCTTGCTCCATCAGGCGCTGCAATTGCTCCTGGTCAAGTTTGAATGAATCCGGCGAGTATTTATTCAACAGCTCTTTCTTCTTGCGCTCGACCTCGCGCATGATGTCATCCAGGCCGCGGACGGAGCGATAGCCATCTTCCGACGTAAAGCCGCGGCGGAGGAGTTGCTGCCAGGCCCATTCCAGATCGCCTGAGCGCAAGAGCGCATCGGCCAGTGCGTCCATCGCATCGTCGACGCCGATACGAAAGGGATCCTGCGTACCATCCCACCGTGAGTAGCGAACACGTCCCATGATCTCCTCCACGCCGTCCACGCCGTTCATGCCGACACGGCAGGGAGAGCAGACTCACGTCGATGACAGATCATATCAGCGACCGCGACTGGCCGCCGTCGACATTGATACAGGCGCCCGTGATCAGCGACGCCTGCTTCGAAGCCAAAAACACGACCAGCGGCGCCACCTCTTCGGGCCGCCCAAACCGACCGAACGGGAAATCCGTTTCGAGGAAGCGCGCGATCTGCTCCGGATTTTGCTGCTGGCGCCGCTCCCAGGCCCCGCCCGGGAACAGGATCGAGCCCGGCGCCACCGCGTTCACGAGAATATGATCCTTGGCCAGTTGCCGGGCTAGGGTTTTGGAAAAGCTGATCATGGCGGCTTTCGAGGCGTTATAGGTCGTGGCCCCACCCCACTCCCGGCCAAAGATCGAGGCGATGTGGATGATCCGCCCACCCCCCCGCTGCTTCATATGGGGAATGACGCGACGCGTCAGCCGCACGGCTGATAGGAAGTTGAGGTGTAACACCTCATCCCAATCGGCGTCGCTCGCGGCCCAAGTGGGGTCGCCGCGCGACCCTCCAACATTGTTTACCAGGATATCAAGCTGCCCGAATCTGTCAAGCGTCGCCTGAACCAGCCGTTCGTCTTCGCCGCTGCGCGTGAGGTCAACCTCGACGGCCAGGACTTCTGCCCCTTTCGCCTTGATGGCATCGGCCGCCCGCGACAGATCGGCGGCCGTGCGTCCGCAGATGCTGACGTGCGCGCCCTCCTGTGCAAACTCCAAGGCGATGGCCAGGCCGATTCCTCGGCTGCCCCCGGTGACCAGTGCTACTTTGCCCGTTAAGCCGAGATCCATAAGAGTTCTTCTCCCGATATACCAGGATTACGGGTTGAGACAGCGCTGAGTTTTGAGTCCTGAGTCCTCCAAGCGCTGAATCCCAAGCGAAGCAAAGGAGATGTCGCTCAGCACTCAGCCCATGGCTCCGCCTTTACGTCCTCATGACCCAGCCCTGTCATGGTATAACGCGCTCGGCAGGTTCCTTATCGCTCGCCCCAGATAGCGGGAAACAATCGTAGACCAATACTCCAGAGGGGGAGATGTGCAGATCGACATACCCCTTGCGCACCAACTCGTTCAGCGTGGCCTCGGCCTCCTGCAGGGTAAGTCCCGTGCCCACCACCACGTCTGCCACCGTCAGGCGTCCGTCCAGGCGCTGAGCCAGTTGTATGATCGCCATTTCCCGCGCGCGATAGCGCCACCGTCGCACGGGACGCCCACGTCTCATTAAACGCCACAACAGATACATACTGGCTGCAAGTGGCAGGAGGCCACTCAGCACGAACAGGGCGGCGAGGCCGAGCTTCCACGAAAAATAGAACAGCACGCCCGACACCACCAGGGTGCTGGAGCCGTAGAGCATCACGGCCAAGGCGCCCTTGGCGATACGCTCGACGATACGGCCTAGGCGCTCAATAGGCGCTTGCATCTGTGGGTTCGGGGTGTCGTCCCGCCCCCCGTACCCCCACGAGGTGATGTTGATCGTTCGCTTCCAAGTCAACATAGGTGCCAACTCCCACTCTCTTGTGGACCTCCCCCATCAAGGCATAGCTCTCAGGTGAGGCTCTCGGCGGATGCTTCTTCCCTCTGCGGAAGCTTTGCTCACGTACTTGGAAATGAGTGCGATATGGATGGTTTTACATTCATGAAAGATCCAATACATGAGTTGAAAACCGACTTGTTGTGTAAAGCCCCATGTGAGAAAGGGCCAGGGTGAGCCGATAGCGGCCGAGGACTCCAGCCCCATTCCCTCTCCCTTCGGGAGAGGGCCAGGGTGAGGGAGGCCGGCCCTGAGCATGCGGTTGAACCGCCCTCACCGCGACCCTCTCCCAGGGGGAGAGGGCGTCCAAAAACGCCGCCGCTGAACGCCGCCTCATGCAAAGACCGGTAGCGTGCCGGTGCTATCGAAGGTCAACGGCTTGGGCCCCCACAGAATCTCCAGATTGTCGCGCGGCTTGACTTCCGCGAGGAGCGCTTCCGACACATCCAGCTCCTCCAGCAATAGCGTGTTTTTGATACGGACGATGCGCGCTTCCTCCGGCTTGACCAGACCGATGGTTCCCAATGCCGCCTCCACCGCCTCGCGATCGGCATCGACGGTGATCGGAATACGGGCGCTCTCGGGCGATAGGCCGGTGAGACAGTTGATATAGGTGGCGGTTGGGTCGATCTTGTTGACCAGCCGGCGCGACACGAAGTCCGCCAGCCCCACACCGGTGGCGTTGCCGTAGGAGTCATCATGCAGGTCGCGCACGTAGATGCGCAGGATGCGCGGATGCCGAGGCGGCGGCTCGATGATGTTCATGATGCGGCCGATGACCTTGGTGTCCATGCCGGCGCCGCTGATATTTTTGCCCATCTCCTCGACGATGAGCAGATGGATGAAATCGAACGGCAGGCGCGCCACCAGCTTTTTCGCCAGCGCTTGCAGTTCCAGCTCTGTCTCTTCAAGCTGCGGAGCCAAGACGGCCCGGATAATGGCGGTCTGATCGTAGCCATTTTCGACAACGCCGAGCCCAAAGGCGATGCGGGCCTGCTGCAATACCGTGCGTCCAACGGTGCGAATGACGTGCTCGTAGCCGTATTGTACGTTGGCCCGGTGATAGTGTTGGGCGCCGTGGTATTTGCCGAGGCCGATGGTCATCATCTTCATCAGACCGCTCTCGATGGCGCCGCTGAAGTCGGTGTGCGGCTTAATGCGGTTGATGACACCGATATGATCCGCCTCGGAGGCGTATTTATCGAGCCACACCGGCAGACCGTCGGGAGTGTCGCCGATCTGTACCACTTCCATGCTCGCCCGCAGCGGCACCCCCATCGTCGCCTCGGTGATGCCGTAGTGGCTCAACACGTCGAGTTGGCCCTCGGCCGTGCCGCCGCCGTGGCTGCCCATGGCTGGGATAACGAAGGGCTTGGCGCCGATCGCTTGCAGGTACTGCACCGTCGCCTTGATGATCGTGGCGATGTTGGCTACACCACGGCTGCCGGCCGTCAACGCCACCGTCTGCCCCGGCTTGATCACCGACGCCACGTCAATCCGGGCCAGCTCTGCCGCCACCGTCGCCGGAATGTCCTTGACAGCCGGCCCCTCGAACGTCTGGCGAATGCGGTACATATTGGGGTACATGATTTTCTCCCTCATCCCGCCGGGCTATATTCCGCAGGTAGTTGTCCTCCCCCCTTGCGGGGGAGGATACAGGTGGGGGGTCTTAGATTGACAACTCAATGCCCCCAATATCACCTCTTTAACGATTTCGATTTCCTTCAAGACTTGATGGTTCCAGAAGCGCGGGATGTGAAATCCTTGCGCTATCAGCCATGCATCCCGTTTTGAATCATACCCGGTTTGCTCATTATGCTGTCCACCATCAACTTCAACGATCAACCTTTTCTCCAGGCAGATGAAATCAACGATATATGATCCCAGAGGCTGCTGTCTTCGAAACTTACACCCTCCGAGCTGACTCAACCGTAGGTGTCGCCACAGTATGCGCTCGGCTTCTGTAGGATGTCTTCTCAATTCCCGAGCGTTAGATCTATCCATCCCCCCATCCCAACCTTCCCCCGCAAGGGGGGAAGGGGTTATGCTGTGGGAGCAGTCTGGGCCGCAGCTAGTCTACGCCGCGCCATATCGGCCGCCAACCGCACCGCCTGCACCATGTTCTTGGCATCGGCCACCCCTTTGCCGGCGATATCGTAGGCCGTGCCATGGTCCACCGAGGTGCGGATGATGGGCAACCCCACCGTCACGTTCACCCCCATGTCGAACTCGGTCATCTTGAACGGAATATGCCCCTGATCGTGGTACATCGCCACCACGCCGTCGAAATCGCCGCGTTTCGCCCGCGCGAACACCGTATCCGGCGACCACGGCCCGCTGACATTCCAGCCCCGGGCTCGCGCCTCCTCCACCGCCGGGCCGATCTCGTGGATCTCCTCATCGCCGAAGAGGCCGTGCTCGCCAGCGTGCGGATTGATCCCGGCGACCGCCAGCCGCGGCGCTGCCACACCCAAGCGCTCGATTTCGCGATAGGCCAGCTCGATCACCTGTAACACACGCGCTTTTTTGGCACGCTCGATGGCGCCGCGCAACGACACATGGGTGCTGACGTGGAAGACGCGAAAATCGCCCGAGGCCAGCATCATGGTGTAGACTTTCGTGCCGGTTTTGACGGCCAACAGCTCGGTGTGGCCGTCGTAGGGAAACCCGGCGGCACGCATAGCCTCTTTATTGAGGGGCGCCGTGGCGATGGCATCGATCTCGCCGGCCGTGGCCAACGCGATGGCCCGTTCGACATAGGCCACGGCGGCGGCCCCGCCCTCTTTGGTGGCAATACCGAGGGGAAATGGTCCGGGATGTTCGGTGGAGAGATCGAGCACATCTACGGTGCCCGGCACATACTGTCCCGCAGTGGGCGCCGCTACCGGCTGCAACCGCTGAGCGCTCCGCAAGACGTCGCGCATCTGCTCCAGGACCGTCAGCGTGCCGATCACCAGCGGCCGGCAGATGGCATACACCTCCGATTCGAGCAGGGCCTTCAGGCTGATCTCAGCGCCGATCCCGGCTGGATCTCCCATCGTCAGGGCAATCAATGGTCTGGTCATGGAACTCTCCATGGTCATTGCGCCACCATCAGGGGTCGTCCTCGACGCCTGTGCAGGTTATGAGCGACCATCAGCAGCGAGGCCGCGAGGTTGACCGCCGACCCCAGCGCTACGACAAGTGACACGCCCGCCGCCAATCCCAGCATTACCAGCGTCGTCCCCACCAAGAGACCTGGCCATTCCGCACGCCTCCAGGCTGAGGCTGGCTCATCGACGCTTGCCTCATCGTCCAAGAGCCGTGGCAACAGCCAGGCAGTTTGGCCGACGACAAACAACCCAACCCAGCCGGCACCGGCGGCGTAGGCCAAGGCGTATTCGATGGCATAGCCGTCTCCGACCGCCCCGGTGGTCAGCAGGAGAGCGAAGAACATCGCGAGGCCACCGAACAGATTGGAAGCCCGGGTGTAGGGCAGGCTGACGCAACGCTCCCCAGCTGCGAAGCGACCGCTCTTTCGGATGACAGCGGCCCGTTGGACGAACGTCCATATTTGCAGCGTATGGCACACCAGGCCAACCAACCCAAGCAGCGCCGATGCGGCGCGCAGCGTCGGCCAATCGTAGGCGTAGCTGAAAAAGACGCCCCAGAACACCACGTTGATCAGCACACTGGCGGCGACAGCCCAGCCCTGCGGCCCCTGATCTATGCCCAGCTCTAGGGGCAGCAGTTTGTACGTCAGGCCCATCAGCGTCAGTGCCAGCCAGCCGATGCCACCGAAAGCAGCATGCACTTTCAGGTGCGTCATCGTCTGTGGCACGGCGCCCCAGTTAAGGTAAAACACATACGTCATGCCGATGAGTCCGGTGATGGCCAGGTAGAACATGGCCATGACGAAGTGCGCCTCGGGCAAACGCCACTCCTTGCCGCGCCCGATTGTGGCGGCGATGTTGTGGGCGAAGATCACCAGCGCCGCCAACGTCAGCAACCCGAACACTACCCGCCCACGGGTGTACGGCACGACGCCCATCGTCAGCACCAGTCCGGCGATCCCCACCGTTTGCAGCCAATACTGCACCCGCGCCAGACGCAGGCTCTTCGGCCGGACCCCCAGCGTCGCCGGCAAGGTGGCGTACATCACCCCCATCAGCGCAGTGGTAAGCCAGCCCAGGGCGGCCAGGTGGGTCAAGGCCAGCACAGACAGCTGCCGAAAGTAGAAGACCTCAAAGCGCTGGTGCCAGAGCACCAGCCCCACATGAAAGGCAACCCAGAAGCCCAGGCTGGTATAGAGATAGCGCACACCGATGCGGGCCCCTGGGATGCGGGCGAGACGGCTGCTCACGGCAACGCCTCCAAAAGGGCGTCGATCTCTTCAACCGTATTGTAGAAATGCGGCGACAAGCGGAGACGGCCGTCGCGCACCGACAGGACGAAGTGTTGCCGTTGTAACTGCGCGGCGATCCGGGCGCTCTCCAGGCCTTTTTTGTAGAACGACACGATGCCTGACTTCTCGCCAGGCCGCCGCGAACTGAAGAGCGTATAGCCCTTGTCGGTGACCCGTTCGCAGAAATGGTCGGTGAGGGTGAGGATCTGGCGCGCGACGTTCTCCGGCCCGACCTCCAGGAACAATTCGAGGGCGCCGCGCAGGCCGGCGATGCCGACGGTGTTATGCGTGCCGTACTCGAAGCGGCTGGCATCGGGTTTGAAGGTGAGGTTGTAGTCCAGATAATTCTCCTCGTCGATGACGCTAGAGGCCCCGACGACGGTGACGCGGATGTGCTCCATCGCCCGGCGCGAGCAGTAAAAGATGCCACAGCCCCGCGGCCCCAAGAGCCACTTTTGGCCACCGCAGGCCAGCACGTCGATCTGCGCCTGTTGGACATCAACGGGGAAGCCGCCGAGCCCCTGGATGACGTCCACGACATAGAGCACGCCACGCTCGCGGCACAGCTGTCCCAGCGTCACAAGGTCGTTCATGAACCCGCTGGAAAATTCGACGAAGCTAATGGCCACGACGCGCGTGCGGGTGTCGATGGCCTTATCGAGGTCTTCGAGGAAGATGCGGCCGTCCTTCTCCTGGATCAGCTTGACGAGCACGCCTTGCTCGGCCAAGTTCAGCCAGGGGTATATGTTGGCGGGGTACTCGGCGTTCGTCGCCACCACGTTGTCCCCGGCCCTCCAGCGCAGGCCGTTGGCCACAAAGCTGATGCCCTCGGCGGTATTGCGGATGAAGGCGATCTCGCTGGGGTCGGCGTTGATGAAGCGGGCCACGAGGGCACGGGTTTGCTCGCGCTCGGGGGTCCAGATGTCGTTGCCGACGCTGCCAAGCGCCAGCTGCTCGTGAATCTGCTTCTCCATGGCCGCAGCGGCGCGTCTGGACAGGGGCGATGTCGCAGCATGATTGAAAAAGCGCCAATTCTCGGTCACAGGGAATTCTTGTGCACGAAGCCGTTGCACATCCATAGCGCGCACCCTTTCCAACAGAGCGTTGCTGCCTGCACTCATCAGGGACAGGACAGCACATCTGACAGGGCATCTGTCAATGGAATAACATAGAAGCCTAGGGGTGTCCAGGAAAAACCTTGCGTCACAGAACGCGTCGAAACACGGCGATGGCGCGCTCGATGTCCTGACGCGAGACGTCCAGATGGGTCACGGCGCGGAGCTTAGTCCGGCTCACGACGCTGACCCGCACGCCTTCCTTCTCTAACTGCTCGGCGATCTCCACGGCAGAGCGGCCGGCGGCCGCGACGCCGAAGATGACGATGTTGGTCTCGACGTCGGCCGGGTTGAGATCGACCGTCGACAACTCCGCCAGCGCCTGCGCCAGCATTTGCGCATGGGCGTGGTCTTCCGCCAGGCGCGTCACATGATGCTGCAGTGCATAGACGCCCGCCGCCGCGATGATGCCGGCCTGGCGCATGGCACCACCGAAGAGGTGCTTCAGGCGGCGCGCATCTTTGATAAAGTCGCGCGAGCCAGCGAGCACTGCGCCCACCGGGCACCCCAAACCTTTCGACAGATCGATCCACACGGAATCGAAGGGTTCGGCATAAGTCTTGGCCGGGATGCCGGTGGCGACGACGGCGTTCAACAAGCGTGCCCCGTCCATGTGCGTCACCAGGCCATAGCGGTGCGCCGTGGCGCAGACCGCCTGCAGCTGCGCCAAGGGCCAGATGGAGCCGCCGCCCATGTTGTGCGTGTTCTCGATCTCGACGATGCGGCTGCGCGGATAGTGCGGGCTATCGGGGCGAATGGCCTCTTCGACCTGCGCTGCCGTGAACAGGCCGCGTGGGCCGTCGAGGAGGTACAGCATCATGCGCGCTAGGAAGGCCGGGCCGCCAACCTCGAAATGCACCGGATGGGAGTCGCGATGCAGGATCATCTCATCGCCTGTGCGCGCCCACACGGCGAAACTGATCTCGTTGCACATCGTTCCCGACGGCAGGTAGACCGCGGCCTCTTTCCCGAGCAACTCGGCCACCATCTCCTGCAAGCGGTTGACGGTTGGATCTTCGCCCTTCTGCTCATCTCCCACCTCGGCTGTCGCCATGCACTGACGCATCGCCGGCGTGGGTTTCGTCATGGTGTCGCTGTAGAGATCGATCATCACAGGCTCCCTCGTTTTCCAGCATCAATGCGATTGACATGGTGCTGCAGTGCTCACCGCCGAAGCTATCATAGCAAAAGACCGGGAAGCCTGATAGGTGGCGATGGCTGTCGAGGTCCGCGCACCCGGTGAGCCGCCTGGGTGTGCGGTCACTTTTTTGCCACACTTTCTTTGCGCCCATGCCCTCTCCCTGCGGGAGAGGGTGAGGGTGAGGGCGGCAGGGCGTGTGCAGGTGGGTAGGCTTCCCTCACCCCAGCCCTCTTCCAGGGGGAGAGGGGGCGAGAAGCAAGCCCTGGCACCACCACGCAACGCGCTGACGCACACCCGAGCCACCTGATAGGCTTGCCTTCATAGGCAGAACAGGGTATGCTGCGGTAACGATGTCAAATGTAGACAACGCCGCAGCCACAAGGGAGAGCCGCGATGAAACGGGTCAGTAAGGACCAGCGTGTCAGCGCCTATAGCGCTACCAATCCCCCGGCCATTCGCGTCGGCATGGGAGAAACGTTTATCATGGAGACGAACGACCGGTTCCAGGGCTATACCAGCCCCGAGGATGCGCCGATGGATCTGCTGTTGTCGATGACCGGACCGGTGTTCGTCGGCGGGGCGTTTGAGGGGGACACGCTGGCGGTCGAGGTCCTCGACATCAAGCCCGCGCAGGGTTACGGCTGGATCGTGGCCACGCCCGGACGTGCCATGTTAAAGAATCGCATCACCGAATGGCGCCGACGTAAGGTGCCGATCGACGGGGATGTGGTCCGGTTTAGCGACGCCATCACGCTGCCTTATGCCCCGATGATCGGCCGCCTGGGCGTAGCCCCGGCAGGGGAACCGAAGTCATGCAACAGCGTCGGCCCCTTCGGCGGCGCCATGAGCAATATCGCCATCGGCCCAGGCGCCACGGTGTATCTGCCGGTATTCGTCGACGGCGCCTTGCTGACCATCGAGGATGTCCATGCCGCCATGGGCGATGGCGAGAGCGCCTCGTCGGCCGTGGAGATGGGCGCCGAGGTGACGTTGCGCTGCGACATCGCCACGAGCTTTCGGACCGAGCGCCCGGTGGTGGTGACGCGTCATGAAGTCATGACCACAGGCGAGGGGCAGACGATGGAAGCCGCCTCGCGTATGGCCATGGACGAAATGGCCACGTTGATCATGCGGCAGTTGGGGTTGGATGCCGTGGATGCCGCTATGCTTATCAGCGCCGCCGTCGATGCACGCTTCTCCTATGTCGGCGGTCCACCTTATCGCGCCAAGGCGGCCATTGCCCGATCGTTGATCGGGCTGTAACGGACGCCATGCCGGATGAGAGATCGGTGATGCAGAGTAACCGAAGGCAAGATCTCGTGAGTGTGCCGATCGTATGGCTTATGCTGATGCTGGTCTTGGGTAGCCTGCCGGCCGCCGCCCAACCGTACCAAGGCTTTGGCGCCTCTACCCCTGGGGGCGCAGGCCAGCCCGTCTACCGGGTGACCACCTTGAATGATGCTGGCCCCGGTAGCCTCCGCGATGCGGTGTCGCAGGGGCGGCGGTCGATCGTCTTCGATGTCGCTGGCGACATCGTCCTCAGCAATGACATCGCCGTCAGAGGGCCGTTTCTCACCATCGATGGCTTGACCGCTCCACCCCCAGGCATCACCCTGAAAAATCATGGGTTGATCCTGCTCGGCTCCCGTGGTCCCGTCCACGACATCATCGTACGCGGCCTGCGCATCCGCAATTCCCGTGGGTGCGATCATGGCTGTCCCACCCTGGGCGGCGGCGTGCTGGTAGGGCAGGGGGCCTACAATGTGGTGATCGACCGCGTCTCCATCCAGGGCTCCGAAAATTTTACCGTTTCCGTGAACAAGGGGGCGCGGGATGTCACCATTCAAGACAGCATCATGGCCGAAAATCAAGGCAAAGTCCAATTGCTGGCGCTGATTCATGGGGGGGGACGTTCCAGCCGTGGCGAGCGCACGCAGCACGTCACGATGCATCATAATCTGTTCATCGAGGGCTCGGAGCGCATGCCACAGGTGAAATGGTCAGAGACTGGCGAGGAGTCTCCTGACACGGTGCTGGATTTCCGCAATAACCTCATCTGGAATTGGCGGAATGCCGGCACCCAGGTGTGGAAAGGGGCGAAGGCCAACGTGGTGGCCAATTACTATTATGCGCCGAACGCCTGGGAGGCCAGGCAGCGGCGGGCCATCTTCTTCTGTCATGCCGGGTCGAAACCGCCGCAATGCCGCGGGGATAGACCGACTCTGTTCGCACGGGCCTATATCGCCGACAATGTCAGCGGTGCGGGCCCTGCCATCACCGGCTATCTTAATAGCCTCGGCACGGAGTCAGCGCCCTTTCCGGCTCCCCCTGTCCAGACCACCGATGCCTGCACGGCGGCGCGACATGTTTTGGAAAAGGCCGGGGTGCGCCCGCTGGATGCCATCGACCAAAAGTACCTCGGCGAGATCTCCCTGGTCGGCTGCGACCAGCGGTCGCCATCCAGCCATCGCTGAGCCGCTCTGTGCCTTTCGCCACGGCTATTCTCGGGCCGCAGTGTGCTCCGCCTGCTGAATCTCTTGCCGCATCTGCAGCCAGGCTTGGCGGGCCTCGTGCACCGACCCTTCATCCTCGATAGTACTGATATCACCAGGGTCTTGGTCGAGGATCACCGCTTTAAACACCCGACGCATGATCTTGCCGCTGCGGGTCTTGGGCAGCAGGCTGACCACGTGCAGATCGCCGATGACCGCCAGCGGCCCTAACTCACGACGCACGGTGTCGAGGAGTTCGCGCTTCAATTCCTCCGAGGTCTGATAGCCCTGCCGCAGCACGACAAAGGCCGAAATCACCTCACCGCGCAGGTTATCCGGGCGACCGGTGACCCCCGCCTCTGCCACGGCTGGATGTTTGAGCAGGGCCGTTTCGACCTCGATGGTGCCGACGCGGTGGGCGGCGATTTTGATCACCTCGTCGGCACGCCCGGCAAACCAGACATAGCCATCGTCGTCGATGTGGGCCGAATCGCCGGTATAGTAGACGCGAGGCAGGCGTTGCCAGTAATCGCGGGCGTAGCGCTCAGGATCGCCCCACAGCGTCTGGATCAACCCAGGAAATGGGCGGGTGATGACCATGATGCCCTTCTCACCGGGCGCGCAGGGCTTTCCCTCCGGCGTCACCACGGCGGCTTCGATGCCCGGCAAAGGAATCCCAGCCGACCCTGGCTTGATGGGCAACATCGCCAGGCCGTAGGGATTGCCGAAGACGGGCCCGCCGGTCTCCGTTTGCCACATGTGGTCGATCACCGGGATCTGATCGTCCAGGACGCTGCGTTGCAGCCATTCCCAGGCGGGGGCGTTGAGCACCTCGCCGGCGCAAAAGATCGCTTCCAGGGAGGTGTGGTCATACTTGCGGGCCGGCTCCTCGCCGTAGCGCATCAGCAGCCGTACCGCCGTCGGCGAGGTAAAGACCCCGGTGACGCCGAAGGCCTCGATGACCTGCCAAAACACCTCAGGTCCTGGATGATCGAGGGCGCCTTCATAGGCGATGGTGGTGCAGCCGACGAGGAGCGGCGCATAGACGATGTAGCTATGGCCGACTACCCAGCCGATGTCCGAGGTCGACCACCAGATGTCCTGTGGTTTCAGTCCGAAGACCCAGCGCGCCATGCTGTGGATGTAGACCTGATAGGCGCCATGCGTATGCACCGCCAATTTCGGGGTGGCGGTGGTGCCGGAAGTCGCCAGGATGTAGGCCGGTTCGTTGGCCTCCATGGCGACATGTGCCCCGCTCTGGCCCTCGGCGTGGGCGAGAAAGGCCGGCCAGGAGAGGTCGCGCTCCTCCTGCAGCGGGGAGCCATCTGCCGCGCGCGCCAGCACGATGACGTGCTCGACGGCGTGCTGGCCCATCTCCAACGCCGCATCGACGATGTCCTTGAGGCGCACCTCGCGCCCCTTCCGATAGGTGATATCGGCGGTAAAGACCAGGCGCGAGCCGCTGGCGCGGATGCGGTCTCCTAAGGCGCCGGCGCCAAAACCGGCGAAGACCACGGAATGGATGGCGCCGATACGCACTGTGGCCAGCATGAGGACGATCGCTTCAGGGCAGGTGGGCATATAGATCGTGATGCGGTCGCCCTTTCGGATGCCCAGGCCACGGAGGGCGGCGGCCACCCGTTCGACCTCACGCGCCAGTTGTGCATAGGTAAACAGCTGGCGTTCGCCGCGCTCGTTGACATAGATCAGGGCGGTATGCCCACCCCAGCCGCGCTGCACATGATAATCCAGGCAATTGTAGGCCAGGTTCGTCTCGCCGCCGATGAACCAGCGGAAGGTGGGAAAGTTCCACTCGAAGACGCGCTCCCAGGTGCGGAACCAGTGCAACTGGCTGGCGGCGCGGGCCCAAAACGTCTCGGGCTGTTCCTGGGCCTCCCGACACCAGCGGCGAACGATGGGGTTGATGAGGTCTGTGTGACTCATAGGTCTCGACTCCCTGCAATTGCACTGCTTGGACCACGACCGGTTGGCATGTTTAAGGCGACCGTTCGCTTTCTTGTACTATTGGTCGAGCGAGCAGTCAACAGTTGGGAAGGGTTTTCTTCGGTCCCGTCCCCGGAGGAGAGTGGGTCGGGTGGGAGCCGAACGCGTTGGCCAAGTGCAGCTCTCGGCAGGCCTGCCCTCTCCCTGCGGGAGGGGGCCAGGGTGAGGGCGGCTGCGCCTGATCGTGCGGTTAAACTGCCCTCACCCCGACCCTCTCCCAGTGGGAGAGGGGGCCAAAGCTGAAGGAACGATGCTTTGCCCTCTGATCCCAACACCTGTGCCGCAAGGAAGAGGGCGGATCGCCAGGCTTACTTCATCGGCGAGAAAGCCGCCGGAATCAGGAGCTTATTCTCCTGGCGCATCAGAAATTCGCGCGTCGGCGGCGGCCACTTCGGCAGTTTCTGGGACTCGGCGCGAATGCGCGCGCGCTCCTCGAGGTCTTTGTAAGGCCAAATATGCACGAACTTGTTCAGGCCGCCGATCTCGCTATACCAGCAGGCCGCCAGCGGCGACAGTTTTTCCCGATCGACAATCGAGTCAGCCCAGCGCTTCAACACCTCCGACATCGCCCCCGGCTGATAGGTGTAGATGCGCATCTCGTAGACGTTGCCCAGGGTCTGGTTGCCTAGCGGCCGCATGAACGGCGCCGGGATGAAGATCTCCGACTCCATGGTCTCGATAAACTCTTGGATCTTCGGTGGCCAACCGACCTCCTTGGCTGCTGCCTCCCGCACCTGGGTGCGATGTTGCAAGCTCTCGTAGGGCCACACGTGAATGATCTGGTTGAGTGGCCCGACGTCTGTATGCCAGAAGGCTCCAAGCTTGGAATGTTTTTCACGCGCGGCAAGCGCCTCGCCAAAACGCTTTTCCGCCTCAGCCACCGATCCCGGTTTCAGGGTGTAGGTGCGAACCTCGTAAATCATGCTCGACCTCCTTTCGCGGCGTTGCATTGCCGTCGATCTATGACGCGACTCCAGACGAGCTGATGTTGCAATGTCCGATGCGCCGCCCGACCCCGTGTACGTCCAGCGGCGCGCACAGCCTTCCTTCTGGCCGTGCCCCGCAGGGTGTGGGGCCTTGACAAACCAGTCGGCGGTCATGCGAAGACGGTGAAGACGGCCTCTACTATATCACAGGACGTCCCCCGAGTGCGTGTTGTTTTGTTGACATGGTCTGGGGCTTCTCGTATAAATGAGCTAAACTGATCACGTTCGTTCGTCTAACGCGCCATCGTCACAGCGAAATCAGCCATGTCCGAAGCTCTGAATCGCGCCACGCGTGCCATTCGAGAAGCTGACTTACCACGTCTGGTCCTCGAGTTGGGCGACTTGCCAGCCACCTTTCATGAGTTTCACCTCTCGCGTGAAGGCATCCTCGACAATGCCACGATGGCCGAGCAGGGATTCCCCGGTAACAGCGTCGAGAGCTTCGTCGCTATGGGGCGGATCACCGGCTATCTGCGGGAATTCGTCGCTCCCATGCCACCCGGCGGTGTGATCCCCGCCGGCTATGACCTGGCAGTGGCTACGGTGGCGCATCTGTTCGAGGCTCCCGAGGGGGTGTCGCACTGGATGCGGGAGATCTTTCTCGGCCAGTTCGAAGCCAATGTAGGCCAAGAGGTACACCCGGACCAGCAGCTGCTGATGGTCGAACGCCTGCCGTTTCAGGGGTTTTCGGATGAGGTGATCGGCCTCCGCGTGCTGCAGAGCAGCCCGACCGGTCCGGTGTCATCGACGGTGGTGGATTTCCGCGTTGGCCGCCTGCTCGGCGTGGTGTATGTCGCTTCCTCTGGCAATTGCGAACGCCGGGCGGTGGTGGAGCAAATCGGACAGATGCTGGAGCGACAATTCGTGCGGGTCGCTCTCGGTGCCTAGCCCTTACCCTCCATAGCGCCAGGTGAAGCTGTGGGCGGCCCCCATGGTTCCCTCTCCCCGTGGGAGAGGGTGAGGGTGAGGGTGGTTCCAAACGCCTCTCACCGGTTGGGCTGCCCTTACCCCGGCGCTCTCCCAGCGGGAGAGGAGGCCTAAGCCTGCAGCGCATGCCTTCGCCTTCTCTCTCCTGAGGAGCGAGAAGGGCAGAGGCAAAAGGATGGAAATATGGTGAAGGACAAGGGCCAGGTGCGGCGGGTGCTGCAGATCCTGAGCCCAGAGGATCAAGAGACGCTGGCCATCCTCCATAACCCTTCCTTGATGGAGGAGCTATTGCGCCGGCAAGAAACGCTGGCGGAGGTGCAGGCTGCTGGGTTGCCCGGAGGGGTGGGCGACACAGTGCCAGGCGTCGTACTCCCCGTTCGCATGTTCCCCTCCGCGTTCGATGAGCTGCGAGCGCTTCCCGCGGCTGTCCAGGAGGACTTACTGCAGGCGCGCTTGCCGGCCTTGTCTGTCGCCCCACACGAAGGCTTGGCGCTGGCTCAGCTCTTTCAGGGGCTGCGGGTAGTCATCTACACGATCGATGGCATCGACTATCGCCTGATTTATGAGATCAGCCCCAACGATGCCTCAGTCACGGTGCTCATGATCGGTGTGTGGGCGAGTCTGGAGGAGCACTTGGAGGGGAGCTAACACGCGATACGATGGCCAAGCGAAGCGTGTTGCCTGCCACCTCCGCCGCGACTTTCTCCGGTGAGGGCATGGGCGCCAGGTTCAGACCCGCTCCCTCTGAGGAGCATAGGCGCCAGCTGAGGCTGTAGGAGGCCGCCATCGTTCCCTCTCCCCATGGGAGGGGGTGAGGGTGGTTCCAAACGCCTCTCACCGCCTGGGCTTCCCTCACCCCAGCCCTCTCCCGGCGGGAGAGGAGGCCTTCACCTGGCGCCTGTGCCTCCTGGCGATGGATGCATGGGTGGGGGTGCTGGAAGGTGCGGGGGGGGCGAGCCGCCGGCACGTGGCAAGCTCCCCTCGGGAACATCGAAAGGAAGGCAGCGCTATGTCTTTACATATCGTTCATACCCAGACGCCAAAACCGCACACCCCCGAGCATCAGTTAGGCTTCGGCCAGGTCTTCACCGATCACATGCTACTGATGGATTACAGCCCCGATGCTGGCTGGCATGAGGCGCGCATCGTACCGTATGGGCCGTTTTCCCTGGAGCCCTCGACCATCGTCTTTCACTACGGCCAGGCCATTTTCGACGGTCTGAAGGCCTTTCGCAGCCCTGCCGAGGCGATCCTGTTGTTTCGCCCCCAACAGCACCTCAGGCGCCTGAACACCTCGGCGGCGCGGTTATGCATTCCCGCCATCGATGAAACTTTCACCCTTGAGGCCCTCAAGGAGTTGGTGCGCCTCGATGCCGATTGGGTGCCGCGTACGCCGGGCTGCTCGCTGTACATCCGCCCCACCATCATCGCCACCGACCCAGCGCTGGGGGTGCACCCCTCCCGCACGTACCGTTTCTTCGCCATCCTGTCGCCGGTAGGGACGTATTATCCGGAAGGGTTCGAACCGGTCAAGATCTTGGTCGAAGATCGCTATGTCCGTGCCGTGAGCGGCGGCTTGGGGGCCGCCAAGACGCCGGCCAATTATGCCGCTAGCCTGCTGGCCGCCGAGGAGGCCCACGCCAAGGGCTTTACCCAGGTGCTATGGTTGGATGGCCTCGCCCACCGTTATATCGAGGAGGTGGGGTCGATGAACATTTTCTTCGTCATCGATGACGCCTTGGTGACGCCGCCCCTGGAGGGATCGATCCTCGACGGTGTGACGCGCGATAGCGTCATCGCCCTGGCGCGCACCTGGGGTCTCCCCGTCGCCGAGCGCCGCATCGGCATCGACGATATCTTGGCGGCGCATGGGGCGGGCAAACTGACCGAAGTCTTCGGCACCGGCACGGCGGCCGTGATCTCGCCGGTCAGCGAGCTGTTCTACAAAGGACACACCATCGTGATCAATGACCGCAAGGTCGGCCCCTGGACGCAGCGCATCTACGACGCCCTGACCGCCATTCAATGGGGCACCGCCCCCGATCCCTTCGGCTGGATGGTGCCGGTATGAGGAGATGCACCGTGACGGTTACCCACCCCTGGATCCTGTGCTTCATCGCAGGCGTCGTGGCCCTGGCAGGGATGGCGGCCGACATCTACGCACAACAACCCGGAGGCCGATTGGTGATCGCCCAGGGCACCGACGCCGAGTCGCTCGACCCCATCGCCTTCACGGCCTCGCCGACGGCGGCCATCACCGAGCACATCACGGAAACTCTGGTGCGCATGGAGATCGCCGAGGATGCCACAACCGGCGAGATCAAAACCGAAGTGCGCGGCCGCCTGGCGGAATCCTGGTCCTTCTCGTCGGACGGCACGGCGTTGACGCTCAGGCTGCGCCCAGGGGTGAAATTCCATGACGGCACCGACCTCGACGCCGAGGCGGTGAAATTGAGCCTGGAGCGCATCATGAACCCGGCCTGCGCCGCGCCCTTCCGCGCCGTCCTGTTGGGGCGCATCCCGTATAGTCCGGCGGCGCTGACCACGGGCGACGTGGCGAACAAGAACGCCCTCATCTGGACGGCGAAGTTGATCGGGGCGGACGGCAATGCCATCGCGGTGGCGCTCAAGCCCGGGCCAGCGCTGAAGGTCGCGGTCACAGGGATGGTGCACAGAGATCCGACGGTGACCGTCGAGTTCGCCGCCGGCACGACCACCGCCGCCGAGGTCATGCAGGCGGTTAATGACGACAAGGTCGCCAGCACGGTGCTCACCGTGGCGCATGCCAAAGATAGCGACGGCAGCGGCCGCGTGGACGCCGTCGCCCCCACAAAGTTATCCGGTTACAAGAGCGGCGTCGAGGCGGTGGATGCCGCCACGGTTAGGCTCACGGTGCCGACGCCCTTTGCGCCGCTGTTGGCCCACCTGACCCACAGCGCCATCGGCATCACCAGCGCCAAGCGCCTGCGCGAGGCCATCACTGCCCTGCCGCCGTGCGGCCGCGGCCTGGAAGACAAGCCGGCGGGCACCGGCCCCTTCATGGTCAAGGAGTGGAAAAAACTCGAACGCCTGGTGCTGGCTAAAAACCCCCAGTATTGGGACAAAGATCAGGCCGGGCGGCCTTTGCCATACCTCGATGAGCTGGAATGGCGGGTGATCCCCGACGACGCGGCGCGCATGATCGAGCTGGAGCGGGGCACGGTGCAGGTGGCCGTGCGCGTGCCGCCGCTGGATGTGCCGCGCCTGCAGCGCGACCCCAACATCGGGCTCGATTTCACTACTAGCGTGCGGACGATCTTCATCGGCCTGAACGCCCGCGAGCGCGCTCCCGACAAAGAAGGCGGCGCCCCCAATCCACTGGCCGATAAACGGGTACGGCAGGCTCTCAATCACTGTGTCGATAAAGAGGCCATCGTCAAGACCATCCTCGGCGGCCAGGCACGCGTCTCGGACGCGCCCATCGTGCCGCAGGTGTTTGGCTATAGTAAAGTCGGCCCCTACCCCTTCGATGCGACGAAGGCGGCCGACCTGCTACGCGAGGCTGGCGCCAAAACGCCGCTCAAGCTGAAGTTTCACACGCCACGTGGACGCTATGTGCGCGATGTGCAGGTCGCCCAAGCCGTGCAAGCTATGCTGGGCACCTGCGGCGTCGAGGTCGAACTCACGCCCCTGGAGTTCGTCGCCTATCTGGCCCTCATTAACAAGCCGGCCAGCGAGGCCGAGCACCAGATGTATCTGCTCGGCTGGGGGACGGTGACGGTGGACGCCGACTACGGGCTCTACAGCCTGTTTCATTCGTCGCAATGGCCACCAGGCCCCTTCAATCGCGGCTATTACAAGTCGGACGCCGTGGATCAGCGGCTCGATGAGGCGCGCGCCAGCGCTGATCCCGACGCGCGCAAGAAGCTGTACGCCGAGGCTCAGCAACTGATTTGGGACGACGCCCCCTGGCTGTTCCTGCATAGCGAGAGCCAGATCACCGGTATCCGGAAGGCCGTGAAGGGCATGCAGGTCCACGTCACCGAGCGCGTCATCGCCTGGAACGCTTGGATCGAGTAGCCGGCCATGGTCGGGTACCTGGTCCGTCGCCTACTCCTGGCCATCCCGACGCTGCTGGGCGTGACCTTTCTGATCTTCGCCGTGGTGCGTCTGCAGCCCGGCGATCCCGCCCTGGTTATCGCTGGCGAAGCGGCGACGAAAGAACAACTGGAAAGCATCCGACGGGCATTGGGCCTGGACCGTCCCTTTTGGACGCAATACCTCATCTTCATGGAGGGGTTAATGCGGGGGGATTTGGGGCGTTCCATCAAGACCAATGAGCCCGTGGCGCCCAAGGTATTGCAGCGCTTTGGTCAGACGATCGAGTTGACGCTGGCGGCCATGCTGGTGGCCACGACCATCGGGCTGCTGGCCGGTGTGCTCTCCGCTATGCGGCCGTACTCCTGGGTGGATGGCTTGAGCATGTTCGGGGCGCTCTTCGGCGTGTCGATCCCAGTTTTCTGGCAGGGGCTCATGCTCATGTGGGTGTTCGCGCTCCTGCTGCACCAGTGGACCGGCTGGGGGTTGCCTGCCACAGGACGTGGCACGCTGTGGCATCTGGTGTTGCCGGCCATCGCCCTCGGCACCTCGTCGGCGGCCATCCTGGCCCGCATGACCCGCGCCACCATGCTCGAGGTGCTGCACCAAGAATACATCACCACGGCCCGCGCGAAAGGGGTGTCCGAGCGCGCGGTGGTTTACAAACACGCCCTCAAGAACGCACTCATTCCGGTGCTGACGGTCTTCGGCCTGCAGTTCGGTGCACTCCTCAGCGGTGCCGTGCTGACCGAGACCGTCTTCGCCTGGCCGGGGGTCGGCCGCCTCATCGTCGAAGAAGGCATTCTGCCACGGGATTATCCCATCGTGCAGGGAGCGATCCTCGTCGTGGCCGTCGCCTTCGTGATGGTGAATCTCCTCGTCGACCTTCTCTACGGCTACATCGACCCACGCATCCGCTATGACTGAGCCGCCAGGGCCACTTTCGAGGGCGGCCATGCTCGAGCCGATCCCAGGACAACTGAGCACCACCGCTTGGCAGCGCCTCCGCCGCAACCCATGGGCGTTGGTTGGCCTAGGGATCGTGGCCTTTTTCGTGCTGGCCGGCGTGCTCGCCCCATGGATCGCACCGCACGATCCACTGCGCCCCGACTTCGGCCGCACTCTGCAGGGACCATCCCTCGATAGCCCGCTGGGCCGCGACGAGCTGGGCCGCGATATCCTGAGCCGTGTCATCTACGGCGCCCGCCTCTCGCTGTGGATCGGCGGCATCGCCGTCGGCATCGGCGTGCTCCTGGGAGTGCCTCTGGGCGCCGTGTCCGGTTACTATCCGCAGCTCGACCTCCTCGTTCAGCGCCTGATCGACATCATGTTGGCATTTCCCGGGCTGCTCTTGGCGATCGTCTTGATCAGCATCCTCGGCGTCGGCCTGATCAACGTCATGGTGGCCATCGGCGTGGCGTCGATCCCGACCTATGCTCGGCTGGTGCGCGGCTCAGTGCTCTCCATCAAAGAGATGGACTACATCGCCGCCGCACATGCCATGGGGATGGGCGATCTGCGCATCATCTTTCAGCATGTCCTGCCCAATTGCCTGGCGCCGATCATCGTGCAGTCCACGCTGCAAATCGCCACGGCCATTCTGTTCGCCGCCGGCCTGGGTTTCCTCGGCCTGGGGGCCAGGCCGCCGTTGCCGGAATGGGGGGTAATGCTCAGCACCGGGCGCGACTATTTGCGCATCGCCCCGCATGTCGCCACGTTTCCAGGGCTGGCGATCATGTTCGCAGTGTTGGGGTTCAATCTCTTGGGGGACGGGCTACGCGATGCCTTGGACCCGCGTCTGAAGGGGCGCTAGGAAGGTCAATGACTCCTCCCCCTTGATGGGCAGAGGCGCCAGATTCAGGCCCCCTCTCCCTGCCACCCTCACCCTCGCCCAGAGGGAGAGGGGACCATTGGTGCCTCCCACAGCTTCACTTGGCGCCTACGGCTTATGGGCTTCCTTACGGGGGAAAATCGTGGAGAGCACGCGCGCGGCGGTCTGCCTTCCTTGATGAATGCAGTCTGGCACGCCGACGCCGCGATAGGCGCTGCCGGTGAGAAAGAGACGGGGGTAGGGGGCCAGCATTTTTTCCATGGCCTCGATGCGCTCCAGGTGGCCGACCAGATATTGGGGGTTGGCTTTCTCCCAGCGAAACACCAGGGTCAGCCGCGGCTCGGCGGCGATGCCCAGGACATCCTGTAATTCCTCACGGACCACCTCCACCAACGCGGCGTCATCGAGCGACACCAAATGCTCGCGGCCGGCCCCACCCACGAAACTGCGAATCAAGGCATACTCGGCAGGAGCACGGTGCGGAAACTTCGTGGAGGTCCAGGTGGCCCCGATGAGGCGGCACGGCTCATGTCGTCCCACCAAGAAGCCGAAGCCGTCGAGCGCATGCGGTACATCGGCGCGCCGAAAGGCCAGCGAGACCGTGGCCGTCGACACGTAGGGAATGGCTTGCAATGCCTCCGCCAGCTCGGCATGGAAACCTTTGATCAGTCGCGCAGTGACATGGGCCGGGGTGGCGAAGACGACGGCCTCGGCGCGGAGCGCCTGGCTCCGATCGAGGATTACCTCGTAGGCTCCGGGCAGGCTCGTACCCTCGCAACATGGGACGACGCGCTGCACCGCCGTACCTGACAACACGGTAACACGGTCCAGACGGGCGCCGATGGCATCGACGATGTCGGCCATACCGTCGCGGGGTGCCATAAATAATGTCGTCGGACGGGTTCCTGGCGAGGTGTGCTGACGCCTCTGCCGCCGTTGCGCCAGCATGCCACGTATGAGCCCGCCGTGCTTGACCTCCAGCTCCCGCAAGCGTGGGAAGGTGGCCAGCAGGCTCATCTGTTCGAGGGAGCCGGCGTAAATCCCGGCCAACAGGGGCGCGGCGATTTTTTCCAGCGCCTCGCGGCCACAGCGACGACGCACAAAACCCGCCAAGCTTTCGTCGCCAGTTGGCGGCCGCGGCGGTAGGATGTATTCCAACCCCAGGCGTATTTTGCCCGGCCAGGACAGCAGCCGGCTGCGCAGGAGGGAGCCCAGGCGGGTGGGCACGATGAGCATCAAGCCTTCCGGCAGCGGTTGCAGACGTCCCTTCCAGAGGATATACACCCGGCGTTGGCGGTCATTGGTGCCGATGAGGCGGTCGGCGATGCCGAGCTCTCGGCACAATTCCACGCCCCAGGGTTTCTGCGTCAACAGGGAGTCGGGACCGGCCTCGATGACGAAGCCGTCCACGCGCTCCGTAAGAATGACCCCGCCGAGACGCGGCTTAGCTTCGATGAGGGTGCAGTGCAATGGGAGCCGTGCCGCACGCGCTTGCTCCTGCAGGGCATAGGCGGTGGCCAGCCCGGCGATCCCGCCGCCGATGACGACGACGTGCGGCGAGTGCTGATGACTGAGGACTGAGGATTGAGATCGCAGCGCCCTGAAGGTATCGTCCATTATGCTCAGGTCTTATAAATGGCTTTCCACCACGCTCGCCAGCGCCTCGACGAACGTCGGCGAGGTGTTCAGCGAGGCGATGCGCCGGAGCCACAATCCTTTCGCCTGGGCCGCCTGCTGCGCCAAAATGTCGAGATCGTACAGAATCTCCACATGGTCGCAGACGAAGCCGATGGGCGCGACTAGGAGTTGCCGCTGGTCTCGCCCCGCACACTTCTCAAAGGCCTCATCGAGCGTCGGCCCCAACCACGGTTCCGCCGTAGCCCCCTGACTTTGATAAGCCAGCTCCCAGGCTGCCAAACCGACGAGCTTGGCGACGCCCTCGGCGGTACGCTCGACCTCACAGGGATAGGGGTCGCCCTCGGTCAGGATACGAATCGGCAAGCTGTGGGCCGTGAAGATGACGTGTAGCTGTCCCCGTATGTCCTCCGGGAACTGGAGGAGGGCCTCCCGCACGCGTTCAGCGAAGGCTTGTAGCAGCAGCGGATGGTCGTGCCAGCTGCCGACGTGGGTCACATCCAGGCTGACGCCGAGCTCGATTTGCGCCGTTTCGAGCGCCCGCTGATAGGCGCCGACGCTAAGGCGTGAGTACTGCGGCGCCATGCTCACTGCGATCACGCGCTGGATGCCGTCGGCGACCATCTGCTGCACCGTCTCTTTGATAAATGGATGCCAGTGCCGCATGCCGACGTACACGCGCACCCGTGCTCCATCGGCGTGCAGTCGCGCCTCCACCGCCTTTGCTTGGGCCTGCGTGAGATCCAGCAGTGGTGAGCGCCCGCCGATCAGGCGGTAACGCTCACGAATATCGTCTACCAGCGCCTGTGGTGTCGGGCGGCCGCCTCGCACGTGCTGCAGGTAGGCGGCCATCTCATCCAGGCGGTTTGGGCTGCCGTGAGCCATGAGCAGAACGCCGACGGTCGGCGAAGTCGGTGTCGTCAGCGTATGTGTATCTATCATGCCATCCTCGATAATGATCGGGCTAAGGCTGAACGCTGAGGCCTGAGGCATGCAAGGCTCTGTACCCAACACTCAGCACTCAGTACGCAGCACTGTCTTTCGGTTGTGGACCATCTCCGCTACCGCCACGACGTGCTCTACCGGGGTCTCCGGCAGGATGCCATGGCCGAGGTTGAAGATATGGCCGGGGCGATGCGCCGCCCGTTGCATGATATCTTCAACTCGACGTTCGATCTCGGGCAGTGGGGCAAAGAGGGCGACGGGGTCGAGGTTGCCCTGAATACCGACGTCGTAGCCGATGCGCCGCCACGCTTCGTCGAGAGGGATGCGCCAATCGATGCCGATTACATCCCCACCGGCCTCGCACATGGCCTCCAGCAACGTCGCCGTCCCGGTGCCAAAGTGAATCACCGGCGCGCCGACCTCGTGCAATCCCGTGATCACCTGCCGGGTGTGGGGTAGCACGTAGGTCCGGTAATCCTGCGGCGTCAGACAACCGACCCAACTATCGAAGAGTTGTATCACTTGCGCCCCTGCCTTGATTTGAGCATGCAGAAACGCCGTCGTCGCTTGCCCTAGCTTGTTCAGGAGCCGATGCCACGCGGTTGGCTGGTGGTACATCAGACGCTTCGTTTGGATGTAATGCCGCGAGCCCCCGCCTTCGACGAGATAGCTCGCCAGCGTGAAGGGTGCGCCAGCGAAGCCGATGAGCGGCAGCTTGCCGGCAAGCTCTCGACAGACAAGACGAATGGCCTCCAGGGTGAACCACAGGTCAGCCTCGGGATCGACCGATCCGAGGGCATCGATATCGGCGGCACAGCGCACGGGATTGTCGATGACCGGCCCTTCGTTTTCGGCAAACATCAACTTCGCCCCAAGGGGTTCTAATGGCAGCAGCAGATCGGCGAAGATGATTGCAGCGTCGACCGGTAACCGATGAATCGGCTGGAGCGTGACCTGCGCAGCAAGTTCCGGCGTTTTGCACAGGGTCAAGAGGGAATAGCGCTGGCGTAGCGCGCGGTACTCCGCCATGTAGCGTCCCGCCTGCCGCATAAACCACACCGGCGTGCAATCCACAGCCTCGCGGCGACAGGCTCTGAGCAATCGGTCAGTCGTGGCCATCAGGCGTCCTCCAGATTCTTTTCCCGAGGACACTCTTAACATGTCGCTGCAAGCCCTGTCAATGCCGCGCGGGCTTTGACGACACGCCTTGTCCTCTCGCTGACAGGCCCCATATGCACAGATCCTCCTGGAAGAACCTGCTCCCTCTCCCACTGGGAGAGGGTCGGGGTGAGGGCAGTTCAACCGTACGATCAGGCCCGGCCCCCCTCACCCTAGCCCTCTCCCGTGGGGAGAGGGGACACCCTGTGAGAGGGTAACCTGGCGCCGATGCCCATCACAAGAGGAGAGAACCCAGGGAAGGCAAAAGCGTCCGGCGTCGCCTGCCCATTTCCCAGGCACCCACAGGCTTCGATGCGCACGGATTACCCAAGTGCAGGGCAGCTTCCGTGGGCGCATCGGACAATCCACAGCCGATAAGCCCGGTCTGGTCGCTGGTTCCACCCCGGCCTCGAGCCCTATCGACGATGGCACCGTTTTTGTTCTACGGCACAGGCCTCGGTACCGGCTAGGCTCGATAACATCTCCAAAGATCACATCGTTATGTGGTATAGTAGGGCCTCGTTCGGGGTCCTGAGACGGTTCACTCGCTGGGGAACATGGCGTATGGCACCACTGCTAGAGGTCAAGGATCTCCACGTCGAATTCACCACGCGGGATGGCATCGTCAAGGCGGTCAACGGCATCACGTTCAGCCTGGAACCGGGCAAAGTGCTCACCATCCTGGGCGAGTCCGGCTCCGGTAAGAGCGTCACCCTGCGGTCCCTGGTTCGCTTACTTCCCAAGGTACGCACCCGTCTGAGCGGGGAAGTCTGGATCAAAGGCCTGAACCTGTACGAACTTCCCGAGAGCGAGGTCCAGGACATTCGCGGCAGCCTGGTGTCGATGATCTTCCAAGAGCCGATGACCGCCCTGGATCCTGTCTACACCGTGGGCGAGCAGATCGTCGAGACCCTGGTCCGCCATCAGGAGATGTCCCGTGAGCAAGCCAGGCAGCGCGCCCTGGAACTGCTGGAGATCGTGCAGATTCCCTCGCCCGAGCGTCGCCTGAAATCGTATCCGCATGAGATGAGCGGCGGCATGCGGCAACGCGCCATGATCGCCATCGCCTTGGCCTGTAACCCTGAGCTGTTGCTGGCCGACGAGCCGACGACGGCACTTGACGTCACGGTCCAGGCGCAGATCCTCTATCTGCTGCGCGAACTACAGGAGCGTCTGGGCATGGCGGTGATTTTCGTGACGCACGACCTTGGCGTCGCGGCGGAGATCGCCGATGAGGTGGCGGTGATGTACGCCGGGCGCATCGTCGAATACGGCCCGGTCCGACAAGCGTTGAAAGCGCCCGCCCATCCCTATACCAAAGGGCTGATGAATGCCACCGTGCATCGCGGCCTGAAGGGACGAGAACTCATCCCCATTCCCGGGCAGCCTCCTGATCTGACGCGCTTGCCGCCGGGATGCAGCTTCGCGCCGCGCTGTTCGGCGGTGCACGAGCGTTGCCATGCGGCATTTCCGCCTGAATATCGGCTGTCTCGGGTGCACATGGCGCGCTGCTTTCTCCTCGACCACGAGCCAAAGCCGTGCTGACCGCACGTCACGGTGCTTGCAAGGAGACCACGATGATCTCTAGGGTGGAACGACCGGCCCCCCATTGGCGACTGCTCGTCCCTTTCGGCCTGTTGATAGGCACGCTGCTATGGCCCACGGTCACGGCAGCTCAACGGCAGGGTGGGATATTGCGCATCGGCATGACGGCGGCGGATATCCCCTACACCGCTGGTCAACCCGACCAGGGTGGCGAGGGTTACCGGTTTATCGGCTATCAAATGTACGACGCCCTGATCAATTGGGATCTGACCCAAGGGGATCGATTGCCCGATCTGGTGCCCGGCCTGGCCGAGCGTTGGGAGGTGAGCCAAGAGGATAACACCAAGTGGACGTTTTTCCTGCGCCGTGGGGTTAAATTCCATGATGGCACAGAGTTCAATGCCGATGCCGTCATCTGGAACATGGACCGCGTCCGCAACAAGGATGCCCCGCAGTTCGACCCCAAACAGGCTGGCATGGTCGATTTTCGCATCCCCTTGTTGAAGAGCTGGCGCAAGATCGACGACTACACCGTCGAGTTCACCACCATTCGCCCCTCCAGCTTCGTCCCCTACCAGGTGTGCTACGTCCTATTCAGCAGTCCCACCCAGTGGGAGAAGATGGGCCGCGACTGGGGGAAAGTGGCCATGCATCCAGCCGGCACCGGTCCCTTCAAGTTGACGCGCTTGGTACCTCGCGAGCGCGCCGAATTGGAACCGTTCACCGAATACTGGGACAAGCGACGCATTCCCAAAGCCGACAAGGTGATCCTCTACCCCATGCCCGAGCCCACCACACGGCTGGCGGCGCTGCGCACCGGCCAGGTGGACTGGATCGAGGTGCCGCCCCCGGATGGCATTCCGAGTCTGCGGCAGGCCGGTTTTCAGATCATCCTGCGCTCGTACCCGCATAATTGGACCTACTCGCTCAACCTCACCCGCCCGCCGTGGGATAACAAGCTGGTGCGCCAAGCCGCCAACTACGCCGTCGACCGCGAAGGGATCTGCAAATCGTTGTTGAACGATACCTGCGCCCCGGCCATCTCGGAGGTCTATCCAGGCCACCCCTGGTTCGGCAATCCTAAAGTGCGCTACGAGTACGATCCCAAGCGCGCCAAAGAGTTGCTCAAGCAGGCGGGCTACGATGGCAAGCGCATCAAGACCAGCGTCTTAATCTCCACCAGCGGCTCCGGGCAGATGCTGCCGCTGCCCATGAACGAATACGTCCAGGAGAACTTCCGCGCAGTCGGCATCGACCTCGAGCTCATTCCCATCGAGTGGAATGCCCTGTTGTTGCGCTGGCGCAAGGGTTTTCAAGATCCCGAGAACGCCACCATCGGGGCGATGAACGTCTCGTACGGCTTTATCGACCCCTTCAGCACCTTCACCCGCTTCTTCCACAGTGGCTCGCAGCCTCCGAAGTCACAAAACATCATGCCCTACATCAATCCCGAGGTGGATCGACTGATCGAGGCGGCGGAGTTGGAGTTCGACCTGGCCAAGCAGAACGCCATTCTGGCGCAAGCACACGAGATCATCGTCGAGGATGCGCCGTGGGTGTTCATCGTGCACGACTTGAACCCACGGGCATTGAGCCCCAAGGTGAAGGGCTATGTCCAGGCACAGTCTTGGTTCCAGGATTTGACCTTGCCATGGGTGGAGAAGTGATTGGCCGAGGAGACCTCTATGAAGCGAAGGCAGAACAGCGGTAGGGGCATCGCCCGCACAATCTGTGGCGTGGCACTCGTGGGGCTGCTGGCAGTGGCGCTCAGCTGGACTCCAGCACTGGCCGCCACGGGTAAAGGAGGGACGCTGCGCATCGGCATGACGGCGGCCGACATCGCCTACACCGCCGGCCAGCCCGATCAGGGCTTCGAGGGCTTCCGCTTCGTCGGCTATCAGTTGTACGATGGCCTGGTGCGCTGGGATCTGTCGCAGGGCGAGCGGCTGCCAGAGATCGTCCCCGGCTTGGCGGAATCCTGGGAAGTGGACAAGAACGACGTCCTGAAATGGCGCTTCAAGCTGCGCCGCGGCGTCAAGTTCCACGACGGCAGCGACTTCAACGCCGATGCGGTGATCTGGAATTGGGACAAGATCCGCAACAAAGACGCGCCGCAGTACGATGCCAAGCAAGCGGGCGAGATCGCCTTTCGCATCACGGTGATCAAGGACTACCGCAAGCTCGACGACTACACCGTGGAATTCACCACCACGCGGCCATCGAGTTTCGTCCCCTTCCAGGTGGTGTATGTGCTCTACAGCAGCCCGACGCAATGGGAAAAAGTCGGGCGCGATTGGCGCGCCTTCGCCGAAAGACCCTCGGGCACCGGGCCCTTTAAAATGACCCGCTTTATACCGCGCGAGCGCGCCGAGCTGGAGCCCAACACCGAATACTGGGACAAGAACCGCCTGCCCAAGGCTGACAAGGTCATCCTGCTGCCGATGCCGGAGGTGACGACGCGGCTGGCGGCGTTGCGCACCGGCCAGGTGGACTGGATCGAGGTGCCGCCGCCCGACGCCATCCCGAGCCTGCGCCAGGCCGGTTTCCAGATCTTCCTGCGCAGCTACCCCCACGTCTGGCCCTACAGCCTGAACCTCAAGGTTGAACCCTGGAACAACAAGCTGGTACGCCAGGCGGCCAACTACGCCATCGACCGCGAGGGTATGTGCAAGGCGTTGCTGAACGACACTTGTACCCCCGCTACTGGGGTGGTCTATCCGGGCCACCCGTGGTTCGGCAACCCCCGAGTGCGTTATGAATACGATCCCAAGCGCGCCAAGGAATTGATGAAGCAAGCCGGCTACGACGGCAAGCGCGCCAAGACCAGCTTCCTGATCTCCACTTCGGGGTCGGGGCAGATGTTGCCCTTGCCCATGAACGAATACGTCCAGGAGAACCTGCGCGAGATCGGCATCGACGTCGAACTGGTGCCGATCGAATGGAATGCCTTGACCGCGGCACTGCGGAAAGGCTTTGTGGACGACCAGGCGCCGCTCGGGGCGATGAACGTCTCCTTTAACTTCGTCGAGCCCTTCAGCGCCTTCGTACGCTTCTTCCACAGCGCCTCGCTGCCGCCGCGCTCGCTCAACGTCATGCACTACATCAATCCCGAGGTGGATAAGCTCATCGAAGCGGCGGAGGCGTCGTTCGATCCCAAAGTGCGCGATGAAACCCTCGGCAAAGTGCACGAAATCGTCATGGACGATGCGCCATGGATTTTCGTGGTGCACGACTTGAACCCACGCGCCATGAGCCCCAAGGTCAAGGGCTTCGTGCAACCGCAGTCGTGGTTTGTCGATCTCACCCTGCCCTGGGTGGAGAAGTGAGAGGACCGAGCGATGGGGCACCATGGAGAAGGAGGCCGACATGGAGCGATCTATTGTAGGGCGCGTGCATGGAGCGACGTTTCTCCTCCTGATGGCGCTGGTCGCAATGGGGATGCTCCCATGGCTCCCCACCGTCGAGGCTCAAGGGCGCGGCGGGGTACTCCGCATCGGCATGACGGCGGCGGATATCCCCTATACCGGGGGACAGCCCGATCAGGGGTTCGAGGGGTTTCGTTTCATCGGCTATCAGCTATATGATCCGCTGGTGCGCTGGGATCTGTCGCAGGGAGAAAAGCTGCCGGCCATCGTTCCCGCGCTGGCCGAGTCGTGGGAGGTGAAAGCCGACGACCCCACCAAATGGATCTTCAAACTGCGCCGCGGCGTGAAGTTCCACGATGGCACCGACTTCAACGCCGATGCCGTGCTGTGGAACTGGGACGCCATCAAGAACAAGGATGCGCCCCAGTATGACCCCCGGCAAGCAGGGCAAGTGGCACCGCGCATCACCGTCATGAAGAGCTGGCGGAAGCTGGACGATTACACCGTCGAGTTCACCACCACCCGCCCCTCCAGCTTCGTCCCCTACCAGGTCGTCTACATCTTCTATGTAAGCCCGACGCAATGGCAGAAAGTCGGACGGGACTGGCAGGCGCTCGCCATGAACCCGGCCGGGACAGGCGCCTTCAAGCTGGCCCGACTGGTGCCGCGAGAGCGAGCGGAGCTGGAACCGAACCGCGACTACTGGGACAAGAACCGCATCCCGAAGGCCGAGAAGGTCATCCTGTTCCCCATGCCGGAGGTTACCACACGTCTGGCGGCGCTGCGCACCGGCCAGGTGGACTGGATCGAGGTGCCGGCGCCGGATGCCATCCCAAGCCTACGACAGGCTGGCTTCCAGATCTACCTGCGGCCTTATCCCCACAACTGGACGTACACCTTGAACCTGACCGGCCCACCCTGGAACGACAAGCTAGTGCGCCAGGCGGCCAATTATGCCGTCGACCGCGACGGGCTGTGCAAATCGCTCTTGAATGAGACCTGCATCCAGGCTATCGGGGAGGTCTACCCCGGCCATCCCTGGTTCGGCAATCCGAAAGTCCGCTATGAGTACAACCCGGCCAAGGCGAGAGAGCTGCTCAAACAGGCGGGCTATGATGGCAAAACCAAACGGGTCAAAACCAGCGTGCTGATCTCCACCTCGGGCTCCGGCCAGATGTTGCCGCTGCCGATGAACGAATTCGTCCAGGAGAATTTCCGGGATGTCGGCATCGACCTCGAGCTGGTCACCATCGAATGGAACGCCCTCACCCAGCGGGTTCGTCCGGGCTTTCAGCATGCCGACATGGCGCAGTTTGGGGCCTTCAACATCTCGTATAATTTCCAGGAGCCCCAGAGTGCGTTCGTGCGCTTCTTCCACAGCACGTCGGTCCCACCGGTCGGCGCGAACCGCCAGCCGTACCTCAACCCTGAAGTGGACCGACTCATCGAGGCGGCCGAGAGCGAGTTCGACCTCGACAAGCAAAATCAGCTCCTGGCACAGGTACACGAGATCCTCGTCGAGGATGCTCCCTGGATCTTCATCGTCCATGATCTGAACCCACGCGCCATGAGCCCCAAGGTCAAGGGCTTCGTGCAACCGCAGTCCTGGTTCGTCGATCTCACCCTGCCCTGGGTGGACAAATGAACAGTGCTGAGTACTGCGTGCTGAGTGTCGAGTATAGCAAGCCTTGAATCCTCAGCACTCGGGCCTCAGCACTCAGCACTTCGAGGCTATTTTATGTGGAGCTACATTGTTCGACGCTTGCTCCTCGGCATTCCGACGCTGCTCGGGGTGACGCTGATCGTCTTCAGCCTGCTGCACCTGGCGCCGGGGGATCCCATCAACGCCATGCTCCCCCCCGACGCCCCGCAGGAGGTGGTGGAGATGATCAAAGAGCAGATGGGCTTCAATAAGCCGCTGCCGGTGCAGTATTGGCGCTGGCTGAAGCGCGTGGCCGTAGGCGACCTCGGCAACTCCATTGCCACCCGCCGGCCGGTGCTCGACGACATGCGCGAGGCCCTCGGCAACACGTTTATTCTGGCGCTCTCAGCAGCGGTGCTGGGGTTTACACTCGGGGTGACGCTGGGGACGACGGCGGCGTTCTACCAGGGGCGGTGGCTCGATAAGCTGGCCAGCGCCACGGCCATCACCGGCGTCAGCCTGCCGCATTATTGGGTGGGGATCCTGCTGATCATCGTCTTCTCGGTGGAACTGAATTGGCTGCCGGCCATGGGCATGCGTTCCACCATCGGAGAGTCTTCACTGCGTGATGTGGCGCGCCACATGGTGTTACCCACCATCGCGCTGTCGCTGATTCCCATGGGGGTGATCATGCGCATGGCGCGGGCGAGCGTGCTGGAGATCCTCAGCCAGGAATTCGTCATGACGCTGCGTGCCAAGGGGTTGTGGTCGCGCACGGTGACGCGGCACATCGTCAAGAACGCGGCGCCGCCGGTGTTAACGCTGATGGGACTGCAATTCGGCTATCTCCTCGGCGGCTCGGTCTTGGTCGAAACCGTCTTCAGCTGGCCGGGGTCGGGGTTTTTATTAAACCTGTCGATTTTCCAGCGCGACATCCCGGTGCTGCAAGGGGTGATCCTGGTGCTGGCGGCGTTTTTCGTGATCCTGAACCTGTTCGTGGATATTTTGCATAGCGTCATCGATCCGCGCATTCGGCGCACATAACGAGGCGAGCCATGGTCGAGACAACCTTGGATGCCACCACACCGGATCTGCTGGAAGGCCCTGCCGGTAAACCCATGTCCTACTGGCAGCTCGTCTGGTGGCGGCTGCGGCAGGACAAGGTGACGCTGGCGGCGGCGGGGGTCATCCTGCTCATCGTGCTTTCCGCCGTGCTGGCCCCCTACATCGCACCCTACGATCCCTTTCAGGGCAGCATTCGCAAACGGCTGGCCTACATCGGCACGCCGGGGCACTTCCTCGGCACCGATGAGCAGGGGCGCGACATGCTGACCCGACTCCTATACGGCGGGCGGATGTCCCTGGTGGCCGGGGTGACGCCAGTGTTCATCGCTTTGCTGGCGGGCTCGTCGTTAGGCATCCTGGCCGGCTTTCTAGGCGGACGGGTGAACATGCTGATCATGCGCATCATGGACATCTTTTACGCCTTCCCTTCGGTGCTCCTGGCCATCGCCATTTCCGGGGCACTGGGCGCTGGCTTGGGCAACACCATCATCGCCCTGTCCATCGTCTTTACGCCGCCGATCACCCGTATGGCCGAGAGCGTCACCACCCAAGTGCGGGCCTGGGAATTCATGGAAGCCGCCAGGGCCAGTGGCGCCGGCACCTTGGCCATCATTCGCCATCACATGATCGCCAACGTGCTGGCGCCGATCTTCGTGTACGCCACCACCTTGGTGAGCGTCAGCGTCATTTTGGCCTCGGGCTTGAGCTTCCTGGGCTTGGGCGTGTCGCCGCCCAACGCCGAGTGGGGCTTGATGCTGAACACGCTGCGGCAGTCGATCTACGTCAATACCTGGGTGCCGGCATTGCCCGGCGTGATGATCTTCCTCACCTCCATGGCGTTCAACCTCCTCAGTGATGGCCTGCGCGACGCCATGGACGTGCGGTTGTAGGTCAACTCCAACCTATCGACATCAGGATATCGTCATCCTGAGCTGTTGGAGCGGGCATGAGCCAGAATGGAACGATTTTAGCGGTACGGGATTTGCGCAAGTATTTTGCCGTACGTGGCGGTCTGTTTCACACCGTGCAGGCCTGGGTGAAAGCAGTCGACGGCGTGTCGTTCGAGGTGCAACGCGGCGAAATCCTCGGCATCGTCGGCGAGTCCGGCTGCGGCAAATCCACCACCGCTCGCCTCATCTTGCGCCTGATCGAACCGGATGCCGGCGAGGTCCGTTTCGAGGGTGGGGATGTCTTAGCGGCCTCGCCAGATGAAGTGAAGGCGTTTCGCCGCCAGGTGCAGATGGTCTTTCAGGATCCGTATTCGTCGCTGAATCCACGCATGAACATCGAGGACGCCGTAGCTTTCAACGTCCGCGTGCATGGGGCGTCGCGGGCCGAGGCGCGCGCTAAGGCGTGGAATGTATTGAACAAGGTGGGACTCCGGGCCGAGCAGTTCGGCCGGCGTTACCCGCATGAGCTGAGCGGCGGACAGCGCCAGCGCGTCAACATCGCGCGGGCGCTGGTCCTGGACCCCAAGCTCGTCCTCCTCGATGAGCCGGTCTCGTCGCTCGACAAATCCGTGCAAGCTCAGGTGTTGAACCTTTTACAGACCCTGAAAACCGACCTCGGCCTGACCTATGTGTTCATCTCGCACGATCTGCACGTCATCGAGTATTTGAGCGATCGCGTACTGGTGATGTACCTGGGCCAGGTCGTGGAGATCGGCAGCGCCGAGGAAGTCTCGGCCGAGCCACTGCATCCGTATACCCAGGCCCTCTGGGCCTCAGCTCCCTCGATGAACCCCGACGAACGCATCGAGCGACCACCGCTGACGGGCGATCCGCCTAATCCCATCGATCCGCCGTCCGGCTGTCGCTTCCGCACCCGCTGTCCGCACGCCATGGACATCTGCGCCCGTGCTACGCCGCCGCTGCTCCCTGTCGGCAGCTCAGGGCGACAGGTCGCATGCTATCTCTTCACACCTTCCGAAACCGAGGATCTAGCACATCGCGAATACCGTCCCCCAGCAGGTTGAGGGCCAGCACTGTCAAGGTCAGGGACAGGCCGGGGAAGAGCATCGTCCAGGGGGCATCCCGCAGGTAGGCGCGCGCTTCGCCCAGCATGTTGCCCCAACTGGGGATGTATGGCGGTGTCCCAGCGCCGAGGAACGATAGCGACGCCTCACCCAGCACCGCTTCAGCGAAAATGAACGTCCCCTGGACGATCAACGGCGACAGGCAATTGGGCAGGATGTGCCGCAGCAAAATCCGCGGGTTCGATGTGCCCTGAGCCTGGGCGGCCTCGACAAACTGCATTTCGCGAATCGTCAGGACAACGCTGCGCACCACGCGCGCCATGCGAGGCGTATACACCACGGTCAAGGCGGTGACGACGTTATATTTACTCGGGCCAAGGGCGGCCATCAGACCGATGGCCAGTACGATGCCGGGGAATGCCATCATGCTGTCCATGAGACGCATGATCGGCGTGTCCAGGCCACGAAAATACCCCGCCAAGAGGCCCACCGTCGTGCCTGACAACACCGTAAGCGCCGACACCAAAAAGCCGATCTCCAACGACAGGCGGGCACCCCACACCGTGCGACTGTAGACATCGCGGCCGAAATTATCGGTGCCGAAGAGATGCTGCTCGCTTGGCGGCGACAGCCGACCGCGGGGGTTGAGCGCCAGGGGGTCGATGCCGGTCACCAGCGGTGCAGCCAGCGCGACGATAACAACGGCGAGGAGCACCAGTCCACCGACGGGAATCCCCTTATGCCGCCTCATCATCCGCGCCAAGCGCGAGTACCAGGCGGTGCGAGGCGTCAAAAAATCCCCGGCAGGCGGAACGGTCTCGGCAGGGCTGGCGTCCAGTTTAGTCACCGTGGCGAATCCTCGGATCGAGGTAGGCGTAAGTCAGATCGACCACTAGATTGACGACCATGTAGATGCCGGCGATGATCATCAACACGCCCTGCACCAGCGGATAGTCCCGCCGCGACACCGCTTGGATCAGGAGCCGGCCGACGCCGGGGATGTTGAAGATCTGCTCCGAGATGACCGCTCCGCCCAGCAATAACGCGAAACTGAGGCCGATGATGGTCACCAGCGGGATGACGGCGTTGCGGAGCGCATGTCGACAGAGCACTCCCATTTCCGCCACCCCCTTCGCCCAGGCCGTCCGGATGTAATCCTGCGATAGCACCTCCAGCATCATCGAGCGGGTCATGCGGGCCAGCAGCGCCGACTGGGCGAATCCCAGTGTGAACGCAGGCATGAGCAGATAGCGCAGGTTTTCCCACAGCCCCCGTGACAGCGGTTGATAGCCGGCGACCGGCAACCATCCGAGGCTGACGGCAAAGATGAAAATCAGGTTGAGGCCGATCCAGAAGGTCGGCATCGAGACGCCAGCGATGGCGATGAGCATCGATGCCATATCGAACCACGAACCGCGGAGCTTGGCGGCGATGATACCGGTTGGCAAGCCGATGACCACGGCGCAGGCGAGGGCCAGGAGGGTCAGCAGAATGGTGGGTTCGAGGCGTTCGAGGAAGGCGGCAGTGACGGCTTTGTCGAGAAAGATCGAGGTCCCGAGGTCGCCCTGCAACAGCCGCACATACCAGCGCAGCAATTGCACATGCGCCGGTTGGTCGAGCCCCAGCCGCGCCCGGAGATCGGCTTTTTGTTCCTCGGTGGCGTCTGGCCCCAAGATGACGCCGACGGGATCCCCTGGGGTGAGGTAGAGCAGCAGAAAAACGGTGGTGGCCACCACCAGCATCACCGGGATGATGAGCAGTAGACGACGAATCGTATAAGCAAGCATAATCAGCTCGCTGCTATTCTCGCCCCTCCCTCATCTCCCCTTCCCTGCGCTGGGGGCAAGGCGACGTGGAATCGCCATACCTCCCCTAGCCAGCCTGCCATGGGAGAGGAACAAAGGGCCGTGCCGAGAAGCCACGCTTTAGGCTGCAAACCCACAGTTCCAGAGGTACCAATCGGTAGGGTTCTCGTAGGCGACGATCTCATCGCGCATGGCCCGCAGGGTGAAGGCCTCGCCGCACTTGATCCAGGGGACATCTTCCCACTGGAACTGTTGCAGCTCGCGCACCAACTGCTTCTGTTTCTCCAGATCGGGCTCGGCCAGCATGCGCGACACAATCTGGTTTTTCTTCTCCGCCGTCCACCAGCCGGGCCAGGTACCGTCCAGATACACTTGGCGGATCGGGTGCACATAGGTCGGGTGGCCCGTGAGGAAGATCTCGTACATCTCGGCCTTACTGCGCGTGCTCACCAGCGTGGCCCAGTCCATCACCTGCAGGTCGATCTTGAAGCCGACCTTCTCCAGTTGGTCTTTGAAGGCCAAGGCCATGTTGTAATTGTAGAAGTACTCCCTGGTAGCGATCCAGCGTACCGCCTCGCCCTTGTAGCCCGCCTCTTGCATGAGTTTTCTGGCGAGCTCTGGGTCGTATGTATAGGCTTCGCGGCCGACGTCACTGTACCAGGCGGTCTCGGGGGCGGCGATCTCCGGCCCGAGGCGGAAGAATTCTTTGCGGCCGAAACCAGCGATCATGATCTGCTCCAGGTCAACGGCCACCAGCGCCGCCCTGCGCAAGCGTGCATCGAGGAACATGCCCTGCTTCTTGTTGAAGTGCGGACCGTACTGATAGTACGGCTTGACGATGAGCGCTTGCACGCCAGGACTGGCGCTCAAGTTTGCATATTGATCGGGTTCAAGCGACTCGGTGAAATGGTATTCCCCTGTCGCCACGCCGTCGGCGCGTACCGACGCCTCAGGCACCGGAATGAACATGATCTCGTCGAAATAGGCCAGCCGCTTCCCCGCCGGCCCATCAGGGGGGGCCTCGCGGGGAGAATATTTCTCCCAGCGTTGCAGGCGGATGTAGCGATCGACCCGGTGTTCGACCATTTTGTAGGGGCCGGTGCCGATGACCATCTCGTCGGTGAGGCGGTTTTTACCGGCCTTGTCGGCGATGTCCTTGGGCAACATCATCGACTCGGCCTCGGAGATGAAGAGCGGGAAGAGCCCTGTAGGCTCCTTGAAGGTCACAGTGAGGGTATAGCGATCTGTCTCCTCGACGGTGTCGACGCGATTGAAGATCAGACGGCCGCGGCCGGCCACCACAGCCCAGCGTTTCAGCGACGCAGCGGCATCGGCGGAGGTAAATTCCTGATCGTTATGAAACGGCACCCCTTTGCGCAGATGGAAGACGAAGCGTGTGCCCTCGGGATTCACGTCGTAACGTTCGGCGAGGTGGGGGACGGGCTCGAACTTGGAGTTCCGGGCAAACAACCCCTCAAAGACGTGCCACATGGTGTTCTGCGTGATTGTGGCCGTGGTAAAGCCGGGGTCCAGGGCGGGTGGCTCGCCGATGATGGCGACCTTGATGATGCCCCCCTTCTTCGGCACTTTCGCTGCGGGCTTTTGACCTCCGACAGCCAGACCGGGAGCGGCAGCCGCCAGGGCTGTTCCGGCCAGCGCTGCGCCGGTCAGGGTCATGAATGCGCGACGTGTCACATGTGGAAACGTTTCATCTACCATACGCGCTCTCCTTGGAAACACGACAGGCATTGCTCACGGCTATAAAGGCAGCCGTGGTCAGCCGATCTCTCAGCGTAACCTCGCATTCTAACAGCTTTTTCTCGTAAAGTGCAAGACACAACATCGGCCAATAGATGATCGACATCAATACAGATGGGTGTGTGACGAACCCCTTCGCTGCCCCGAAGGGAGCCAGATTGAGCGTTGATCTCGACGCTCAGAGCCTTTCATGCGTCGGCTGGCCCGGTGACGCGCGAGGACTCGTGAGGGTGGTGGCATCACCATAGCCGCCATGGCATTTGCGGGGTAGGCGGATTTAGCTAAGGGGCCTCTGTGGCAGAGGAAGCGTCTTGCTGCGGGCGCAACACACGGTGGATGGCGGCATAGAGATCGGCTATGCGCAGGGGTTTCGACACGTACGCATCCATACCGGCGGCAAGGCAGCGCTGTTGATCGCCTTTCATAGCATGGGCGGTCATGGCGATGATGGGGAGGTGTCCACCCGTACCTCGCTCGCCTTGGCGGATGAGGCCGGTGGCCTCGAAGCCGTCCATCACCGGCATCTGCACATCCATCAACACGACATCGAAGGGCTGACGCTCTAGGGCCTCTAAGGCGGCTTTGCCGGTATCCACGATGACGACGCGATGGCCGCGCTTCTCCAGCATGCGGGTCACTAACCGCTGGTTTACGCTATTATCTTCAGCCACCAGAATGCGCAAGGATCGAAGCTCGGTCTGCGCCGGCTCCACAGACGCGGGAAGTGGCTGCGCCACCGGTTGGTCTTGGCAACGAAAAGGGATCACCACATAGAAGGTGCTGCCGCGACCGACCTCGCTCTCCATCCATAAGCGGCCGCCCATCATCTCCACCAACTGTTTGGAGATCGCCAAACCCGACCCCGTCCCGCCGTATTGGCGGGTCGTGGACCCATCCGACTGGGTAAACGGCTCGAAGATGAGCTGATGTTTGTCAGCGGGAATGCCGATGCCGGTATCTCGCACCGACAGCTGCACTGTGACGCTTTCCTGCTCGGCCTCGCTCGTTACCCTCTTACAGACGTCGATCGCCACCTCACCGTGCGCCGTAAACTTGATGGCGTTTCCCACGAGGTTCATCAGGATCTGGCGCAGGCGTCCGGCGTCGCCCACCAGCGCATCGGGCACGTCGGCCTCTACATGCTGGTGCACGGCGATGCCTTTTTCGTGGGCCCGGAGAGTGAGCCCTTTGAGCGTCGAGTCCAGGACGTCGCGTAGACGAAAGGCGACAGGATCTAGGGTGAGCTTGCCGGCCTCGATCTTGGAAAAGTCGAGGATAGCGTTGATGATGTCCAGTAGTGCATGCGCCGAGGTCTTGACCATCGTCAGGTATTCGCGCTGCTCCGTAGTCAACGCGGTCTCGAGGGCCAAGTCGGTCATCCCGATGATGCCGTTCATCGGCGTACGGATTTCATGGCTCATGTTGGCGAGAAATTCGCTCTTGGCGCGAGTAGCCAGCTCTGCCGCATCCCTCGCCCTGGTCTCGGCTTCGTAGAGCGCCGCATTGCGAATGGCTACGGCCGCCTGGGCGACGAAGTTGTCGAGGAGCGCTTGATCATCGGCGTCGAAGTGGAACGGTTGACGTCCATTCAGCACGAGGACTCCTAACAAGGCCTCCTGATAGAGGATGGGCATCAGAAACGTGCTCTTGAGACCATAAGCCCGCCACCAAGCATAGGTTGAAGGGCGGATGCGGGGGTCCGCAAAGACATCGGGGACGTTGAGGGGCCGCCGGTGGGTGGCCACCCAACCAGCGGTTCCCTGGTCGAAGCCCACTCTCTGGACCGGGTACTCAGCCGCCATATTGGGGTCAGAGGCGACGCGAAATATCAGGGTTTGCGACGCCTCGTCGGCGATCAAGATGCGCACGAGCGGCGCATCGATCAGCGTCGCAGCCGCCTGGGTGATTTCTCTGAGCACTTCATCCATGTTCAGGGATGACGAGATGAGCTGATTCAACCGTGTGAGGGTGTGAAGGCGGTGCAGTCGCTCCGTCATGTCGTCGCGAAGCTGGGCATTTTGGATGGCGATGGCGGCCTGGTCGGCATAGGTGGACAGGGCCTCGACCTCACGCGCGGTGAAGGCGCGGGGTCGTCGTGACTTGACGTTCAGCACGCCCAACACGTCTTGAGCTCCCCGCACGGGGACCAATACCTCAGAGCGAATGCCGAGCGCCACGGCGTTGGCTTTATGCTCACCGATCAAGCGCGTATCGGACAGCAGATCGGGAACGACGAGCGGTTGGTTGTGGAGCACGACATAGCCACTGAGGCTTTCGCCGATGGCAAGGGCTGGTTTATGCGGCACCTGAGAGCCTTCACCGGTCTTGGCGACCATCACCAACTGGTTCCCCTGCACGAGGCGGAAGTGGGCGCCATCGGCATCGAGCAAGCGCACAGCCTCTTCGGCGATGAGCGCGAGCAGGGTTTCCATGTCTTCGCTGGTGGCAATGCGGGTGTTGATGTCTAAAATGCTGGCCAATTGCCCTTGGCGTCGGGCGCTCTCCTCGAACAGACGGGCTTTGTCGATGGCAATGGCGGCTTGGGCGGCAAAGAGGCTGAGGAGATCGTGATCTCGTTGGGTAAACCGGTATCCAGCCCCAGCACTGCGCAGGACGATGACCCCCAACAGGCGCTCGTGATCGAGGAGGGGTTCGGCCACAACGGCCGTCGTGCCGGTCTGGGCGACGAAGAGCGGATGCGCCAACGGTGAGGACTGGTAGTCATTGACGATCATCCCCTGTCGGCGTTGGGCGACCGTGCCCGTCACCCCTTCCCCGGGTGCGAGACGGACCTCGCGGACC